>Ga0206862_1222_pt1 | contig 13427 bp, 14 predicted proteins | sample Alteio_BWOrgCont_43_FD_152625 | JGI IMG/M metagenome (GOLD analysis project Ga0206862, IMG submission 152625) | Enriched cells from forest soil in Barre Woods Harvard Forest LTER site, Petersham, Massachusetts, United States -... | ecosystem: Environmental > Terrestrial > Soil > Temperate forest >... | reverse complement strand
CATCATTTCATTGGTGGGCGACCAAAGCGCCGGGAAATCCTATTTTTTGAGCGTCCTGACGAAAGTTTTGCCAACAACTTTGTATCGCGAATTCGGAATAGTTTTTCAGGATAGCGACCCGACAGGCAATGCGCCGGTCAATGACATGCGCAAAGCACTTTTCGGCGCGCAATCCCCAGCGCAGGCAAAGCTGGCAAAAACTGTTTTTGAAGGCGCTATGTATGAACGGCTGCCACGACAGGGGCGTATGGTCGCGCTTCCGCGTCCGTTCGTTTATACGCTGGCAGCCGAGGACAAGACGCGTGAAAGATGCGCCCTGATTTTCTACGATAATGCAGGTGAACATTTTCAGCCGGGTGTCAATATCGTGGAACAGCCGGGAGCGCAACATGTCGCGAGTGCCGCCGGCATCATGTATTTGTTCGACCCGTTCAACAGCCCGGAATTTCGCCGAATCCTCCGCGACACAAAAGACCCCCAGCTCGAAAAGCCAGTGGTGGATCAGCAGGACATCATTCTTGCCGAGATGCGTGCGCGTATCCAAATGATTCGTAATTTGCGTTCCGGCGAAAATATTCAAACGCCGGTCGCTTTCGTAGTGGGCAAGTGCGATGTATGGCTGCATTTGTTGAACGGTAAACCACTTCGCGACCCCGTGCGAGACGGCAAACTCGACATCGCTGCCATCGAAGAAAATTCCAGCGTTGTTCGCGCGATCATGTATCAACTTTGTCCAGCGGTTGTTGCTAATGCCGAAGCCTTGAGCAGCAACGTCATGTTTTTTGCGGCAAGTTCGTTCGGACACACGCCGATTAAAATTGGGCCTGGTGAATATGTTCCCGACCCGGCCAAACTTCAGCCGTCTTTCGTTGAAGTTCCCCTCCTTTGGATTCTGTCGCAAGTTTGTCCAACCCTGTTTGGCGAGGGCAAAACGAGCGTGCCGAAAGATGCTCCCTAAATTTTGGAAAAGCCACCCACGCTAGACCATGCCACAGCAACTAATTTACACCAGCGCGCCGCGCGGAATTGTTGCCGGACGGTCTGGCCACTGCACCGTTGCGCGTAGCGCCTTGATGCGGGAGGCACTCATGCTTCAGTTGGAAAAGTTTTGTTACTACCAGCACCTTTCGTTGAGCGGAGGCCAGGAACGCCCAATTTTTTCCTGCCGCATCGTGGACATTCGCGGGACTCGTTTTCATGTGTTAAGCCGGATTCAGGACGCGGGCTTGGATTTTACAGGACGGACAAATTTCATCGCGCATCACTTGGTTTTCACGCCGGAAGAAATCCGGCAGTATCCAACGCCGCCAGTAATTTTGCGCGAGTGGCCGGGTTGGGTGAAGTCTTGGACGAAAGAACCGCAATCGCTTGAAAAAGAAAATTGGGCTGACCTCACCACCCTAGCGGGCAAGTCAAATATACCAGCGCAGACATGGCAACGGGTTACTGGCGACGCCGTAAATGGTTATGGTTTGCTAGAAGCACGCGCAGGAGCTTCATTCCGCGTGGACGACCAGCCCGATGAAACAGTTTTGGAACTCCTTGCGGAAAGTCTGGAACTATTGGAAGTTCGAGACACACGTAGGGACTTCCGCACTGCCGCGTGGAATTTTACATTTACAACCTCGATGCAGGAGCAGGACAATCCGGCGGACTTTCGCTGGCGTTGCATTCACTCCGACAATCCGGCGGCAAATCGGTTTGCCACGCCTGATGTCCGAGTACTTTCTGCCGTTCGCGCAACAAAGTTGACTATTGAGGAGACGGCTTTTGCGAGAACTGGCAGGCAAGCCCCGCAATTTGCCGCCGAGCCGCAAGATTCTCGAATCACCGAAGGTGAATCGGCGCATTTCACAGCCAAAGCGGAAGGCGTTCCCAACCCAAATTACCAGTGGTTTTCGGTTGACCGCGCCAACAACGGACAGGTTTTGCCGGGCGAGACAAAACCAGAACTCATAGTTCCAAATCCTGCGCTCGGCATCTCACGCTACGTTGTGAATGTCACCAACACCGCAGGCAATGCTCAAAGCAGAGTGGCAACCGTATCCGTTGAACAAAAATTAAAACTGGCGCAGTTAAAATCTGACGCTGGAACGCGCACCGCTACAAAAGATGTTTCCTATCAAAAAACGGAAGAAGATATTGAAAGACAGAGGCGGCGGCTCGAAGCGGAAAAAGCGCAGGAAATCTTTCAGACAAGGCAGTTGCGAAATAAAATCCTAATGGTGACAGGGACATCGTTGATCATTCTAATTTTCATCTTGGTTGTTTTATCTCACAAAGGTTGGCTGCCTTTTGGCCATAAAGTTATGAGTGCCGCCAGTTCGAGCACGAATCTGCCGAGTCCACTCGTTCAATCGTCTGTCGTCCCGAATACAAATCAGGTAATTTCACCTACTACAAATGTTTCAGACAAATCACCAAAGGTGCTTGCAACAACTAATAGCAGTGAAATCAAAGCGCCAGTAAAACCATTTTTCCAAGATCAATTAGAAACCAACGACACAGCCAAAGCTCACAGCCAACAAAAGACGAACAGTCCTGCAAAGCCATGACCCTCCTCGAAACTGAACGCTTGGCGCGAAAGATTTCCGAACTGCTTCAGCAGGCTGGCAACCCGGAAATCGCGCCAAAGCTGGCCGCTGATTACGCCGCCGCGTGTCATGCCGCGAATCTTCGCCTGCAACAATGCGAGGCGATGATCAAAGCAGGAGATCGCCCCCAGGCAATTCAACTCGCAGAAACCGCCCCAAATCTCCTCGACTCGGTGACGGTGTTGGAATTTCGCGGTTCGGATGAGTGGCGTGTTTATTGTCAGCAGAATTCGCTGCCGATCTCTGACAGAATTGACGCGCGTTCTGTTCACGCTCTGAATGAATGTTATGCATGCGGTATCACGACCGACCATCCGCTTTACGCGACTTATCGCCGCGCGGTGTTGAGTCGCAACGACGAAGAAGCGTTAAAAGTATTGCAGAGCATCACGCGCCTAAATCCATCAGACAACAATGCGGCTTCGGAACTGGCACGGCTCGACGCGAAGGTGTTGGCGGCGAGATTGCAACATCTTGGCAGTTCGCTGGAGGGAGCAGAACCCGCGCTGTTGGTTGCAGAAATTGAAACCATCGAAGCGTTTGGTTTCAAAAACAAACCCGACGGCGAAGTCTGGCGCAAAGCACAGGCGGTTCGTTGCGAATGTTTGCTGGAGGAAACGACCAAGCTGAAAGATGATTCGCGCTGGCTTGATGCGCTGGCGAAAATTGATTTCATCCACCGGCTGTCAGAGGAGTTCAAAGTGGAATTGCCTGCCGCCGCGTTGAAGCAACTCGACAATCTTGAATCTTGGGCGCGGGGTGAACAGGAAAAGGATAAAAAGGAGCGCGAGTTTCAATCTCTGCTCGGCGAGTTGCATCACCGAATCCATCAGAGCGAAGAAAAAGACACGTCCGCTCGTTTCGTCGAACTCCCTGAACTGCGGGATGATTACGAAGGAATGCACAAAGTTTGGCGTTCACTCACGGATTTCACCCGGCCAATTCCAGAGGAAGCCACATCCAGTTTTCGCAAGCGTTCCGCGTTGCTCGAAACCGAGATTGCCCGGCGAACCGCAATTCGTCGGCGCGTTATTTTTTGCAGTAGTGCCGTCATTCTTATTGTTGGCGCTGCCATCGCGTGGCTCGTGCTTGGGCAGATGAAGTCCCGCAATTTTTCCAAGCAACTCCAAGAGGCAATTACTCAACGACAAGTCCATGCTGCGGACAATTTGTTGGAACGGGCGCGCAACGAAAAACTTGGCGACGCGAATACGATTGCCGCCGCCGAAATTTTTTCGACCAAGGAACACGCTCTGCTGGCAAATTTTGAAACGGCGTTCAACAATCTGCCGCAGCAACTCACCGGCGAACCAAATGCGTCTCGCTTGGCGAGTATCGCCGACCAACTCTCCTTGGCACGCGATGCTTTTAACGCGCTCGCGCCAGATTTGAAAACCGAAAACGAGCCGCGCCTTCAAGCTTTTGAAAATCAATGGCAAAGTTATTTAGCGGATAGCGGCACAGTGGTAAATGGACTCTATGAGCAGTGGATTTCATCCGCTGAAAAACAATGTGATGGATTGGATTACCGTTCACCACTGGACAAAACTACCAAGCAACTGGCCGCGTTGTCCGATCTTGTGCAGAAAATACAGGACTGTGAATCTGGCTTTGGAAAGAATCTTCAATTGAGAAGCGATTTGCTTGAACGCTCGGCCACGGTGCGTGGCAAATTTACTGCTTACAACGGCGAACTAAAAAAACTTGATGATGGACTGACTTCAATACAGAAAGCCCGGACAGTCAAAGAATTTTCCGATGGAATAAAACTCATTACGTCGTCTGAATTTACAACTTCACCCGCCGCAACCGCTGCTTTCACAGTTCAATCGTTGGATGTGAGTGACGAAACGGCCCTCCGAATTCTTTTGGAAGCTACCAACGCAAGCACTTGGGCTTACATCGGAAAACAGCAGCCAGTGAATTTTGTCCCTGAAGTTGTGATGCCCGCCGAGCGGCAGATTTTCCAGCAACTCAACGACGATCCGGCTGTCAGTGCATATTACCAGCATTACCGGCTCTGGCTTGACAGCGAAGGGAAAAATGTTGTGGACTGGATTACAGCGGGCAGGTTTGATGATTCGACCGGCTGGAAAACAATTAAGGCCTGGACACCATCGGCATCCGCGACCAGCGCCAGCTTTGAGGATCGTGATTATGGATACTTTGACGGGCAATATAAATTAACTCCAACTCAACCGATTTTCCGTCTTGAGCAAATCGGCGCTCTTAACGAGTCATCGGCATTTCATTCCGTAGGCTTGGAAAAAGTTTGGTCGGATGGATTTTACTCGAAACCACTGCTGGAAGTTTTGGATTCCATCAAAGATTCGCGTGAAGGTTCGCCGCTTTTCCGAGCGTATCTATTCCTGCGTCTGATGGATTTAATGAATTTGCAGCCCGATGCTTGGGGACTCACGTTTTGCCCGGCGGCACGGATGCACGAAGCTCAAATCAAGTCCATTGTCGGTGGACAATTGGAGAGCGGGGATTGGTTTGTGACTAGGAAGGTAAATTCGTGCGGCGAAAAGCTGGAACAATTTTTTGATTCGGTGAAATCAATTTCATACGCGAACCAGGCTAACGGGTTGTTGACTCTCGCGCGGGCTGCTTCAAAGAGCGGGCTGCAATATGTAGGCTTCGTGGGTTTGGACGGCAAACCCAACTTCGTTGATAATTCTGTTTCTGGAGAAGTATTCGGTTATAGTGCCGCCCTCAAACAGCCGTTATTGCTGGCTGCAAAAATTGATGCCGGACAGCCGTTGAAAGAACCGGCGATGCCTTTGTCGCCGTTGTTCTCCCTAGACAGTCCGTGCAAAGAATACCTCACCCAAGCCGGAGTGAATCCAAGTGACGCTTCTTTTATGGGCGCACTGCCACCTCTGTTTCAAGACACGGTTCAACCATGAATAATTTCGCCGAATTATCAGACGGAGACAGCGCAAAATTCCTTGTGCGCTGGCGTGGCAGGCAGGAAGGCCCGTATCTCGCGTCCGTCATTGAGGCGAAACTTGCAGCGAATGAAATCGGTTTACTGCATGAGATTTTTTACGAGGGCAAATGGGTTACAATTCGTGATTACACCACGGAAAGAGAAACTATTTTACGCGCGGAAAATGAGGCGCGGCAGGAGCAAGAACGTCGAGCGCGAGAAGAGGCGGAAAGACAAGCGAAAGAACTGGAAAATCAACGGCAATCAGAATTGTTGGCAGAAGAGCGCCGTAGATCCGCACACCTTGAGTCACTCCAATCAAAATCTCAAAATGAACATTCCTCCATTCAACCACTCCCTCCAGTGAATAAAGGATCATCCGGTCTGCAAACTTTCGGGGTTTTACTTTTAATTGGAGGCTTGGCAGTTACTGGATATTTCTTTTTCGCATATGATACCTCGGTCGATACCGGAGATAGCTCAATTGGTCGCATTAATAATCTTGGATTGATGGCCGACCGACAAAATGGAATCATCATCGGTATCGGACTTGCAGTTATCGGGACAATTATGCTCGCAATCGGCTCTCGTGGAAAAAATTAAAAATTCTATGGCACAATTCCCAATCTCACAAACAACCACCGACCGTGGAACGAACAATCCCGACCTGCTTGCATGGTCGAAGGACGACATCGAAAATCGTTTCGGCTTCAAAGGCGGGCGCTACACCAGCGTCAACCACGTCTTCGCTTTTCTCATCGGCGCATTGCTGACAGGAATTCTTTACGCCTTGATGATATTCGTCTTTAGCCACCTGCCCGTGGCGTCGAAGGTTGCCACCATCTATATGCGTCCCAGCAATCAGTTCGCCGTGGTTCCCGCCACATTTTTCTTCTTTGGTGGAATCGCCATTCTTTTTTTGAAGGGAAGGAAAATAAAATTTCAGGAACGTGCCCTGAAATTATCCGCCGTGCCCGCCGAGCCTGAATTTATCCTGACCGAAACAACTGCCGCCACAGTTCTCGCTCGCATTCACGCATTGGTTGACCAGCCGCGACATTTTGTTTTGCTCAACCGCATTGACCGCGCCTTGTCCAATTTCAAAAACATTGGCCAGGTCAACGACGTTTCCGCAATTCTTCGCACCCAGGCACAGAATGATGAAGACCAGGTCGCTTCCAGTTACACCGTCGTCAACGGATTGGTTTGGGCGATTCCAGTACTGGGATTCATCGGCACTGTTTTGGGACTGAGTCTGGCCATCGGCAGGTTCACCCAAACATTACAGGCGGCTGGCGACTTAACTTTGATTCGCGCTTCACTCCAAGGCGTGACCGGCGGTCTTGCCACGGCTTTTGAATCAACCCTCGTTGCCCTGACTTTCACGCTCATTTTGCAACTCGTAATTACATTCCAGCAAAAGCGCGAAATGGCTTTTCTCGATGAATGCAATGACTACTGCCACTCGCATATTGTTTCCAAACTCCGTTTAGCTGACCGACAACCACCGCCGTCTGCTCAAATCTCCGCTCCCGCCAAGTCATGAGCAGCCGATTGAGAAGCCTGGATTCGAAGATCAGCTTCTTCGCGTTTGCTGACATTATCACTGCCGTCAGCGGGGTGCTTATTTTCGTCGCATTGCTGCTGGCAACAGATTTGGGCCGGCCAACCAGCAGCAGTTCACAAGCTGCGAACTCGGAAATGGAACGGCGACTTCAGGAAGCATTCGCACAACAGGCCGAGGTGGATTCGCAAAACCATCGCTTGCAAGAGTTGCTTGCAACTGCGGACACCGCCCCCGATTTGGAAAAATTACAGGCCGACATGACGAGACTGCGTTCACAACTTTCCGAAGAACAAAAGAAACAGACTGCTCTCACCGACCAGATGACCGACAGCCAGGCGGCCATCGCCGCACGCGACAAAGTTCTTGGCCTAACCGATTTGAAGGCCACAGTGCAACGCACGGTTCAGGAAAATGAAGCCATCGCCCAGCAGGAAGCTAAAGTGCGTAGCGAAATGGATGGACTTGATCAGCAGGTTGCGCGTGTGGAATCCCAACTCTTGAAACTTCGTCAGTGGGACGGACAAATCTGGCTCATCCCCGATAAGAGCGCGACGACAAAAGAGCCAATTGTCGTCTTTGTTGATGGTATGGGCGCAACAATTCAACGTGTTGACCATCCAGAACAGCGCAAGCAGTTGGATAAAGACGTTGCCGATTCCGGCTTTAGCTCATATCTCGACACGGCAAAATCGCTCGACCAGTATGTGGTGTTCGAAGTTAAACCGTCGGGCATAGGTCTTTTTCAAGACCTTGTTAAATCGGCTCGCGACAAGGGATTTGACGTTGGCTACGATGCTTTGGAGGAAGACAAGAGTCCGCATCTGTCACCGCTCCCGTCAGTTGATGAATCCACGCCGCCGACACATACGTCCACTACCGCATCAACCCAACAGTCGGCCGCCTCAAATGGCAACACCGGGACTCCGGCCAGTGCAACACCGGCGGCGTCTTCTCCAAAACCAATCAACCCGCAACCCGCCGCTGCAACCAGCACTCCCACGCCGCAAAAAAATAAGAGTTGGTGGCAAAAATTTCTTGAATGGGCTGGTCTCTCATAAAATGAACCTTCGCCGAAAAACCCCACCCGACAGTCTTTATTTGTTGCTTGATACTCTGTGCAACGCATTTGGGGGTATCATTCTGCTGGCGGTGCTTGTGGTGTTGCTCACCAGCAAAGAAAAGAGTCAGAGTGCAACATCATCCGATTCCCAAGACATGTTTCAAAGGCGGCTTGCGCTCGCCCAAAATAATCTTCAGGCATCACTTCAGCTTGCAGCCTCGCTAAACGCAAAGGCCAATGATCCGAAATGGAAACAACAGGTAGCACTTCTCTCAACTCGAAAGGAACTTCAAGATTCCATCCAACAAATCCGCGACAAGGTTTTACAAAATGGTAAAGAGCTTGATGCAGCAGATGCCGCCGACCCTGCGGAACGATTGAAATTTCTTAATTCCGAACTTGCGACGGCACAAACGCGAAAACTGGAAATTCAAAACAGCCTTGCCGCAGCAGAAGATAATGTCAAACGCCTCAAACAACGTCTGGCGGATATGGCAGGGCAAGTGACAGCCAAAGTTAATGAATTGCAACGGCCACTGCGTTTGCCAAAGGAACATGAAACTGGAAAGCAGGTTATTTATATTATTGTTCGTTACGATCACATTTATCCGTGCCGCAATTCCGATTTAAGTCGCAATGAAGCTGACATCAATTGGACTATCGGTGCTGATAGTGAGGTTGCCGAACCCATCCAAGGCAGAGGCCTCGACCCAAATGCAATTGCTCCCTATTTCAGCGGTTTGTCCGGCAATGATGTATATGTGGCGTTTTTAGTTTTTGAAGATTCATTCCCGGCGTTCATTCAAGCCAGACAGTCGGTAGTCACCAGCGGGATTTCATACGGTTGGGAGCCATTCCGTAATGAGGATGGTCCAGTTTCGTTCGGAGAGACTGGGCATACGCCCAAACCACAATAACTGTTTTGTTTCGGGATTATGCACTTGACAAAGGTTTAGCTTTCTGCGATATTGGCGGCATGAAAGAGACAACTACAACCACCGGAACACCGGACGATTTAACACTAGATGAAATCATGCAACGGTTCGCCACCGATGCAGACGCCCGCTTGTATTGGGAGTTAATCCATTGGCCGAACGGCCCGGTCTGCCCGCATTGCAAAAACAACGAGGCGAAATCCATCTGGAAAATTGAAGCCAACAAGAAAAAGAAAATCCGTGAAGGATTGCATCAATGCGGCAAGTGCAACAAACAATTCACTTCGACCATCGGGACAATCTTTGAAGATTCGCATATCCCGCTCCGCAAATGGCTTGTCGCGTTCTATCTCAATTCCGCTTCCAAAAAAGGAATTAGCTCGCTCCAATTGCAACGTATCTTGGGCTTGGGCAGCTATCGCACCGCGCTATTCATGCAACATCGCATCCGGCACTCATTGAAAGAGACAGGCTTTGACAGCAAACTTTCCGGCACGGTCGAATGTGATGAAACGTATGTCGGCGGCAAGACACGCGGGCAAGGCCGCCGCTTCATGGGCAACAAAGTTCCCGTCGTTTCTTTGGTCGAGCGTGACGGTCGCGTTCGCTCGCAAGTGATGAACACGTCACTGGCAAGAATCTCAAAGAAGTTTTGAAATCCAACGTCGAGGCATCGGCGGCGATTATGACAGATGATTTTTATGCCTATCGCGGCGCGGCAAAGGATTTCGCATCGCATCAGGCTGTGAAACATTCGGCGCGTGAATACGTTCGCGGACTGGCGCACACAAACGGAGTCGAGGGATTTTTCTCGCTCCTAAAACGCGGCGTCATGGGAACATTTCACCATATCAGCGAACAACACTTGCCGCTTTATCTCGCCGAGTTTGACCATCGCCATAATTTCCGTTTTGTGACGGACGGGGAGCGAACTATTGAGGCGTTGAAAAAAACCAACGGGAAGCGGCTCATGTATCGCCAGCCAGCAAATTGAAAGCATCTGCGAAAATCCGTTGACTGACTGCTAAAGCCTAGATCACCTCACGTCCGAATTGGACGAAAGCGACTACGCCGCAAGAAATCGCCCCGCCCGAATAAATCAGGCGGGGCTTTTTCATTACCGACGCATTGGCGGTATCGGCTTCCGAATCATTCCGCAGTTGTATGCTGGCGGACATTTTGGAATCGAATACCGAGCCGGAATTTTCCGGCATTGGGCATGACGATTGCGCTTTTTCATATCGTCCCTTTTGGAAGAATTTGAATTTGTGCTTGCGCGCACCGCCGAAAGGCTTTAACGTCTCCTTGTTGCAGGTAACATCAAAGTTGGCGCGGTGACGCGCCCGATTCAATGAGCCGGATTATTCCGGCTCTTTTTTTATTTTCGATTACATTGGTTCACCTAAAAACAAGACCGCCACAATTCCACTTAAAAATCCCTGCGTGTAGGGCGTCGCTTGCGCGACTTGGAATTGTGACGGTCTAAAGTCAATGAATCGCTCCATTTGCCGGAGAAAAAACGGAGGGTGGACTGGACAAAAAGGACTTGCAAATCTGTGGAGCAGGAGGAAAATCACGAAAAAGGCCAACGCTGGTCGTGGGCAAGAAAACAAAAGGGAAATGTCAAATTTGATCAAATGAATCCAATCATCTTAATTATCCTCAATCTCGTCGCATTGTGGTTTCTTATCAAAGCAATTTATACGAGCCAGCGGCGTTGGCTCTCGTTCGGATATGCCGTCTTGGGGTTTGTAATCACAATAGTGTTGGGAATAATACTGACCTTTATCCTGATGACTATTCTCGGCCCAAAATCAGCACCAGCAGTGAACTCTGTATTGGACCCAGTCGGCAACGGAATTCAGTTGGCTGGCCCCTTTGCGGCGGTTTTGGGGGCGAATATGCCGCCGAGGAGAAAGAAACAAGGATGAAGGCTGTTACAAAAGCCCTTTACGATGTTCAGCAGAATCTCGTCAAGACCTTCAAGAAAGCTGCTGATACAGCAATAAACGATCCGGCGGACTTCGAGAAAGTGTGGCAGGACTTCGAAAAGGCCTGTCAGGATGCCTATCTGGCGCGTTGACGCTGACACCGTTTCGGATGAGGGCTTCAACAACCTCCGTCTTCCCAGCCGCAATCGCATCATTCAGTTCCTGCGCGGCCTGCTGTATTTCTTGGATGCTTGGCATAGTTCCTTTCGAGTTTTGTTCTTAGGATTTTGTTCACGGTATGATTCAAGGAATTATTGACCGAGAATTGGGCGATGCCGCCAAACGAAAAAAGTTTAGCCGCTGCTGACGCGCGACGGGAACCGCCAGCGCCAACGGCGGCGGCTTGCGGCGAATTTCTCGGGGCGTCATGGTCATTTGTCGATCCAACCACTCTCAAGAGAGTGCGAGCTTTTGTCGTCCATACGAGCGTAATTAATCGGGATTTCCCATTTAGTTTTTTGTCCACGGTCGTCATGGGCCTTTTTCGCGATTTTCCTCCTGCTCCACAGGTTTGCAAGCCATTTTTCCAGTCCTTTTCTCTGGCAAAGGGTGGGGTTCATCGTGGCGACCAGCATGAACCGAGATGGAAAGGTAATCGTGCTAGCCTTCCGGCAGATTATGTTAATATCTAATCTCAACTATTAGATTGGCGGAAGGGGTGGGATTCGTGCTCAAATTCACCATTTTCAAAAACAGAATAAATCGTTTCTCGCCAGTATTCAAGCCTATTCCGTCACTATTTTCAAAAATACAGCCACTCTCATTTACTGACAGTTCTGCTGACATTTACTGACACTTTTACTGACAGTTAAACATGCCTCACGCCCGCCGGGAATTTTCTTTCAACCACGCGGCCAATTCCTTCTCTGACAATTCACTGGCGGCAATCCGTTGTATTCAGGCGGAATTTGGCGGAAAAATAGAAATAAATTCGACAAAAACGGGAAAACTGTGTTAAATAGATTCAGTATGAAAAAGGTCGCCTCGGCCAACTCCAAACGGAATTTTGACTACCCCGCGAACACCAAAGGCGGCGAGACTGCCGCGCGTATGCGTGAGGAGTCCAATCACCTGTCCGAATCTCAACGTGAAACCCTTTTCAAACAGGGTATGCAAATAATCTATGGCGGCACTGGAAAAAAAGAAACCGTTGGCCATAGATAGCAACCTGCTTTTCGATCTCGCCGGGAAAAAAGATTTCGCGCTCACTTTTTTGGAGGTGGCTATTCATCTAAAAATTTTACGACGAGGGGTGAGACAAATTCAGTCCAAGCCAATTAAAATTCCACGTTGGGCATTGCGCGCCGGACGGAATAATTTCTTGGTTAAAACCGCCAACGGAAGCGGAAATCACCGGAAGCAGCACGTTTTTAAGGTTGATGTTCGCACACAATTTTACGTTGGCATCTGCCGAGTCATTCTTGGCGTTTGTCAACATAATCAAGTGCGCGTGATCAGTTTCGGGTCTTTGGCCGCAAGATACGTTTTTGCCAGCACCAGATTCATCAACGGTTGATTGACGGCATCGTTCTTGGCCTGAATAATTTTCCGGGCTTCCGTTTCGTTCTTGGTCTGCAAACTTTTTTGCTGGCCGGTGGTTCGGTCTTCACAATAGAACGTTGTCCCGCGTCGGAACATTGTGAATCGGTTTTGCATTCGCGCCTTTCATTTTACGGGCACGAATTGAAAACCGTTCCTGCATTGTCAGTGATTCAAACGGGCTTGTAAAAAATGCTGATAAATAGCCATTACAAACCACATTTACTGACACTTTCACTGACAGTTGAACGATTTTCCCCCTTGTTTGAACCCTAAATCCTCGGAAATCCGAGGAAACGGATATGGCGGAAGGGGTGGGATTCGAACCCACGGTAGCCTTGCGACTACTCCTGATTTCGAGTCAGGTGCCTTTAACCACTCAGCCACCCTTCCAGCCGGAGCGGCGGAAATTAAACCAGCAAACTTCGGCGCGGTAAATCTTAATCCGGTGAACAACCCGCATTTGACTATTTCAAACTGATTCACTACCGTCGCGTCCCCTAGATAAAAATTAAAAATCAAACCTGAAAAAATTTATGGCCTCCAAATCTGAGAAACCTGCTGAAAAATCTTCCGCTGAAACCAAAGCCGCCGCGCCGCACACACGCGAACTCGAAGCGGCCATTTCCAGCATCCACAAAAGCTACGGCGACGGCGCGATCATGCGGCTTGGCGACGCGCAATCGAAGGTCAAAATCGGCATCATCCCGACGGGCGCGCTTGCGCTCGACCTCGCGCTCGGCGTCGGCGGCATTCCGCGCGGACGCGTCATTGAAATTTATGGACCGGAATCTTCGGGCAAAACCACG
>Ga0206862_1141_pt2 | contig 13428 bp, 6 predicted proteins | sample Alteio_BWOrgCont_43_FD_152625 | JGI IMG/M metagenome (GOLD analysis project Ga0206862, IMG submission 152625) | Enriched cells from forest soil in Barre Woods Harvard Forest LTER site, Petersham, Massachusetts, United States -... | ecosystem: Environmental > Terrestrial > Soil > Temperate forest > O... | reverse complement strand
AGAGTCGGTCAACTCCCGAAAAACCGGATTCAATCACCCAGCATTGAACGAAAGCGCTCGAAAGCCTGTGAGAAGGCTCTACCCCTACGCAGTCCAAGCAGATGGCGGAGTGGAAGCGTCTTTTTGAGCGCCCAATACCAAAACTGATTCGTGTACGTACCGACAAAGAATGTCAGCGGCACATGCCAGCGTCCCGGCCGCTCTTTGATATCCCCCCGGACAAGTTTGTGTGTGGCGTGAGTGATTGTGTAAAGGTGTCGCAGTCCGCCCGCAAGTACGAGGTTATGCTGGGATTCAACATCAGCGCGGACTCCATCGAGGCCACCGATGCAATACAAATGATCATGATTCTGGTGAATGGCAAGGACATCTTCGCTCGCATCGATCACGGGAATATTTGTCGACCGAGCTTTCCAGACCAGCCAATGGTCCCAACAAATTCGGCCAATGACAAACGGCGGCAGGTCATGATAAGTGCCACGCCTGAAGACAAAATAGTCGACCGCCCCTCGGACTTGCAGCCTGCCCGCGCGGAGAGCTTGCTTACGCAAATTGATTTCCCAATCTGTATTAAAGTCAATCGGCTCCTCCATGGGCATATCCCACCTTTGACCTACGAGGAGGAACCTCTTAGACCATTGCCCGGCAGCGGCTACAGCGCGTAGAAAACAGTTCAGAAGGATAATGTCGCAATTTGCGTAACACAACAGATCGTGTCTGGCTATTTGCTGTGCACGAGAGAACATGTCGTCGAGGCGAACATTACCTCGTTTACTTCGGAGCACATCCTTAACGTGATGGATGCCCAATTCAGCGGCAACTTCGCTCGCGCCCGGCACATCTCCAAATAAAATCACTTCGCAATTCGGGTCGAGAAGCGTCCAACTTCGGAGCGCATTGCGTTGTCTGATCCCATCCTGCCGCAAGAATGGTTTGGCACTAGAAAAAATTGTGAGCATCTGTTTCACTGATAAACGGCATGAAGGTCATTCAAATTGATCTCTCCCATAACATGCCAGGCCTAGATCATTTCGACCGTTGCCAGAACACTCCTCGACCGTCAATACGTTCAATAGAATCTCTTATTCCATACTGATCGCGATATTCATGAATTGCCCTGGCGCATTGGTCCTTACTCTCATAGTCATCAACAATCAAAAAACCGCCAATCGATAGCTTCGGATAGAGACTAACCATCGCATCCCACGTGGACTCGTATAAGTCACCATCTAGACGGAGAACGGAAAGCTGTTTTATGGGAGCGCTTGGCAAGCTCTCGCAGAATCGGCCCTTGATAAATCGTACCCGATCATCGAGAAGACCGTAGCGCTTAAAGTTGCGCTTTACCTCGTCGAGCGAAACCGCAAGTTGCCTATATCGCCACAGAGTGCTTGGAATATTCATTTGGCCCGATTCATTCAATTTCAGGTCAGCGGCATGCGTCGGTTTTGGCAGACCTTCAAACGAATCGCACACCCAAACACTTCTAAGGGTGTCCTGCATAGCTTGGAGGATGGCTCGCATGTAAATGCACGCACCACCACGCCAAACACCAGTTTCGCAAAAATCCCCAGGAATACCATCTCGAATAGCGATAGTGCAGCACCTTCTCAGATTTGCTAGGCGCTCCAGCCCTATCATTGTTTCGGCTTCTGGCGGCCAATCCTCGCCATTGGAACGGTTCCACTTCGAATATTGAAACCGCCGAAAGAGGTAGATATTTCGAACACGAAGCAAGGCCTGAAGCGGAGCGAGTGCATAGGCGTGCCAACTGCCTCGCGGATAGTTCACAGGTTCCCAACATTCTGGAAAGGCTACCCTCGTTATGCAATCGCGGATCAGATCAAGATAGCGATCGCTGATATCTGCGCCCGATGAGAGCGAGATGTCCAGGTTCTCATAATTCATCTCGGCCACCTCCTCTTCAGGCCGATGTACCCAAATCCATACCTTCACAACAGCCTAAGCCGTGATTTCGTTTTGAACAAGTGCCAAGTACTCGTGAGCCCGGTTTATTCCAAACAAATGGCTCCTTTGGTCAACTCATCGGCAAAGACAAGTCGTGTCGTTGCGTCCTTCGACGCCGCCAAATCAACGACCGCGAAAGACTTTGGGGTTTGAGACTCCGGCAAGGCGTTACAAAATCCGGGAATGTAACTTGACGTTTGGCAGCCTCCATCGCAGCATTGCGAATTGTGGCACAATGGTCCCGTATTCCCGAACTGGACGGTCTTCGCGGGTTCGCTATTCTTCTCGTAATCTTCTACCACTACACCAACAGCAGTCCGCTTACTCAGTCCAACGGGTTCGCGTTTTACATCCAGCGTGCCGCCGGTCCCGGATGGAGCGGCGTTGATTTATTCTTTGTGTTATCAGGATTTCTGATCGGCGGCCTTTTAATCGATGCGCGCGGATCGCAATCCTTTTTTTCGACCTTTTACATTCGGCGTTTTTTCCGCATTATCCCGATCTATTATTCCTGGATCCTTCTGTACATCGCGCTCGTCGTCACCGTAGGAGCGGCTATTCAAGCGCGCTCCTTCTCAGGCAAGGCCCCGCCAAACGGCTTCGCAATCTACACGCATTTCCTCTTTATACAGAATGTTGTCCCGTTCAACTTCGCCGCCATGCCGGGAATATGGGAATCGTGGTTCAACCACCTTTGGTCGTTGGCCGTCGAGGAGCAGTTTTATTTGATTGCTCCTATGATGATCGCCTGGCTTACACCGCGCCGCCTGCGTGCGACTTTGGTCGCGATTGTATGCTGCGCACCGATTTTTAGAACGGCACTCTTTTTTCACGTTCAAAAGCTCGACATAGATCGCATCATGCCGTCCCGGGCGGACGCGCTCGCACTCGGAATGCTGGCCGCTATTGCATGGCGATCGCCCAAGTCCCGTCTCTGGTTGACCACAAATATTCGCCTACTTTACGCATCGGCTGGGCTCCTGTTTTCCGGCTATGGCCTGTTGTGCTGGTACGGCCCCGGATCGAACAGCCTAGCTCTCAACTGTTTCGGCTTTACATGGATCGGTATCTTCTATGTGCTCCTTTTGCTGATAGGCTTGGCAGGATCAAATGGTTGGTTTGCGTGCGGAATGCGGATGGCATGGCTTCGCGAAATTGGTCGCGTCTCTTATTGCATGTATATCATCCATCTCGTTGTCGCTATGTCTTTGTACTTCCTGCTTCTGCACAAACCTCCAGAAATAGCTACTTTGCCGGGAGCGTGCGTCGCAGCCGTTGCCGTGGTCGTCACTTATTTGGTGGCGCGTGTTTCGTGGATCTTACTTGAGCATCCGCTCGTCCAAATTGGCCACCGATTCAAGTACTTAGCGTCCCCCGCCGAGGAAGTCGCCCAATTAGCAACAGAATTGGATGGATAAAGGGCACCGAATCCAGATACCAGATGGCGCGGGAATTTTCGCCAGAATAATCGAGCCGGTTCAGGAGCCATTCTGTGGCTCAGGAGAGCTTGGGAAGACACATTCCGTCGGGAGTTATCCACATGCAGCGCTTAGAATGGCAACCAGGCCCCAGCGCTTGCCCATTCGCTAGACGGCGTGAACCCAATAAAGGAAGGCCACCGCGGCTAACAGCCCAATGACGAACGCGCCGATCAAGAAGCGCCGTCTAAAATATTTCTCTTCGAGATAATCCATAGCGTCGTAAGCCCTTCAGCAACAATCGGCTCCGTGCAACGAAAACGATCAATGATGCCAGCAAAATCGTAAAGAGCGGGAATGCCTCGAATAAGATGCGATTTTGATCGGTAAAGTCGTACAAGATAACAACAGCCGTCAGGTATGTGATGTTTCCGAAGGCAAAAGCTACGGTCAGATCACGAGCGTTAAAGTGGGGCCGTCGAATCACACGCTTCAACCAACGCTCTGATTGCGTGAACCCGAACCACAGTAGGCATAACGTCGTGACGTAAGAGACGATTGCGTAGTTGTGCCGGGGGGGCTTACCGCTCATGGCGAAGTCGAAAGCTTTGAGCAAAGGCGAAAGCGTTAACTGATTCGAATGCTGACTGGTTGAACCGAAAGGCCAGCCAATGTCTGCTGGTAAAAAGTAATTAATGATGTTCTGACGAATGGCTGTGAGCGTGGCAGTTGGGTAGGACCGCAATATGACTAACCCATCCAGTCGCAGCTGTCTCCCTACGTCTGCCATCCAGAGACTGTCCATGTTAATCCCGCCCGTCGACTTGAGGCGCTCGTCGAGTATTCGAATCCCGGTCCTGGCAGGAGGCGGTACGACATCAACAAGCGCCTCGTCTTCGAACCGGAAACCATGAAGCAGGATCGGTGAAATCTCCTTTTGGGCTGCCATACTCAGCAAAACGTCTCGCGGAAGTGCCCCTGCTACTAGATAGGCGAAGTTAATTCCCCCATAGACGTCGCTCCCTGGCGCCCACAGTCCAAAGAGAATCAGACTCTTGAGATAGATCGCCAAAAGCAGCGCACCTGGTGCCGCAGCACATAGAGTCGTTCTGCGCCGGCAGCGAGGCAGGGCGTAAATTATCAGAGCCACTATGATTACAAACCATAAGAAGTGGTAGATGACGCGGGATAGCCCGATGAATGCGAGCACAGTGAAGAACAGCAAGCCGTCACTAATACGATGAGTGCTGGCATAGCGGTGGAGAAACAGTGCGGAGACGCAAAACAAAACGGCTAGTGGATACTCGTAAAAAAGCCAGTTCTCATAGAGCACAGTCACCGGACTTGTTACACATATGACAGCGATAAGAACAGCGAGAGGAAGAATTACGCCCAACCGATCCAATAATAAGAATAGACAGATCCCCAACGTTAATCCGAGGCCGAGATAAGTCGCATGAAAGGCAGCCACGGAATGTCGCGCAAAGAGGTGCATGGTAATGGCGAGGTAAAAGTCGAACCCCGGAAGCTGGGTTCTCAAGTAAAAGAGACTCTGCCACGGCGCGTCTCGAAGTAGGCCCGGATCGATCAATTGCCAGGAGTTTAGGAGCGGTCCCGCATCGAACCGCACACCCCACCAGTAGTAAAAACCCCGCGAAACGATGAAAACTGCGCCAATTATGAGAAGGCACAGTTGTCGACCGCCAAATAAAAATGTGCGCATGCGCGTCGCCTATCGTATCCCAGTTTCGCGTTGCCAAATCCTCTTCTTCCCGGAACTGCCAACCGAGCGGAGCTTTCGACCACAGAGTGTTGACAGCGCCAGTCCCATAGGTGTAAACCGGCTGGAAGCTCGCTGATCTTTTGGCGCGCTGAAGTAGACAACGCACGCGAGGACGATAAGAAGAAGGACTCCAAGCATTGCCTCGACAAAATACCAAATTGGGGGCTCGGGCACGGATGTCTAGTGCGGAACCCTCGATTCCTGGGGCAAGCTGCTCATGGAGCGGGTATATCGTCTAGCGAAACGATTTGTAAGCTCCAAGAACGGTTGAGGCAGCTAACCCAGTAAGCTTTCGTCCAGAGTGAACAAGTCTTTTGGGGCGGGATTCCCCAGCTGGCCAAGTGCAAAGTGAAGTCATGCCTGGCTGCGGCAACTCCAGTCGTCGGATCGATGATGGATTCCTTGGGAGGATATCCGAGATCGTACAAGCCGAACCACACCCAACGTTGGTCAAGCATCACATCATGCTGCTTCATGGCGGGTTCACAACGTTACTGAGGTCGAGCCCTCGCCCGATTTTTTAGTGGCTATGTGCGGGTCCAATCTAGTGGCAAACGCGGGCAGCGATAATGGCATAATAATTGAGGGTTACATTCCATCGATGTAATCCTTACCATTCGGTTTATATTTATCTTGACATCTAATTACTGAAGGTAGTAAAAACCGCAGTCGTTTCTATCCAGTCGGCTCCATGCTGACGGTCATCTCGATTGCTGAGGCAACTGATGAGCCGCTCACGATACCTGCTCGGCACTATCTTTTTCTGCGAACACTGCCAAAAAGAGACTAGGTTTATGCCGATTCACTTTGCCATTCAAGAAATCGGCGTCAGTCGAACAACCATGTATAACTGGATGCAACGCAAATTGCTCCACTGGGTCGAGTTGCCAAGCGGGCGTGCGATGATTTGCCAACAATCATTGATGCAGAGAGCCCGCAACACGCGTGATACTGAAAACGTGACATATTTCCCTAGAGCGAGATCGCCTAAGAATTCGCCGCAGACCGCCTGAAACACGGTCCTCAAAAATATTGTCCCGTTTTGTTCAGTTTTGTTCACTCTCGTTCAGTTCTGCAAATTGACATTCTCCTGAAGCCGCCGTACCGTGCGGCTTTATTCGTCACCGTTTATCGGCCATTTCTTTTAAGCGTCGTCGGTGGCTTAAAACGAGGTAAGCCTCATGGAGCATGGGGAACTGCGCCGACTGCTCGATTCGATGATTCATAGGGCGAAGCTTTCACGTGAGAAGGCGGGGATAGTTGCGCCCTTTGGGATGACATTATCGGACGAAGGAAAGATTTCACTCTTGGCCAGCGGCACACGAGCACAACAAAACCTTGAGGAGGGTCTCTGCCTATTGGCGCAGCACGGCAATTGCAAAGCTCTGGGTATTTGTAGCTCGGACTCAAGCCAGAACGTCAATGTTTTTGTCGAGCATCGAGATGGTTCTGCATTCCGCATTCGCCTCTCGCTAGTCGGCGATTTCCTCCGAAACCTGCAATCGACTCAGCTAAAACCGCTGCGGGCAGAACCCAAGTTCTTTGTCCGGTCCAATCGAAATCTGTTGGGAGGGTCGTCTATGCGCAGCCTTCGACTCGTGCCCCTTGTTTTGGTTTTGCTTCTCTGCCTGCCGGCATGGGCGCAGCAACCCAAGCAGTCGGCACAGGGTCAAATACAACCAGCGCAGAGCGATCCCAAAGCTGTTGCTGCGCTGAGTCGATCCTTGGCCCTCGCTGGCGGAACTCGCGGCATCGCCTCGATTCAGGACTTTACGGCTTCGGGAACGATCAACTATTTCTGGTCTAGCCCGCCCACTTCTGTGCCAGCAACTGTTCGAGGCCATATTCCCGACCAATTTAGACTCGACGCGAATTTGCCTGAGGGGCAGCAGTCGTACTCGGTCACCACGAACGGTGGAAAAGCAAAGGGGGCTATGGGGAAGATTTCGAAACTACCTTTACACAGTACGGCGAATGTGGGCATCCCCACTTTTCCGTATCTGACGCTGCAAGCTGCGCTTAATGATTCCTTTGCGGTAGCGTCGTATGTCGGTGTTACGGAGGTGAACGGGAGTCAAGCGCAGGAGATTCGCATTCAGAGACATTTGCCGCCGCGAATCGACCCCGTGGGTATCTCATACCAATTGATGATCACCCATTACTTCGTCGATCAGCAGTCTGGTCTGCTTGTGAAAGTCAGCCGAACGGGCCGATCAATCGACGACCTAAGAAAAACTGCTCTCGAGGAAATCGAACTGCAGAGTTACGCAACCACCGACGGGATAGCCGTGCCGATGTTGGTTAGGCAGAAAACTAACGGTCAGACAGACTGGGAATTTCACCTGAATAGCATCTCTTTCAATACCGGACTGCACGACAGCGATTTCCTTATTCAGTGACATGGGAAGGAAAATGATCAACGCCAATCAGAAGTGCATTCTTCGGCCTTTGTTGCGTTTCGCCTGTTTGTTTGCTTGGCTAGTCACTTTCGCGGTTTCTGCTTATGCGCAATTGGGTACGCCAACATTCAGCACCGCATACTCCGCGGCGACGTCCTTCCCAGGCGGTTCTGTCGATGTGGCAAACGGAGCCCTGCATCTTGAAATTCCGTTGGGCACGTTTCCTCAAAGGGGCGGGTCGGGAGTTTCGATCAAATTGGTGTACAACAGTCGAATCTGGTCGGTCTATGATCGGATTCCGACGCAAGGAGGGCCCATTTGGACCACGAACGGTTCTTCCCTGGAGACGGGTGGTTTCATAGGTGATTTGGGAGGTTGGTCGCTCGTTGCAGGCCCGCCCATGGTGTTGCCAACCATGGTCTACGGCGGCAACGGCAACTTATGCGACAGTGGGACTGGATACGGTCCTTGGGTTGCGACAGATCCAGATGGCACACAGCACACCTTTCCCCTTTTCTTATGCTCCTACCCTGCTGGCAACTACGATGCATATGCTCTCGACGCCAGCGGAGAACACCTTTTCGTTAACTTCAACAATGATAGCTATAGTGCTATCCTCTACGCGAAGGACGGACGGACCCTCTGGGAAGGCCCTGGTTGTAGCGGGGGAAACCAAGTAGATACGAACTATAATTTCGTGTCATGGTCAGTGCCGATTAGTGAAACTGATGAATGTGAGTTCCAAGATACTCCGCTAGATACCCTGGGCCGCGCGCCGATTGCCCTGTATAACAACGGCCAACTATCTGATTATCAGGACTTTGGATATGGGTACCTCTACTTTAATGCTGTTAATCGAGGTACAAACCAGTTTAAGGTCCTTAACTCTACAGGTAGCACAGGGACGGTTAATATAGCCCTGGGTACTGGCACGACAAGCACCTACTTCCAGGTTTCTGGAGTCCATGAGAACGTCCAAGGTTTCTCGAACCTATCGAGCGTCAGCCTTCCGGACTTAAGTGGTTACACTTTTACCTACGATTGTAATTCGGGCTCGGACTGTACCAATCCTGGGACCAATAACGCGTACGGCGAGTTGATGAGTGTCACGCTTCCCACGGGAGGAACGGTCAATTTCTCCTATCAAAACTTTACAGATGCGAATGGCAACACAAACCGTTGGATAAATTCAGTTGTCTATAACGGACAGACGTGGTCTTACGCACCTTTGCTCAATTGCGGTGCAGGCTGTCAAACGGTGACGCAGACACGCCCAAGCGGCGACACCTCGGTTTACACGTTCACCCTCAATCAAGGGGTTGGAACATGGATTAGCTCAGTGCAGCATTACACTGGTTCGTCAACCTTGGCAATGAGCATCCAAAATAGCTACCAAGCTTACACAACAGACCCGAGTTTGGGCGGGTTTGCTTTCACGCTTCCTCAAACCACGGCCGTAACCGTTCCAGGCCCAAGCGGCAACCTTGTGCAGCAGACTTCTTTTAGCTACGACAGCTTCACATACAATTACCTTGGTAATAACTATATAGGAAGCACGGGGAAGATCACTACAAAGAGCGAATACGCATATGGCAATGGCGCTATCGGGCCGCTCGCACGGAAAACTACCTACGCCTATTGGGACGACGCAAATCCAGCGTATAAGAGCGTCAATATTATGGATCGCGTCTCAGACCTTAAAGTTTTCGACGGTAGCAATAACATGGCGCAAGAAACAAAGACCAGCTACGATTCGACAGCTTTCACGGCGGTAACAGGTGTCGAACAGCACCTTAATTCAGGCAGCTCGTTAAGGGGCAATCCAACCCAGGTTCAGCAGTGGGTAAGCGGTGCGAATTACATCTCCACTTCTATTAACTTTGATGATACCGGCCAAATCACGCAGATCAAGGACTCTAACGGCAATCAAACGTCGTTCAGCTATAACGATAATTTCTATGATGATTCGAGCGGCACTGTTCCTCAGCAATACACAGCGCCAGTTCTGACCCATGCGTATCTGACGAACATTACTCTTCCAGTTATAGGTTCGAGTACGTACGGGTATTACTACGGTACTGGGCAGAGAGCACTGGTGACTGACCAGAATAGCCGAACGACGTATCTCCATTTTCTTGACCCCTTCAATCGTCCAACCATGACTAATTTCCCGGATGGAGCATGGACACTCCGGGATTTTGTATCGACAACTGAGACAGATCAATACACTGGAATCACGAGCACAAGTCCGTCCACGAGTTGCACCGGGTGTCGACACGATCAAAGCTTCACTGACGCCTTCGGCCGAATTGTTAAACAGGTTCTTGCCAGCGACCCTGACGGCTCAACCGCGGCAGTCATAGGATACGATGTTAACGGCCGGCCGGGCGGCTTCCCGCAAACAATCAGCAACCCCTATCGAGGTTCGGGCCCCATACAGGGCGAGAGTACGGCTTTCGATGGCCTGGACAGGCCGCGTACCCGTACACGTGCCGACGGCAGCATTGTAAATAGCTATTACGGGGCGTCGGTCGCGCCGAACGGCGGGATATCCACCCAACTTTGCTCAGGAAGTTTAGGGTATCCAGTGCTGGCCGTGGACGAGGCTAACAAGAAGCGCCAAACGTGGCTTGATGCTTTTGGTCGTACGATTGAGGTCGATGAGCCTGACGCAAACAACAATTTAACCAACGCTACCTGTTATTCATATGACCCGAACGATAATTTAACGCAGGTGTCGCAGGGCGGCGAGACGCGCATTTTCGTCTATGATGGTTTATCTCGCCTGACTAGCTCAACAAGTCCGGAAACCAGCACAACCACGTATCAATACGACATCAACAGCAACTTGGTTTCGCGCACGCAAGCCGAGCCGAATCAAACCAATCCCGCCGTCACCGTTACGACCACCTACAGTTATGATGCGTTGAACAGGCTTACTCAAAAAAGTTATTCCGATTCCACACCGACGGTGAACTATTCATACGATTCGACGAACTGCCTCGGCCTCCCAGCCTGCTTCAACATCGGCCGCCGCACAAGTATGACTGACGCATCTGGATCAACGTCTTGGGCTTACGATGCGATGGGCAACGTCTTGAAACAATTGCAGACCATCAACAATATCGCTGAGAGCTTCCTCTACACATATAATCTAGATAACTCTGTTGCGACCCTCACCTATCCCAGTGGGCACACGCTAACATACACAGAAGGTGGCGCTGATCGTGCTACGAATCTTGCGGACAACACCAATAGCAGCAATCCTATTCCTTACGCGACGAGTGTCCACTACACCGCGTTTGGGGGCCTGTCCTCACTCCTGAGTGGGTCGAGCAACATCCTTTCTACTTGGTTGTACAACTCTCGCTTACAACCTTGCCGCATGGCCGTGAACAGCGTCGGCTCCGCACCTGCAACTTGTACTGACAGTAACAACGGAAATATTCTCGACTTAAATTACGGGTATGGAACTCAGCTTGATAACGGCAACGTGAATTCAATCAGTGATAATCGTCCGGGAATGGCCGGTCGGAGCCTCAATTTTTACTACGACAATTTAAATCGAATCACGCAAGCATCGACAGTCGCGACCTCAGGGGCCTATTGTTGGTCCGAAACTTACATGATAGACCGCTTCGGGAATATGTCTGGCATCGGCTCCACTTCCGATCATCCTACGTGCTCTCAGGAAAGTCTCAATCTGCTGCCCACGGCACAAAATCGTCTCAGCACAGGATCCGGCTCTGACTATCAGTACGATGCTGCCGGGAACCTGATTGCAACACCCGCTCCCCAGAGCGCGAGTTTTGGCTATGACGCCGAAGATCATTTAACGCAAGTGAACGATTTCTTTGCCGCTGGGTATCTATACGATGGAGACGGTAAGCGCGTTGCAAAGATATCCAGCGGCATCCCCTACCAACTTTATTGGTACGGCATCGATAGTGCTCCCCTCGCCGTGAGCGACGGCTCCGGCAACTTTACAGACGAATACATCTTCTTTAATGGTAAGCGCATAGCTCGACGTGTCGTGCAGTGATATGTGCTCCATTGCGTGCGAAGGAGAACATAATAGCCGCCGAACGTACAGGTTTATAAGAATTCAGCCTTTTTGATATTCCCGAAAAAGAAAGTCATTTCGCAAACGTTGATTGTGAGGATCTATGAACCTAAAGATCTGGAAGCTCGTTCTGATCCTGGCATTCTTGTTTTCGACCTTTGAAGTTCAGCAGATTCCGCTAAACGCTCAGTCAGGGCCCTACATTAGTGGTCTGTCGCCGGTTGGGGGATCAGTCGGGACCTCCGTCACAATCTCGGGGTCCGGTTTTGGGTCGACGCAGGGCAGCAGCACGGTCGCGTTCAACGCGGGGCCTAATGGAGTCTACGGGACGCCGACCAGTTGGAGCGATACGCAGATTGTTGTGCCTGTGCCCGCCGGAACGCAAACCGGAGGGGTGCAGGTCACGGTCAATGGGGCTGGAAGCGACGCCCCACAGTTCTACTTACCCTACATTAGTAATTTGTCACCCGTCGGGGGATCGGTCGGGACCTCTGTCACAATCTCAGGAGGAGGATTCGGGTCGACCCGGGGCAGCAGCAACATCACGTTCAATGGGATAACGGGGACGCCGACTAGTTGGAGCGATACGCAGATCGTGGTGCCTGTGCCTAGTGGAACGAAAACCGGAGGAGTGCAGGTCACGGTCAATGGGGCGGGAAGCGACGCCCCACAGTTCTACTTGCCTTACATTGGTGGTGTGTCGCCGGGTGCGGGATCAGTGGGGACCTCCGTCACAATCTCGGGAGGCGGTTTTGGGTCGGCCCAGGGCAGCAGCACGATCACTTTCAATGGGGTAACGGGAACACCGACGAGTTGGAGCGACACACAGATTGTTGTGCCTGTACCCACTGGTGCAACGACTGGGGGGATCCTTGTCTATGTCGGCGGGGCGAACAGTGACGCATGGCAATTCTATGCAGGCCCATTCATCTCGGGTGTATCCCCAGACGTCGGTTCAGTGGGTACTTCCGTAACAGTCTCAGGAGGGAACTTTGGGTCGACACAGGGCAGCAGCAGCATTACATTCAATGGTGTAACAGGAACACCGACGAGTTGGAGCAACACACAGATCATTGTGCCCGTACCTAGCGGCGCAACGACTGGGGGGATCCTAGTCTATGTGGGCGGAATAAACAGCAACGCATATCAGTTTTTCGGCGGGACCTCTCCATATATCAGTGGTATTGCTCCAAACACTGGTCCAGTAGGTACGTCTGTAACGATCTCAGGAGGAGGATTCGGATCGACGCAGGGCAGCAGCAGCATTACGTTCAGTGGGGTAACGGGAACGCCGACGAGTTGGAGCGACACACAGATTGTTGTGCCTGTACCCACTGGTGCAACGACTGGGGGGATCCTTGTCTATGTCGGCGGGGCGAACAGTGACGCATGGCAATTCTATGCAGGCCCATTCATCTCGGGTGTATCCCCAGACGTCGGTTCAGTGGGTACTTCCGTAACAGTCTCAGGAGGGAACTTTGGGTCGACACAGGGCAGCAGCAGCATTACATTCAATGGTGTAACAGGAACACCGACGAGTTGGAGCAACACACAGATCATTGTGCCCGTACCTAGCGGCGCAACGACTGGGGGGATCCTAGTCTATGTGGGCGGAATAAACAGCAACGCATATCAGTTTTTCGGCGGGACCTCTCCATATATCAGTGGTATTGCTCCAAACACTGGTCCAGTAGGTACGTCTGTAACGATCTCAGGAGGAGGATTCGGATCGACGCAGGGCAGCAGCAGCATTACGTTCAGTGGGGTAACGGGAACGCCGACGAGTTGGAGCGACAC
>Ga0206862_1160_pt2 | contig 13538 bp, 9 predicted proteins | sample Alteio_BWOrgCont_43_FD_152625 | JGI IMG/M metagenome (GOLD analysis project Ga0206862, IMG submission 152625) | Enriched cells from forest soil in Barre Woods Harvard Forest LTER site, Petersham, Massachusetts, United States -... | ecosystem: Environmental > Terrestrial > Soil > Temperate forest > O... | reverse complement strand
TCATCTAGAGGCAGCTTTAAGAATACGTGAAAAGCAGAAGCGCGAAGATGCTTTGAGCGATATCAACAAAAAAGTAATGGATGCCTTAGCTCCTACAGAAGTCGAAGCGAAGTATCCTATCCCAGATATTCAATATGTTCTCAAAGATGTTTCGTCGAAAGCGATGCGAAAAATGATCCTGGAAGGGAAGATCCGCTCGGATGGTCGCTCAACAACAGAAATTCGTCCCATAACTATCGAGCAGAGCTTATTGCCGAGAACGCATGGAAGCTCGCTTTTCACACGGGGGGAAACGCAAACCGTGGCTGTCTGTACACTTGGCGGCGAGGCCATGGCACAGCGCTATGAAGATCTCGACGGTGAAGGCACTCAACGCTTCTATTTACAGTATTTCTTCCCTCCCTTTTCTGTAGGCGAAGTGGGACGTATCGGAGCTCCGGGACGCCGAGAGGTAGGCCACGGCAAGAGGAATTGAAAGCAATCGAGTGCAGTGGCGGGATTTTTAAAGATTTGTTAAAGGAAGCCGTGTTACAGGTTCTAAGTTGAGGCCATCACCGACGGGATTTTTCAAAAAGCGCTGGTATCCTAGGCCGGCGATCATGGCGGCATTATCGAGACTCAGGCCGACTGAAGGCCAGATACAGTGAAGGTGAGGACGCTGTGATAGAAATAGACTGCGCAGAGTTTGATTATTGGTGACCCCGCCTCCGAAAATGACCGTATGAATGCCGAAGTGATCTGCAGCTTGTGCAGTTTTTTTTATCACATCGTCGAAGGCAGCCTGTTGGAAAGAGGCGGCTAGATCGGCCTTATCGCCGGGAAGGAGGGGCTCGGCTGCTCCCCTTATAGTATAGAGGACAGCGGTCTTTAAGCCGCTGAAAGAGAAAGCAAATGGGGAGCCCTTCACATGCCCTGCTTTGAGAGGGTAGCGGGTGCAAGTTCCTTGCGCCGCCAACCGCTCGATTTCAGGGCCGCCGGGATAAGTGAGTCCTAAAAGTTTGGCGACTTTATCAAAGGCTTCGCCGATGGCATCATCTACAGTTTGGCCGATCATCTCATAGACTCCGATTTCCCGGATTAAAACCAGGGCTGTATGACCGCCTGAGAGGACGACACCTAAGCAGGGGAAGCTGGGAGGGTGAGGTTGAGACATCAGTGCGGCATAGAGATGAGCTTCCACGTGGTTCACACCAATGAGAGGTTTTTGCATGGCCAGAGAGAGCGCTTTGGCAGTGTTTAGTCCGATAAGCAACGCGCCGATGAGTCCCGGACCATGGGCTACAGCAAAGAGATCGATGTCAAAAAGGGTGACATCAGCCTTTTGCAAGGCCTCTTCGATGATAGGAATCATGAGGTCGATGTGACGACGGCATGCCAGCTCCGGGACAACGCCACCGTAGGCTGCGTGGAGATCGAATTGAGAGGCGATGCTATTGGAAAGAATTTCGTTTCCATCCCGTACAATCGCGCAAGCGGTCTCATCGCAGCTGCTTTCGAGGCCAAGAACAAGAAGGGATTTTCTGGACATAATCAAATTTTAGATCCGGGTTTTAAAGAATCAGATTTTGAGCTGCGTCTTGATCAAGAATCCAGACGGCCTTATGAGAGGCAAGCCCAATTTTCTGAACAGGGAATTGATCCGGATTATACTGTTCGCTGAACACTTTCCGGATAATTTCAGCTTTATTTGGTCCAATTGCATAAATAGAGATCGCCTTAGCTTTATGAATGCATTCGAATGTAAAAGACATCCTCCATGTATGTTTCTCTGGAACATAGTTAGCTATGACAAGGCGATTATGGGTGTGAAGTCCATGTGTGCGGGGAAAAAGCGAGGCGGTATGCCCATCTTCCCCAACTCCGAGGATGATCAAATCAAAGCTTGCAGAGGGAACCCATTGACGAATCAGCTCCTCGTAGACCTTTGCATTTTCCTCGATATTCGACTCTGCTTCCATACGAAAGATTTTGTTAGGAGGGATAGGCAGATTCTCTATTCCTGCTTTCATCGCGGAGAAGTAATTGCTCTCTGAAGTTGAAGGCGGAACACTTCTCTCGTCGCTCCAAAAGCAGCGCACTTTGGTCCAGTCGAGCTGCTCCTTGAAGGGAGACTGGCTTAATCTTTTGTAGACATCGATCGATGTTTGCCCCCCTGATAGAGCTACAGTGAAGAAACCCTGCTTTTCGATAGCTTTACAGCCAATTTCTATGAACTGATTTGCTGCAAAATCGACAGTCTGCTGTTTATTTCCGGGGATGATCAGATCCCTTCGCTCATCAAAGGATTGCACCTTGGTTTGCCATTGATAAACTGTCATAATCACCTCTATTTTATTTGGCTAATCAGTGCGAGCATTTGGCTGTAGTGCTCGCTCATTTTTTGATAGAACATCTCCTGCATAAACATGCGGCCTGAGTCGATACTCGGAAGAACGAGGGAGAGGGGCAGCTCGCATTGATACTGATTCGAGGCTTGGACAATGACCTGCTGGTCGGAGCTTCTTCTTAAAATGCAATGATAATCGTTTTTTCCTGTGATTTCAAGTCTAAGGAGACCTTCAGATGAAAATTCCTGATGCGGCTCGGGTAGAAGACGGATGTGTACCTGGCCTTCTTGGGTCTCGTAGAAGAGATTGAAGCCCTCCTCCTTGGATAATTTCAAAAACTTCCACCCAAGACGACAGGCTAGCCACGACTGAAAGTAGATGGCCTGGGTTTCCGGATGAAAGAAAAGGGGATTAGGGTAGTCATTGTAAACGATGACGATGCTGGATGCTGTTGAAAGTTGCTCGACACGCTCGTGTATATCGAAGGTTTGCGCAAGCACTTCTCGCCAGCCGCTAATGCGGGCCCAATTCATGTCGATCATGGGGATAGAGGTCGATGCAAGCGTCTTCAGCATCTCATGGCTGAATCGCACCAAATTTTTTGAACATTCCGAGTCAAAAATCAGGCGCGTAGCATAGAGTAACAGATGCGGCAGAATTGCGTTTTCCGTTGTCGGGTCTTGTCCCCAAAGAAGATAAATGGGTAGATCCGGTACAAAAAAAGGCAGAATAAGGAAGGGGACCTCGCTGATAGCCTGACCGGCCGCTTTAATGATCATATGATCGCAGCTAAAGGCAGTGTTGCTTTTCAGAGGGGTTGACAGCACCTCAACGTCGAGGTTGCTTTCTGAGCGGTCGGGATCAGCGACAATAAAAAAAATGCGGCAGGGAAACTGATCTTTAAATAGGTCGACCACTTTTTTAAAGTATTCTGTTCTTCTCGGTTCATGGGTGTAGACGATCAAATTAAAAAGGCAGGCTTTCAGTTGTGTGGGATTGGATTCACTTTGGGCAAAGGTTTTCAGTTGCGACAGATTTGAGTTGGACATAGTCTGCTCTTCCTTGCTAGATTAATGCAAACGCCATTGACGTTTATCCCTGAGTAATAGTGCATCCGCGGCTTCTGGACCCCAGCTTCCTGCAGGGTAATTGGGAAAATCCTTAGGTTTAACCGACTCCCAGTAGTGAATTAAAGGGGTGAGAAATCGCCAAGAGGCTTCGACTTCATCATCTCTGGCAAAGAGCGTGCTGTCATCTGACATACAATCGCAGATCAAACGTTCATATGCTTCCGGAGGAGGGGAGCCAAAATGGGAGCCGTATTTAAAGTCCATTTTCACAGGCTGTACAATCGTATTCAACGAAGGAACCTTGCAATTCATCTTGAGAGAGATGCCCTCATCAGGCTGAATGCGGATCGTCATGACATTCTGCTCGACTACGGAATTAAGCTCTTCAAAAAGGTATCCTGGCGCCTTTTTGAAGATGATGGATATCTCGGTAGCACGCTTTGGAAGACGCTTACCGGCTCTTAAATAAAAAGGGACGCCCACCCAGCGCCAGTTATCGATGAGGACTTTTAATGCTGCATAGGTTTCCACAGTGGATTCAGGATTTACGTTCTCCTCCTGGCGATATCCCTTGACTGGATCTCCGGTAATATAACCGGGTCCATACTGGCCTCGGATCGCAATCTGATCCATTTGATCCATAGCTAAAGGATGCAAGGCTTGGAGCACCTTTACCTTTTCGCTTCGAATGGAGTCGGCCTGTAAATTTGGCGGCGGCTCCATAGCGACAAGGGAGAGCAGCTGCATCATGTGATTCTGAACAATGTCGCGCAGCATTCCTGCTTCTTCCCAAAATCTGCCTCGGGAACCGATTCCAATTTCTTCTGAAACGGTGATTTGGATGTTGTCAATGTGGTTGCTATTCCAAATCGACTCAAAAATAGGGTTGCTAAAGCGAAAAACCAGCAGGTTTTGGACCGTTTCTTTCCCTAAATAGTGGTCGATGCGGAAGATTTGGCTTTCATCCAAATGAGAGATTAGGCTTTGCTGAAGCTCCTGCGAAGTTTGCAGATCTCTCCCAAATGGTTTTTCGATGATGACATGACTCCACTTTTCTTCCCTCTGATTTACAGGATAAATCAGCTGGTGGCGGCTCAGTTTTTCCACTATCAAGGAGAAGAAGCTAGGCTGAGTCGAAAGATAGTAGACTCGGTTGCCTTTGGTACCCATCTGAATATCCAGTTGATGCAGAAAATGGTTGAGGCTCTCATAGCCTGCGTCGTCATGAAATTCAGATTGATGATAAAAAAGTTTTTGAGAAAAGGTTTTCCATAGGTTTGGATCAGCAGGTTTGGAGCGGGAAAATGAATTGACAGCCTCGAGCATTTCTTGACGAAATTGCTCATGGCTCTTCTCTCGCCTGGCAAAACCGACGCAAGCAAAATGAGCAGGAAGGAGGCCTTCTCTTGCAAGGTTGTAGAGAGCAGGAATTAACTTCCGCGCTGTAAGATCACCCGTAGCGCCAAAAATGACAAGGATACAAGCTTCCGGAGTCTTATTCGTGCGAGAAGACTCTTCAAAAGGATTGTCAAAAGGGACAGAAGGGGGTGTTGCCATAAAATTATAGGAGGTTATAACTAGGTTTATTTTTAGAATACCCAAGCTAAAAATAAATGGCAATTAGAGAGTGATTCCTGCCCTTGCCCCTTTTCGTGCCCGTGCCCGTGTGCGTGCCCGTGCCCGTGTGCGTGCCCGTGCCCGAAAAGGGGTGAGGGCGCGGGCACGGGCACGCACACGGGCACGGGCACGAAAAGGGGTGAGGGCACGCACACAGGCACAAAAAGTGAGGGATGCAAATTGTCTATTATTGAACGCAGAATATTCTTTGATTATTGTGAACAATTTGCTAAACTTTCAATATTAAAAACAGGATTCATTCATGACTATTAGTGTATTTGACCTTTTTTCTATCGGAATAGGGCCTTCTAGCTCACATACAGTTGGCCCCATGCGCGCCGCCCGTCATTATGCTGCTGAACTTGACAAATTAAATTTAATACAGCAAGGTTCACAACTTAAAATAGATTTATATGGTTCGTTAGCTTTGACTGGAGAAGGGCACGCAACAGATATAGCAGTGATATTGGGACTTGAAGGGGAGACTCCTGAAGGGATTGATCCAAATGCCATTTCAGCCAAAATAGCTCACATTAGGCAGGCAAGAACTTTAAACCTTTTTGGTAAGAAGTTGGTTAATTTCAATGAAAAGGAGCAGCTCATCTTCCACAAAGATAAGTTCCTTCCCTTTCACCCAAATGCAGTAAGGTTTACCGTCGCTGACAGCCAGGGTAACGAACTTTTTCAGAAAATTTATTATTCGCTGGGAGGCGGATTTTTCATCGATCATGAAACCGCCGTTGGGGAGAAGTCAACGATTGCAACGAAGCCTCCAGCTCGTTTCCCCTTTAAAACAGCAGAACAGCTCCTTACTCATTGTCGAGAACAAAACATGACGATAGCCGAGCTGATGCTGGCCAACGAACAGACCTGGCGTAATGTGCCAGAGATCAAGCAGGGATTGCTTAAGATTTGGAGTGTCATGGAAGAGTGTGTCAAACGCGGCTGCCAGCAAGATGGCCTATTGCCGGGAGGACTCAATTTAAAAAGAAGGGCTAGCGGAATCTACCGCTATCTTCAAGAACAGGAAAAAAAGACACTTGAAGAGAGAGATCCTGCAGAAATTATGGATTGGGTCAGTCTCTGGGCACTTGCAGTTAATGAAGAAAATGCAGCAGGAAGCCGCGTCGTCACGGCTCCGACAAACGGCGCTTCCGGAGTGATTCCTTCTGTGATTCATTACTATAAGCGTTTTGTTAAGGGAGCATCCGATGAAGGGGTCGTTACCTTCCTGTTGACCGCAGGCGCTATGGGCATTCTGTTCAAAGAAGGAGCCTCTATCTCAGCAGCGGAAATGGGCTGCATGGGCGAAGTGGGAGTGGCCTGCTCAATGGCAGCAGCCGGATTAGCCGCCGCTGAAGGCGCCACCAATGAGCAGATAGAAAATGCAGCTGAAATAGGCATGGAACATCATTTGGGGATGACATGCGATCCAATTAAAGGACTGGTGCAAATCCCTTGTATCGAACGCAACACAATGGGCGCAGCAAAAGCCATCAATGCCTCTCGCTTAGCACGGCATGGAGACGGCTCCCACTTTGTCTCACTTGACCAGGTGATCGCCACAATGAAGCAAACAGGTACCGATATGAAGTCGATCTACAAGGAGACTTCTCTCGGCGGCTTAGCTGTGAATGTACCGGAATGTTAGAGGAGTAGAATGAAAATGAAAACTGAGGAAAGAGAGTCGATTACCCTGATGAACCGGGGTGAAAAAATGTTTGGGATCATGCATCGGCCCTTATCAAAAGGAGCGCATCCTGTTGTTCTATTCTGCCCGGGTCTTGCTGGAACGAAGTCGGGCCGCTATCGGATGTTTGTCAGCTTAGCTCAGGAGCTAACCAAGAATGGTATTGGCGTCTTTCGATTCGATTACCGAGGCGCCGGCGACAGTGAAGGCGAATTTCACGATATGACAGTGTCAAGCAAGGTCGAAGATACTCTTGTTTGCCTAGATTTTCTTCTCAAATCACCCGATGTCGATACCAATAAAATTGGTATTTTAGGGCGCTCTTTAGGAGGCGCGATTGCCCTCCTTTCTGCTTGTCACTTTGGCGCTATTAAAAGCATTGCGCTCTGGTCGCCGCTCTTTGACGGAACGCCTTGGAAGCCACTTTGGGAGAAATATCAGTCGCAGTCGAATCATGTGGACCAATCTCAACTTCTTCAGTCGATACATGCGCCCATCCCTAATTTAGAGTTTATCAAACAGGTCATACAAATCGATATGAGAGGTGTTCTTGCCAAATTAACTGATATCCCCATGCTTCATATTCAGGGAGAAAAAGATACCATCGTCGACATGCGCCATGCTCTTGCCTATCAGGAGGCAAGAAAGTCAACCTCACAGACCAAGTTCATTCCTTTTCCTGAAGGAGATCATGAATATTCTAATCCTCAAGATCAAGCTAAAGCCATTAAGGAAACAACGGAGTGGTTCATTCAAACCCTTTTATAAGAGGAATGCATGTCAAATTTAACTTCTTTGCAATGGATAAGAACTGAATATCAACCTCGTTTACCTTCTATTCTCAACGCTTATTTATCTTTGGTCCCCAAGCTTCATCCTCAACTGCAATCTCGCGAGTTAGAGGCTTCTCTTAAAGCCCTCTTCCCCCTCACTCAATCCGCTCCGATAATCACATTTGAGAAAAAGCCAGTTCAAGATCACCCTAAATTAAAAATTGGTGTTGTTCTTTCCGGAGGACAGGCCCCAGGAGGGCATACAGTCATTGCCGCCCTCTTTGACGCTGCTAAGCAGTTTCATCCGGATTCGGAGCTGATTGGGTTTAAAAATGGTCCAAGCGGGATTGTCAAAAATGCATTTATACGCCTGGATAACGAGAAGATAGCCCCTTTTCGGAATCAAGGAGGATTCGACCTGCTGGGCTCAGGTCGAACAAAAATTGAGACGCCGGAGCAATTTGAAGCTGCTTATCAGACAGTGAAAAGTCATGATCTAGATGGTCTTGTCATTATCGGCGGCGACGACTCAAACACTAATGCAGCCTTTTTAGCCGAATATTTTGCAAAAAAAGAGTCTAAGACTATCGTTTGCGGAGTCCCTAAAACCATTGACGGCGATCTCAAAAACGACTTTATTGAGCTCTCTTTTGGTTTTGATACTGCATCCAAAGTCTATTCTGAAATCATAGGTAATTTACTCATCGATGCCAAATCATCCGCAAAGTATTACTTTTTTATAAAAATAATGGGGCGATCTGCTTCCCACTTAGCACTCGAGTGTGCGCTTCAAACACATCCAAACCTCACTCTCATCAGTGAAGAGATCGCCAAGAAAAATCAAAATCTCCATGAGGTCATAGAGGAGATCGCTCTTCTGATCTGCCAGCGCGCAGAAGAGGGAAAGAATTATGGAGGGATATTGATTCCTGAAGGGATTATTGAGTTTATTCCCGATTTTAAAATGCTTGTGAATGAGTTAAATCTTATTTTAAAAAGCGCGACATCCGGTGGCGAGGAGTTCGCTGCCTTGGCAGAGCAGCTAAAATTAAGCTACCTCAAATCCAAGCTGACGGCCAACTCCTTTGACTGCCTCCTGCAATTTCCCGCTGAGGTTCAAAAACAGCTCCTCCTTGACCGCGACCCTCATGGCAATGTCCAAGTCTCCAAGATTGAGACAGAGCGGCTATTCATCTCGTTAGTCGAGAAAAGATTATCCGATTGGCGTAAAGAAGGTAAATATAAGGGAGCGTTTTCGCCGCAACCATTTTTTTGCGGCTATGAAGGAAGGTCGGCTCTTCCGACCAATTTTGACTGCAACTATTGCTATTCTCTAGGCATACTCTCAGCTCTTATCATTCGATGGAAATTGAATGGGTATATGGCCTGTATAAACAATTTGGCAGAGTCCGCTTCCGAATGGGAAATCCTCACAGTTCCTCTCTGTCAAATGATTCATCAAGAAAATAGAGAAGGGAAATGGAAGGCAGTGATTCAAAAATCACTCGTCAATCTGAACGACCCACCTTTCTTATCTTTCGATCAAGAAAGAGAAGAGTGGCGGCTTAAAGACCATTATTGCACCCCAGGACCAATCCAGTTTTCCGGTAATGAACAAATCGCCGATAAGCCTCCTCTTTCGCTTCTTTATATGAACGAAATGAAACAACTGCAAAAGTGACCGCCGCGAACTCGATTTTAGCATTTTTTGAAAGATATTGGAGCTAGGCATGTTGCCAGGAAGCACGAAATAATGGTCCGATATAAATAAAGGTATCAGATTGATCAAGGGCATCCGAACGAAAAAGGTAACCTTGTTAAAAAAGTGAGCTTGTGCCTGTTTTTGGAGTGCGGCGACTTGTCGCCGCTTTAGTATAGCTCGACTTGTCGAGCTCTTTTGAGGGCATCGACAAGTCGATGCCTTAGAAAGCGGCGACAAGTCGCCGCACTCCAAAAACAGGCTGGCTCATTTTTTCACATTCTGTCGCCGTTTCACGGCTCGTCTCTTAGATCGTTATATACCCCAGGCTTACGCCTGGGGCTACATGCTTTCACGGCTTCGCCGTTTTAGAATGCGATGTGTTAAGCAGCGAAGCTGCGGTAGCATGTAGCCCCAGGCGTAAGCCTGGGGCTACATGCTTTCACGGCTTCGCCGTTTTAGAATGCGATGTGTTAAGCAGCGAAGCTGCGGTAGCATGTAGCCCCAGGCGTAAGCCTGGGGTATATAACGATCTAAGAGACGAGCCGTGAAACGGCGACAGAATCAGTTACGCAGGCCCGGCCCTCTATAAAAGTTACGCAGAGCCTTCCCCTCCTTCGCTTTCTTTCCTTAAATGTCACTTTTGCAATTGTTTTATTTCGTTAAATTAGCACAGGTTTTTCTTAAAGGAATCTTAATATATCTAATTTTTTAATTTGCTGTTGATTTTCAATATGCAATATTATATACTAATAGTAGTAATATAAGGATTAATATTAATCTATAAATAAAAATTTTTGAGGTCTATATGTCTTCTAATCAGGTTACTCCTCCTCCAAGTGATGGGCGTATCACCCCTCCACAGTTTGGAGACCAGTCTGCAGAAGGGTTAGATAAAGACGATAAAGTGATTAATCTAGTCAAGGAATCTATGAATTCGATTAACAACAATGGAGGGTCTAGTGGTTCAAGCTCTCTCTCATCTCTTAACACATTCAATGTGGATCCAGCTCTAATAGAAGAGGGGTTTATTGCAAACGGGGGCGAAGTTGTCATTTCCAAGGCAAACTCTGATGAAATAAATGATGAAATAAATAAAGAAGTCGAGAAAGAAGAGCTCGAAGAAGAAGGCGCAGAGGTTAGATCACAAGAAGTAGGGAAAGGAACATTACAAAAAGTAGGAAAAGAAACTGCTCTAAGGGTTAAAGGAAAAGAAAAAGAACAAGGAGGCTTCTGGTCAGGTTGCTGGAAAGCAGCGAGTTCCATTGGGTCTGCCGCTTTAGGGTATGTGGGTAAAGTTGCTGCCGTCAAATATTTGGATAGTTTTTCAAGCAACTTAGACACAGAAAATCGATTAAAGGCAGCTTCTGAAAGAATAGAAAAGGTGACAGGTTCCACTTTTGGTTATAATTTGGCTGAGGTTGCAAGTGCAGTGATTGTGAAAAAAATCGATGCTAGCATTCCCGACTGGTTGCAAAAAGAAAAGCATGTCCTAAGACATTTTGCCAAAGTAAATGTGGCGAATGGATTCGCTAATCTCATCGAAAAAATTGATGAAGAACAAAGAAAAAAAGGGCTAATACCAGATTACAATAAAAAAGATGTCATTTCAAATATTCTTACCTATCTGTGTATGAAGGGAAGCAAGCACATAGATCCTCAAGACTTAGTAAATCTAGAGAGCAGATTTCGGGGTCATAGAGCCAACTATGCTGAGTGCAAGCAGAGATTGTTTGCTTCAATCGATTCGGAGAAACCATCTGTGCAAGAACAAATTAAACATGAGGCTGAAAGAGATGTTCAATTAAATGAGCTCATTCGCTGTTTAGAGAATGGAAAAGACCCCATGCCCATTTTGAAAAAATTATTCCCGGAACTACCCGAACATATGATTATAGCTGCTAGGGTTCCTGAGTACGCACATACAGATCAATATGGAGAGTATGCTGAGGTTAGGAAGGATTTGAGACTCTTTATGACCCTTTCAGAGACTGAAGCCAACCGAACAAAAGCATATCGACGCGTGTTTTCTCCTGTGATTGATGAAGTGGTGGAATTGCTCTATCCAAACAAATTGAAAGATATTGTGATCCCTACTCTCTTCGGAATACTAAATATTGAGACTGTTCAGCAATGGATTTATGACTACATTAAAGGGCAAGCCTCAGATATGCTTATAGAAAATTTCTTAGCTATCGAAAATGATCCAACCAAAAATGATGCAAGCAGAGCGCAAATTGAAAAGCATGTGGGAAAGTTTCCGGTTGATACTCTTATGGAAGCACCATGTGCACTTGCTGTCAATCTTGCTCGCAATTACGTTCAAACAGACCCCTCCTTTATCGCTCTTGTTGAAAAGGGTATTAACGACTTGTTAGGCAGCAAAAAGCCTGCAAAAGACAAAGAGAAGATAGAGTTCAAAACAGAAAAAGAAAGAAATGATTATGAAAGGATTTCACAGCTCTTTGAAAAACCCCAGCAAGCTGAACAAAAGGAAGAAAAAATCGAAGATTTCTCCCATCATGCTTTAGCCCAATGGATTGTCCAATCAGCACAGAAACTACTTCATAGTGATGTTGAGGAGGTAAAAGGCCTTGGCGGGTTTTTAAAGACCACAGTAGAAAATGTGACTTTAAAAATAATAGCGGCTACAAGTTCCACCACCTTCGGCGCCAACGAAACAATTTCCTCAGAGCTATTCCTCCAGGAAATTACTAACCGCCTTACCTTGAAATTTGAGTCCCTTCAAAAGGGTGAGAAAATTTCCGATCAATATATTAAGGATCTAATAGATGGCCTCCAACTGCCCCCAGCAGTTAAAGGTGATGTAATGGAGATGGCTTTTAAAAAAGCACGCCTTTTAGAATCTACTCTTAAAAATCTTGACCTTAAGTATAAAGAGAGTGCTGTTGAAGAGGTAAAAAAATTTAATAATGGCGAAAAGTTAATCCAATTTTCCGAACTGATTGCCGATAAAATCGTTGATGAGATTATTGCCACGAAAAAAAACTTAGCTGAAGAGGGCCTTGGCGACTCCTTTGATCAATTACTGGCCGAATACCTTCCTGGCATCAAAATTGAAGAGGGAATGAAAGCTTGGATTAAACAGAATGTTACGGCTTTTGGTGCATCTGGAGAGAATAAGAACTCTAAAGTCATGACTGTCTTGAAAGATACAATTCAAACCCTTCTTTTACAGGGGTTGATCCAAACCGCTAAGAAAAGCATCAATTTGGAAGGCAAGAAGGATCAAACGGCTCAATTATTTGATAACCTTCATGAGGTTTTTATCTCCTCATTTCCTGGTCTTCTGTCTGATCAATTTGATTCCGGAGCCAAAGCGCAGATGAAGGAACTTCTCTCTCTTCATGAACAAATCAATCGCAATCAGCGTAAAATTGTTGAAGTCAATGAACTCATCAAAAAAGGCTCACATTTAATTCCTGAATTCTTAAAACTTAAATTTGATGACTACGTGAGGCTTTATTTGAAGGCACAACGCTCATTCAAACTTGTAGCTGATTTAGAGGCAGAATCCGAGAGATTGCTTAAAGAAATTGGAAAGGCAGGGGATTGGGGATTTGTAGAAGCTGCTAGAAAACATCTGCTTGAACCTGACTTGTTTGGCAAAGAAGAGTCTCCATTAGAAGGGATGTCTCAAGAAGCATTGTCTAAACTCCGTACAATTCTCCATAGTCGACAAACCATTGAAACAGTAGCGGCTGAAATTAAGAATCTTGAAGCTGAAATCCAAGGTCTTGAGGAAGAAATTCTTCGAACCCTACCTACTTTATCAAAATCTTTTGAAAGATCAAAATGGTTCAGTGCTGTGAAAAAAGGCTTTGAGAAGAGTATTAAGTTAATCCAAGATAACTCAAATAAAGAATCTGAATTGTCAACTCTGCTTGGATCAGATTTTCCTTTTCATAGTAAAATTGTTGAAGTCAATGAACTCATCAAAAAAGGCTCACATTTAATTCCTGAATTCTTAAAACTTACATTTGATGACTACGTGAGGCTTTATTCGAAGGCACAACGCTCATTCAAACTTGTAGCTGATTTAGAGGCAGAATCCGAGAGATTGCTTAAAGAAATTGGAAAGGCAGGGAATTGGGGATTTGTAGAAGCTGCTAGAAAACATCTGTTTGAACCTGACTTGCTTGGCAAAGAAGAGTCTCCATTAGAAGGGATGTCTCAAGAAGCATTGTCTAAACTCCGTACAATTCTCCATAGTCGACAAACCATTGAAACAGTAGCGGCTGAAATTAAGAATCTTGAAGCTGAAATCCAAGGTCTTGAGGAAGAAATTCTTCGAACCCTACCTACTTTATCAAAATCTTTTGAAAGATCAAAATGGTTCAG
>Ga0206862_1221_pt1 | contig 13588 bp, 8 predicted proteins | sample Alteio_BWOrgCont_43_FD_152625 | JGI IMG/M metagenome (GOLD analysis project Ga0206862, IMG submission 152625) | Enriched cells from forest soil in Barre Woods Harvard Forest LTER site, Petersham, Massachusetts, United States -... | ecosystem: Environmental > Terrestrial > Soil > Temperate forest > O... | reverse complement strand
GAAGTGGCTGAAGAAGAGGTTAAGTATCGTACAGATCTTCTGGGTAAAATTATTGAGGTTTCCAAAAACGTGGAGGCTGCTCAAGGAGAAGCTTTGGGGATCAATCTGATTAAAAAGGAAGATCTCGAGCTATTAAAAAGGAACTTAGAAATCTGTGAAGATAATGACTATTTTGAGAAAGCCATTCAATTATCTATAGAAAAAGGGCTAGAAATTTGGAAGCTTGTTGTAGATTCAAAAGCTTGCTGTGAAATCGACTTTCCCGAAGATCTGGATAGAGCGAATCAATTTATTATAGAGTGGGCAAATCCTCTCAAGTGAGAACCATGCTTAAAAAAGCGAAAAATTCTCGTTCTAGCTTTAATCCCTTAGATATCTCTATAAAAGCAAATCGAGTCCTTCAATGCATTTTAGTGGCATTGATATTAATTGCTATTCGTATTTGGCACCTTTCTGTCATTGAGTATGACAAAAAATTGGAACAAGCACGAAAACCTCAGCTGAAAACGATTATTGAGCCGGCTGTTCGTGCAACGATAAGGGACCGGTTTAATCTTCCTTTAGCCATTAATAAAGTGTCTTATCAAGCTGCCATTCTTTATGCGCCAATTAAAGAAATCCCTTCACACGGTTGGGAGATAAATCAAGATGGCAAACGCGTGAAGGTCCCTAAAAGAAAAATCTATATTCGCCAACTTGCTGAGGCTTTAGCTACTCAGATCAACATTGATCCCGACCATCTTGAAGACTTGATCTATGCCAAAGCCTCGTTCTATTCCAAAGTCCCCTATGTGATTAAAGATGAACTCACTGAAGAGGAGTATTATCGGTTGAAAATGATGGAGAAGGACTGGCCGGGTATTCTCATCAGACATGTTCCTAAAAGGTTTTATCCAAATGGACGTGTTGCAGGCGATATCATAGGCTATATGGGGGCAATTAATCGTGTCGAGTATGAAAAAATTTTACATGAAATGCAAGCTTTGGAACAGATCATTCAAGAAGACGATGACGATAGGATAAGCACCCTTATGCCGGAAATCCGCACTCGAGCACAAGCGGAAAATCGCTTAAAGGTCTTGGAGGCCAAAGCCTATAGCTTGAACGACTTTGTTGGGAAAACAGGCGTTGAAAGCAAATATGAGGAATCCTTGCGAGGATTTTATGGAAAAAAAATCTACTACTCCGATTCCAGAGGAAACTATTTGCGGGAAATGCCAGGGTCGAACCCACCCATAACCGGAAGACGGGTTCTTCTTACCATCTCCGCCGAGCTTCAGGAGTATGCTGAGACCCTCCTTGCTCAAAATGAAGATGTTAGAATTGTCAGAAGGTCTCCTTTGACACAGATTAAGAAAACAATTATTGCCAATAAGCATCCTTGGATTAAAGGAGGTGCTATCATCGCGATGGATCCTAAGAATGGGGAGATTCTCGCATTAGCCTCCTTTCCGCGCTTTGATCCAAATGACTTTATCTCTTCGGCTAACCCGGAAATTAGAAAACAAAAACAGCCGAAGATCTATCGTTGGCTAGAAACCGAAGGCTATATTCGTCAAGTTTGGAATCAACAAATCCCCCTGGAAAGGGAACGTTTCAACGTGTTAAAAAATCAGTTTTATGATGAGCAAAATTTCCTTACATGGCATACCTTTTTGACTTGGGTTCTTCCCATTGAGAGCCCTCTATATCAATCGTTAAAATCGATGAAGACCATAGAAGAAGCCATTCAAGTTCAATGGGCTGCCGACCACCTACTCTCACTGTTTCCGTACCATGACCTATATACTTTATTCAATATACTCTACGAGGGGGATGAACATGAGCCATTTAAAAATAGTTTAAGAGGAAATGAAAAACAAAAACTTCATTCAGAAATATTAGAAAAGCAATCTGAAATACGATCTATCCGTGGAGTCTTCGATCAGTATTTCTCCTTGCTTCCTCAAAACTATGATAAAGTGCTCTTAATCGATCTATGCAAGCTTGCAGTACCCCACGATCGCTTTACAGAGGAATTGGAAAGCCAAGTCGGAAGAATTAAAATCGAAGATTATTTCATTTTAGCAGGCAATCTTGTTACGATAAAATATCTAGTTAAAGAAAAAATTTCCAGATTTTATCATGAGCATCATTTTAAAAATTGGAGAAAAGAAAATGAAAAGGAGTTTTTAAAAGCTAAGCGGCAGCAAGAGAAAGCAAATAAGACGTATCCTAAACCCTATATCGATTATCTTGAAGAAGAAGAATCTAGGTGCTTCAATAAATTTTGGAGCGAGAATCAATGGAGGCTAGTCTATGCATTTATTCAAAATAGTCAGACGCTAATGGCTGATTCGGAATTAGCTCCTTATACGACCTTCCTCAGTCAATTAGCCGAAGAAATCAATGACAAGGGGGAATGCAAAAAGGCAATGCTTTCTTTAAAAGCTGTCCTTAAAGAACTCGCTGAGCCTCAAGGAATCGATTTTTTGCAAACACTTCGTGAGTATAATGATTTGGATCGACCTCTCTACGGAAAGTATCGCTACCTGAGAGGCGGGAAGGATCTTACTGAAAAAAGCCTCGCCTCAGCCTTTTACCCTAAAAATGGATTTGGATATGGCTGCTCGCATGCATATCGTCAAGCTGCTATTCAAGGATCGCTTTTCAAAATTGTGACAGGCTACACTGCATTGATGCAGAGATTTGCGCAGTTAGATCCGCAGCTAGCGACAATGCAGGATTTGAACCCTTTGACAATGATCGATGAGGTTTTCTATAGAAATAATCAGTGCTATGTAGGATATACGCAAGATGGTAAGCCTATTCCACAAGTGTATAAGAGTGGGAGATTGCCCAGAAGCTTAGCGCATCAGCATAACGGTAAAGTTGATTTCATTCGAGCTTTGGAGGTCTCTAGCAACCCCTATTTTTCTCTTCTTGCCGGCGAATATTTAAATGACCCGGATGATCTAGCCAAAGCTGCTAAATTGTTTTCATTTGGAGAAAGAACAGGGATAGAATTACCCGGGGAAATTAAAGGCAATGTTCCCACCGATCTCAGCACAAATCGGACTGGCCTCTATGCAATGGCCATCGGACAGCACTCGCTTGTTGTGACACCACTGCAAACAGCTGTAATGCTCTCAGCATTAGCAAATGGAGGGACTGTTCTCAAACCTAAAATTGTGGGTCTGACTGCTGGAAGAGAGCCCGAGGGAGCCTCCAATAATTATTCCTTGAATACCAAATTGGTTCCAACTCAACAAATGCGAGAACTCCAGATGCCGGTTCTGGTAAGGAAAACCCTGCTTAAAGGATTGAAGGCGACTGTGAATCGCACCTATCAAGAGAATCTAAGCAGCCTCACACAGCTCTATCGGAAGCATCCGGATGCCATACGTCAATTTTCTTCCATCAAGGATCAGCTTTTTGGAAAGACGAGCACTTCGGAAGTGGTTGAAAACTTGGATTTGGATCTTAGTGATGGAACAAGCATTTACACGCATGTTTGGTTTGGGGGGATCTCTTTTATTAAAGATAAGCAGGATGAAACGGCGCTAATCATCCGAGATGAGTATGGACAGCCTGAACTTGTCGTCGTCGTCTACTTGCGTTTTGGAGGCTATGGTAAAGAAGCCGCCCCTCTTGCGGCTCAAATCATCCACAAATGGCGGGAACTCAAGCAAAAATACAAAATTCAATAAAGTAAAATAAGAGTTGCATGAAAAAACTTGTAAACAAAAAGTTTTTCTTTATCAGACATGGTGAGACTGAGTGGAATACAAAACAGTTATGCCAAGGTCAATTAGACACTGAACTGAGTGAAGTAGGACGTCTGGAAGTCGAACTTTTAGGCAAATCCATGAAAGCGTTTCCATTCTCAAGAATATGTACGAGTCCATTAAAACGTGCATTGAAAACCGCAAAAATTCTTCAAGCTATGCTACCAGATTCTAAAATTCAACTCATCGACGAACTAAAAGAGCGGGATTGGGGAGAGCTAGAAGGCTGTTCCAGAGCCGAAATGTACAGAATTGAAGAACTGGAAGAAAAAAACCCCTATTTCCTTCCTCAAAAAGGAGTAGAGCTAAGAGAAGCTTTTAAATCCCGCATTTTACGAGGTATGAACATTGCTCTTAACCAGGAAGATGCGCCCTTAATAGTGTCTCATGGACGGGTTTTTTTAACTCTTTGCGAATTACTTAACATTCCCTTGGTTAGACAAATACCTAATGCAATTCTAATCGAATGTTCACCCACAACCGATGGATGGCAAATTAATCGGGGTCAGAATTGGGGTCATGCCTGACCCCGATTGATCCTGCCGCCGTAGGCGATCCTGTCTATCCTGTTCTATATATTTTTAAAACAGGATAGACAGGATCGCCTTCGGCGGCAGGATAAGCAAATTAAGGATGAAAACTATGAAAAAATCTATCCTTGTTTAATTCAAACTGGCTTCAAGCCAAAGTTTGTCGAGTTCATTCGCTGGATAAGGTTCTTGTTTGTTTTTCTCGCTAAGGGTCTCAAAAAAATTCTTCATCTTCAGAGTGATGGGAGCGTAGCGTTTTACTATTGATGAGAGATAAGGAGATAATGCCTGTGGTACTAAAAGTGGGGTTTTTCCGTCGGCATATTCTTGCAAAACTTCGTCAAATCGGTCTTTCCCGAATATATGAGAAATAATCCAAGCGGTTAATTTTGTTACCACATAGCAACGATCGTAGTTTTGATGGTTTTGAAAGAACTGCAATTCTTCTTTTGTAAGAGCAAATTGCGAACTTGTTGCAAGGCCAAAATCAGAAAAATAGAGACGATCACCATCTGTTAAGATATTGCGAAAATGAGCGTCAAAATGCAACATCCCTTTCGCATTCATGAAAGCAACTGTTTCTTTAAGATCTCGTTCCACCATCTCTATAGCCTTGTCAATTGAACCATCTTCTAGTTTTAATTGTTTGCCAAGCCAGGTGTGCAGTGTTTCAGGGATGTATTCAATGAATAGCGCAACATAAGCGGGAGCATTATGATTTGCTCTCATTCTTTTTCCAATAGCAATTGATCCGTTCCAGTATGTCACATAATTATTCAGTTCATCTTCGTCTAAGATGTCTTTTTCTTCAGAATCATTAAGGATGCGCCAATGGTACATTAAAGGGAAATTTTGGTTCTCGCCACCAAGAACCCACTTAGTGCTCATGATATGAGAAGACAGCTCTCTCCAAATACTAAAGCCACCCGAACCAACACCATATTGATAGTAAGGTGGTAATTCAAATAAATTCTCCGTCGATCCAATGTTCTCTAACTTGCCTTCAATCTCGTTTAAGGGGACTTTTTTCACAAATACTGGTATTCCATCCATCTCCAATTTTACCGATGTTCCCCAGCCTGAATGCAAGGAAATTCCTTGATTGAGAAGAGTTGAGATATCCTCATTATTTAATTCCTCAAGACGTCTAGAAATATAATCGTATTTTGAATGACGTGTTTCTTTTGTATCATTTTCATTCAAATCATAATCAGAGTTGGAATAAGCGACCGCGATACTCTTTTCTACAGCCCCTGGAAAAGACTCCTCAGCGATAATGTTACTTTCTAAGCAAGTAAGCACTGCACAGTAAGATATGAGTTGGTATATGTGTTTATTCAATTGAACCTGCTTATTTAGCAAAGAGAAATAATCCGTCTGGAAAGTATGAACATCTGTTTCGAATAGACTTTAGAATAAACCTAAATATCCATGTTTCCAACATAAATGATATTAAAAATGATAGATTAATTCACTGGTATAAAATACCCTATTTTCCCCAGAGAAAATATATTAGAGTATCTGCGGGTCTCAGGCGTTCTTTCAGCCTTACAGATTGGAGTAAATGCTTTACAATCTGTTTAAATTTTTCAAGTTTATAAAATTGAGGTGCAATTATGTCTTTTGGTAACTTTGCTGCTATTAATCAGACTAAACCCCCTACTACATATTCGGATGTTTATTTTGCTCTTGGGGAAGTTCATAAAGAATCAGGGGTGGATCCTCTTATTGAAATGTCGCTAGAGCCATCCGATGCAAGATTATTAGATCAACATGCACCTTCTAAATTGAAATGGGTTGAGCAGTTGGCTAAATTTGCTAAACATGGGCTCTTCACTTATGAAGCTCTCATGCGTTGCAATGAGACAGCAGTTGCCGAAGAGACTTTAAATCGATGGGTGAGGGATTTTACAGGCGAAATTAAGGGGATCGTGGAAAGCCAATGCAAAGATGTTAACGCAGTATTGTTGCCACAAGGTCATATTGAAAATACACTTGCGAAGCTGGATGAAGTATGTAAGAAGTGCGCAGTCCTTCCAATTTTTAGAAACAATCGCTTTGAAGAGGTGTTTAAACGTGTGGACTTGTTAGCAAAAGAGGCTCTTTTTAATTCCAAAAATGCACCTGCAAAAACTTTGGAGCAGCATGGAGTGATTCTTTCTGAAGCACTGAAATTCCATAAAATTCCTTCAAAAGATCAACAAATCATTCTTTTCATGTTTAAGTCGGAAATTACATCTTTTTCAGCTAAAGCTCTTGGCCTCAGCGAAATTCTTTCTAATACTGCTATTCGAGCTCTTTTGAAATGCGCCCCTTCATTACAAACGATCGATGTTTCAGATTGTCTCCATTTAACTGAAAAAGCATTTGCGAATGGGCATCCAGAAATATTGAAGGTTGTCGCTAATGGAACACAAATTGCGCCACTTCCGAAAGATAAATTTCCTTCATTGTCTTGTTTTGAAAATACGAATCCTAGAGTAATTTGTGATTTAGAACTTTATAATCACCCTATAACTTCTGTAATGTGGAAAAATTTAGCTCAAACCCTTCAAGACGCTAATATGATCGTTGGCACTCCAATGGATATAAATACCATTTATAAGGAATTTAGCCAGTATTCAAATGCCGATTCCTTAGCTGCCGTTACTTTGTTGAGAAGCAAAAAACTTCAATTGGAATTTAAAGGCATTAAAGAGGTGGTTGAAACAGATTATCATTATGTTAGAGCCCTAATTCATGCTGCAAAAAATACCAATCAACGAGAAATTTTACCAGCAATTTGCCAGGAACTTATTCAAATTCGTCTTGATGAAAAGAATCCTAGAAGCGAAATTATTAAGGAAATGAATGTTTTTATTCTTAGTTTTCTAACCAATGAAACTTCCATAGAGGTTGAAGAAGGAGGAAAAACTCACCTGAAAACAGTGAAGGCTTGGAGAACAGACAGAGATTTTTATCTTACACATACGCTTTTAATTAGTTTAAGAGATCTTACAGGTCCCTTTAAAGAGACAGTTCTTCAGAATTTGCCAATGGCAATTTACAAAGAATTACAGATTCTTTTGACAGAAGGGGATTCTGACATAGTCAGAAGTGTGAATCTACTTTCACAAATTTTGGTCGAAATGTGCGAAAACAGTAGGGAGTTTACAGAAGACACAAATCAATCTATAAAGAGGTCTTTTTTATCACTACTTGAAATACCTAAGCCAAAACAATCCTATCATAATCCTCTAAGAGACGGAGGATTGGAAATATGGGGGGATCTTTTGCCTATAGGTTCCGTGACAGTAACTCAGGTGGGAAAGTATTACGATAGAATATTCAATCAATCGATTTTAGCCGCCTTTGTGTGCAAGTTTCAAAATTTACAAGATCGACAAGAGGTTTTAAAAAAGATTTTGGATAATTTTTCACACTATCCAAAGACATCTTTTCCCATTGAAAAGTTAATCAATGGAACAATTCGAAGAGATAATTTTCCTGAAAAGGAGCGAAAAGATGTTTTAACTGATCTCGCGATTAGTTACCAAGGAGTTTTCCAAGAGCCCATTTCCGATGTTCTTAAAGATCAATTCCGTCAGTTCCTTAAGAAGATGTTTACTTAAAAAAAAGCAAATCCCAGCAAGCAGGAAGGGCTTTCCCGAGGGAAAGCCCTTCCTATTTTCATCAGCAACCAAAGTGACCTTTTACGCGAGCGATTTTAACGCGAAAGGAGACCGTTGCCTTTGGTTAGCATTTGCGATTAAGCATTAAAAAAAAGATAGTTTTCATTCTTAATTTGCTTATCCTTCCGCCGAAGGCGATCCTGCATATCCTCTGTTATAAACATATTAAAACAGGACAGGAAGACCGAAGGTCTTTGGGAGTGTCAGAGCTTTAGCTCTGCTTTTCCTATCGACACTTTAGTGTCGATTCTCCTTCCATGGTGCATGAATCTGAAGAAATAAAAAAATGGCATCGACACTAAAGTGTCGATAGGGAAAGCAGAGCTAAAGCTCTGACACTCCCAAAGACCTTCGGTCTTCCTGTCTTTCTTCGCTTTCTTCGCAGTCTGCGTTAAAATCGCTCGATTAAAAGGTCACTTTTGCAATTGTCACATAACGACTTCAAAGGACCAAAACGACGTCGTTGATGTCGTTTGAAGTCGTTATGGTCCTTGGCGTCCTTGGTGTCGTTTGTCCTTGGTGTCGTTTTCTCTGGCATTTAGGGTGAATACTAACTTTCGATTTTAGAGTGATTTTAGAGCAATACCTTGAATCTTAACAACAGAGGTGTTAGAATTACAGTCAATAACGATTTTAACTTTTTATAGAAGACAGATATGACGCTAAGTCAATTTTTAGATCCTAAAAACGATCTAGCATTTAAAAGAATTTTTGGGTCAGAAAAGAACAAGGATATTCTCATCCACTTTCTTAATGACATTTTTGCAGGTCAAACTAGCCCTATTGAAACGGTTAAATTTCTCAAACCTATGCAAGAACCAGAAGTAAGTTCACAGCGCGTTAGCATTGTGGATATTATGTGCGAGGCGTCTAATGGGGATCATTTCATTGTAGAAATGCAAGTATTGCATGAGCCTGGTTTTGAAAAACGCGCCCAATTTTATGCTGCAAGAGCCTATATCGATCAAAGACAGGCTGGTATTGCTTATAAAGACCTCAAACAGGTTATATTTTTAGCGATAACAGATTTCACTGTATTTCCCCAAAAAAATGGCTATCTAAGTCATCACCATGTATTGGATGTTCAAACGTATGAACGTGATTTGAAGGACTTCTCATTTTCTTTTTTGGAATTGCCCAAATTCAAGAAGAAAAAAAATCAGCTTCAAACGATGATAGATAAATGGGCTTATTTTTTTAAAAATGCTGAAACGACAAAAGAAGAAGATCTTAAGAAAATAGCAGAGTCGGATCCTATCATCTGGCGTGCTTTTGAAGAGTTAAATCGGTTTAAATGGAGTTCAGAGGAGCTTCGAACCTATAACTCCATTGACATGAAAATTCACGCCGATAAGGCTATTTTCGAGGGGGCCCTTATTCAAGGCAAAGCTCAGGGTATAGCTGAGGGCAAAGCTCAGGGTATAGCTGAGGGCAAAGCTGAGGGCAAAGCTGAGGGCAAAGCTGAGGGCAAAGCTGAGATCGCCCGAAAGCTTATAAGAGAAAACTACGATATCCAATTCATAGCAAGCATCACAGATCTTACCGTTGAACAAATCAAGAAACTTTATTAAAAATCGCCATATTGGTTAGCAGTTTATTACTTTTAGCCAATGAAAAAGTCCTGTAGAGTATATAAGTCATTATTTAATTTGGGGGCATCTTCTTTTTGTCATTCATTCGATCATTTAAATTCAATCCAAGAATATTCACGATAGCTCTTCTCGGCTTTACAAGCGCTCTTCCTTTGCCATTAATTAGCTCAAACCTAAGTCTCTGGCTTGCAGAAGCAGGGATGGAAAGAGCTGCTATAGCCGGCTTTGCCCTCCTGCACCTTCCCTATAGCTTACGTATCTTGTGGAGTCCTTTAATTGAGTCTTTTCCTTGTCCCATTTTCAATTATCTTGGCCAGAGACGGTCGTGGACGGTTTTAAGTCTTATCCTTTGCCAGGCGGCAATTCTTTTTGCCGGGCTTCTAGGACCTCACTCCACCGGATTTCTCTTCTGCGTTTTATTCATTTCCCTTTTTTCCGGTTGGATCTATCTTGCTGGCGTTAGCTATGAAGTCAACGTCCTTTCTTCCGATGAATATCGTCTTGGTTCCACGTGGGTCATCATTGGATATCGCCTGGGTCTGCTTTTTTCAGGGGCGGGAACCCTCTATTTTGCCAACTTTTTTGGTTGGCAAATAGCCTATATTCTTATCGGTTTAATGATGTCGGTGGGTGTTGTGACCATATTAACCCAACCCGAACCAAAAAGGTCCGATCCGTTTTCGTCTCCGTCACAAAAGAAACAAGGATGGATTTTATCTACTTTCCAGGGGTTGACTTTGCCTATTTTGGATCTGTTTAAACGCAAGAATTGGCTGATATTGCTGCTTTTTCTTTTCACCTATCGCCTGGGTCAAAATATCTTAGATCGCATGATCGGACCTTTTTATTTAGAAATCGGATTTTCCAAAATTGAGATTGCTAATGCAACCAAGATCGTCGGAATGGCTGCAACCTTTTGCGGGGCTCTTTATGCCGGGCATCTTTTAAAGAAAATGAGCGTTTTAAAGGGACTATTTCTTTTTGCCGCATTTCATGCATTCTCGCATGGATGTTTATGGATCATGTCTTTGATTGGGAAGGAGCCCTATTGGTTTTATGTGACGATTTTTGCTGAGCAGTTTACCTCAGGAATGATGATCACAGGGTTGATTGCTTATTTATGGAGCCATTGTCAACCAGCTTTTGCGGCGGCACAATATACCTTTCTCTGGTCGTTAATTTCTTTTAATCACGATTTGTTTGCCTCTTTTGGAGGGGCTTTGGTGAACCTGCTGGGCTGGCCAGAATTTTTTCTTCTTAGCATTGGGCTATCCTGTCCATGCTTATTTCTGTTGGCCATGTTAATAAGATCAGAGCAAACACCTTTACCGAAAACGATCCCGCAGATGGCTATGGGTTAGGGGTATCGCCGAAAGTAAAGGCGTAGGCACTCACTCCCTGAGGAATATGAATGCTGATGAGGTGTCTTCCGTAGGGGACTACGGCAATATCATACTTTCTGTCTCCGTCCATTTCAAACGTTTTGAATTTTTGATTGTCTACGCTCACCTCAAGAGGTGTTTGACTTGTTCCAGAAAGAACCAGGTAGACCTCTTCTGCCAGCACATTCATTTGAAGATAACTGTCTGCGCCTTCCGCAGTAATTTTTTCGCCTTCTACTTTCCAAATACCTTTAAGCCCGACTTGGTTTTCTTTTAATGGAAGCGAGTAATCATACTTCTTAATTTTATCAGGGCTAATCTCTAAATGAGGTGAATAGTGTTCTGCTCGGTTCGTTCCCAAATAGGTTTCAGGTGATAGGGCTCTCTGCTCATGTTTCTTTTTTGGAAAATCTAATTGTTTTTTTCCTAGCAGCAGGCGAATGAGGTTCTCAGTTTCTTCATAATCCCCTTCTCCAAAATGGACCAAACGTAGATCGCCATTTTGATCGATCAGATAATCTGCAGGCCAGTAATGGTTGCCATACGCTTGCCATGTCTTGTAGTCATTATCAAGAGCCACAGGATAGGTAATTCCTAATCGTTTGACAGCCTCCATGACATTGCTAAGGTCCTTTTCGAATTCAAATTCAGGAGTATGCATGCCTACTACGACAAAACCGTCATTGCTGTAGTCGGCATACCATTTTTTTATATAAGGCAGGGTTCTTAGGCAATTGATACAGCTATAGGTCCAGAAATCAACTAAAACAACTTTTCCTTTCAACGATTGCAAGGAGAGGGGAGGGGTGTTAATCCAGCTGGTAATCCCAACAAATTCAGGGGCAGGGCCATAATTGGAAAACTCACCCTCTTTTATATTTTTGAGGATTTTTCCATGCGGCTCTAACTGATTGATTGTTTCTTTTACATAGGGATTGTTTTCAATCAAGATAGGCGGGACGTAATGCGAAATGCTCTCTTGGATTTTTGCATCCCAGTGAAAAGCGATTGCAGCTGCTGTGACGATCATAAGGCAGCCAAAAAACTGCCTAATGCCTTCAGAGTGCCTGGATAAAAACTTTGACGAGTGAATAATGCTTTGGCCGCCATATGCAATGAGGAGAAGAGGAATTCCTGCACCAAAGCTATAGGCTAGAGTGAGAATGATCGTATTAAAATTGACAGATTGTGTGGCAGCCAAGGTTGTAATTGCAGCGAGTATTGGCCCGGCACAGGGGGTCCAAATCAGGCCAAGAGCAGCTCCAAAAAGCAGGCCTGAGAAAAAGCCGCCTCTCGTCTTTCCTCCTTGGATATCCTCTCCATATTGAGCTATAGTAGATGAGAAAGACGCAAACCAATTTGACAGTTGAGGGATGAGAAGGATAAGACCAAAAAGGAATAGAATGGCGATGGCAAAATATCTTAGAATATTAGGAGATATCCCAAAAGCATGCACAAGACTAGTGAGAAATAGGGTGAAGAAACTAAAGCTCAGGATAAGCCCAAGAATGATTCCTAAAGGCCGCCATTTTCCACGCAACACGCTCACAGACAATATCGCCGGAAGAATGGGAAGAATACATGGCGAAAGAATAGTAAAGAGGCCTGCCAAGAATGAAAAAAGTGTGAGTAGCAACATTCAAAAACCTCTCAAATGAGTTTATAGATTCCTTCTGCGCAGTAAGAAAACAAAGTCTTCCCAGCTCATTCTCCTTTCATTAACCTTTACTCTATTATTGATCAAATGAATAGTGTCTAATTGAACATTTTTTATCCTCCTGAAAGAATCTACGAAGTAAATTTTCCAAATGTATGGCCTCGAGACTAGCTCATAGTAAATGGATGTGTGATTCGCAAACAACAAAGAGTAGAGATCCTTAGATTGTCCAGCTTTAAGCTCTTGAAGGGCTACTTCATCAAAAAAATAACGACAGGTGTCTTCGTAGTTTTTTTGCAGTTTTATCTGCATATTAATGATATGCTCTTTAAATTTTTCTTTTGTTAAAGCTTGACTATCTAATATGTAGCAATCTTGCATGAAAGTAAGATCAAAGGACTTGTCAGCCATATGACAAATTTTCTTATCAAAATGAAGGTAATGAATCTTTAGATTAAGGCTTGTGAACCCTTCTTCAAAAGCATAAGAAATATTTGCAGGGGATGTTTTTAAAAAATTAACGATGTTTTTTTCAGGACTTTTTATCAATCCTAAATCTTTCACTGATCGATCAATTTTCCCCCGGTTGGTTTATTCTCAATGATGTATTGGGGGCCATGGAGGAAAGAATAAAGAGACTGCGCGAGGCAATCAATAAGCCTGAAGTTAATAACCTTGTTGAGCTCGTTTGTGCTGTTTTTCCCTTCTATAAAATGGGCGCGTTACTGGGCATATGGATTGACATGATCGATGCAAAGAGATCATCGCAGTACGAAAAGGATAAAATGATTATTTTGAATAACCCCTCATTTTTGATATCCTTTACAGGGTATCAATATTTCGAAAAATTGACGGATAGAATTAAACATCACGCCCTGCAGTATCCCTTTAACTTTAAACAAGTGGAGGAGTGGTCCAATACACTTTCTATGAGTCAAGCCATTAAGAATCTTATCCATGCTTTTGAAAACAAAACTCTCATTTTTAGC
>Ga0206862_1220_pt1 | contig 13607 bp, 19 predicted proteins | sample Alteio_BWOrgCont_43_FD_152625 | JGI IMG/M metagenome (GOLD analysis project Ga0206862, IMG submission 152625) | Enriched cells from forest soil in Barre Woods Harvard Forest LTER site, Petersham, Massachusetts, United States -... | ecosystem: Environmental > Terrestrial > Soil > Temperate forest >... | reverse complement strand
TTATCCTATCTCAATCTGTCCAATTTAGTCTTCAAAAACCTGACACAAGCATCTCTTTTGCCTTGAGTTAAGTCAAAATATTGTCTTACACTGTAGCTTTGTTTGTCACGTGGACTCATCCGCCACATGTCCGCCACACGAATGAACAAAAAACAACTCTAAAGCGGTAGGAGATAAAGAAATGAGCAAAGATTTGGTTGAAACTACTCATCATCAAACTTTTGAATCTCTTCGAGAGGAAGAAAATGGTTGTGAGTTTTGGAGCGCCCGAAAGCTATCTAAAGCACTTGAATATTATGAATATCGGAATTTTTTTCCTGTGGTAGAGAAGGCAAAAGAAGCATGTAAGAACAGCGGACATGCTATTGAAGACCATTTCGTGCAAGTCAACGAAATGGTCGAAATAGGGTCTGGAGGGCGTCGGCAAATTGCAGACGTGAGATTATCTCGCTACGCCTGCTATTTGGTTGTACAAAACGGCGATCCAACCAAGCCTGTTATTGCAAACGGTCAGACCTATTTTGCAATTCAAACTCGAAGGCAAGAGCTAGCTGATAATAAGGCTTTCCAGCAGCTAAAAGAAGATGAAAAACGCCTATTCTTAAGAAATGAACTTTGCGAACACAACAAACTTCTTGTTGAAACCGCCCAACAAGCAGGGGTTGAAACTCCTCTTGATTTTGCTGTCTTTCAAAATCATGGATATAAGGGTCTTTATGGTGGTTTGGACGCAAAGGGCATTCATCAGCGTAAAGGACTAAAAAAGAGTCAAAAGATTTTAGATCACATGGGCAGTACGGAACTCGCCGCCAATCTCTTTAGAGCTACCCAAGCGGAAGAAAAGCTACGCCGAGACAACATTCAAGGTAAAAACAAAGCGAATCAAACCCACTTTGAAGTGGGCAGAAAAGTTCGTCAAACGATCAAAGAATTGGGCGGCACTATGCCAGAGGACCTACCTGTTGCTGAAAAAGGAGTGGTGCAACTGGAAAAAGAAATGACCCAAAAATCTATAGAGAGAGTTGATGCGAATTCCAATAACATCAAGGCAGATGCTCGATCAAAAAAATAAGAAGTTGTAGTTGAGAAAGATGGAAAAAATTCCCAGATCAGGTGCTGACGAGTTCTGTCAAAAACTTAAGCCGCAGGAGAAACCAATTTATGTGCGCGATTCTCAAGTGAAGGGGCTTGTCTTGCGCGTGATGCCGACAGGTTCCAAGTCATGGATCTTCTGCTATACCGCTCCATGCCCAAAGAAGAAGTGGCGGGAGCGGCGAAAAGGTCTTGGCCCCTTCCGATATGGACGTAACGATACCGGCGGCTTAAGTGTTCCGGCTGCTCGTCGTGAAGCGGAACGCATGAAAAATGAAGTGCGGTTTGAAGGCGCCGATCCAATTGAGGATAGGAGGAAAAAGGCGATGCAAAAAGTCATAGAGAGGGAAAGTGAAGTGCTAGTAACAGACCTCTTTGGCCGTTGGATGGCGACCGACCTGATCAACCGCAAGGATCAAGGCAAGGAGGCTCAGCGCATGATGCAAAAAGATGTACTTCCTTTCATTGGTCGGCTCCGGATTCAAGACGTGCGTAAGGGACATGTAACTGAGATCACAGATCGCTTACTTCAGCGCGGGGTCAACCGCATGGCAAAAGTTGTGCTGAGCTTAATTCGACAAATGTTCCGTTTTGCCGTCAGCCGCGATCTTCTTGAATTCGATCCCACCGCAGCAATTAGCAAAAAAACTGTTGGCGGCGCCAATGTTGAGCGTGATCGCGTTCTCGATGAAAGAGAGATTCGTGAACTTGCTTTCAAGCTCTCAAAGGCAGGCTTAGAAGAGACGACGACCTTGGCAACTTGGATTGTGCTCGGTACTTGCTGTCGTATTGGGGAACTTTTGAAAGCACGTTGGAGCCATTTTGATCTTCAAGCTGGAACGTGGTTGATTCCTTCAGAAAACAGCAAAAACGGAAGAGAACACATGATTGCCCTTTCTTCTTTTGTTCTGGCTCATCTGAGAAAGCTCTATGCGATTACAGGAATAGGGGCCTGGTGTTTCCCAGCAAGTCGCAAAGATGGCTGTGTATGTCCAAAAACAATCACCAAGCAAATCGTAGATCGTCAGCGCTCTACTACCGGCTACCGCAATCGGAGCAAACAGATTGACAGCCTAGCTCTTCCTCGTGGCTTATGGAAGCCTCACGATCTTCGCCGTACCGGCGCGACACTTATGACTGCTCTCGGAGTCCTTCCTGAAGTGGCAGAACGCTGCCTTAATCACACGGAAGAGAATCGCATCAAACGCATCTATCAACGATACGACTATGAAGCTGAAATGAAATTAGCTTGGGAAAGATTAGGCAATCACCTGGAGCAGTTAATCCAATCTTTCGAAGGAAAGATCAATGAATAATGCTTTTAAAGCTGTTCTTTCATCGGAATTTTTGAAAATGATTGAGGACAGCTTTGTTGGACGGGAAATATCTCTAAGAACAGGGTTAAAAGTGTATGAAATTCTAAAACACGTCGAATTGAATGTTCCTTCTCCACCCGATTTTCAGTGGTCGATAAATTGGGCTGCTAGCTCCATCAATGTGATGCCAGATCAAGTGGATTTCCTCTTGATTCTCCTAAAACACGCATGGCTCTATTCAGAATACAAAGAGAACAACGAGGAATTGATAGAGGCAGTAGCTAGAGAATTGAAGGAGTTCGAGAAAAGCATTGTTTTGGAAGAGGTCAATCAAGAGTTAGTTGATTCGCAGGTGGTTGTGAAGACTCAGGCTCAAGAGATAAAACAAAAAAAGAAAGAGTTCAGGGTAGTCAACAAAGAACTGGTAGAAAGACGCGCAAAAGCACGAAAAATCAGTCGAACGAACTCCAACTCCGCTAAAAAGCTCCGTTCTTGTCCCGAAGTCAATCAATGGATTTTAGAGTTGGTGAAAGACAACCCTAAGTCTTCAATCATTGCCCTTTGGCGATCGATATCCAAAAATAACGATGGCAGGAGTTTTTATCGAACAAGTGACAGGTTAAACCACTTCGATTGTGAAAATAGTTGTCCTTCATTTGGGCTCAAAGCTTTCTACAAGCGCATTCAGTCAGCCAGGAGAGAAATTCTACGTAGCGCCGCTAAAAAGAGCGGCAAATAGGAATTTGATTCATATCAACTTCAAACGAGGTTATGTGATGAAAAATACAACATCTTTCCTAAAAGACACTGAAGCGGCCATTCGATATGGGGTAAGTCGTCCAACTATTTGGCGATGGATCAAGAATGGCAAATTTCCAAAGCCGGTTAAGCTGGGCGGGGGATCTACCCGTTGGCGTTGTTCGGACTTAGAGACGTGGGAACAACTCCAAATTCAAAATATCGCATCCAGCGACACAAACTCTTAACCGGATTCACGATATGTCAAAACTTCCCTATTCCTTTCTTGCCATCCCGCATGAGTTTTTGACCGAGGATTTTTTAAGAGATCCCGTCATGATGCGCTTTATTGTTTGGATGATTAAACGGATTTCACCTGATCCTACCTTAGTTCCCTTAAAAGGCAAGGGCCAGCAGCTGCTTCTTGAGCCATTTGAGTTTATGTTTGGCAGGGAAAAATGCGCGATAGCTGCTGGCATGTCTCTTAAAAACGTGTATACAAGGCTGAAGCAGTTAACTGGCCTTGGATATTTGAAGAAAGTGGACAGCAAAAGTTCCAGCACATATTCAGTCTTTGCTCTGGAGGTAAAAGCTCTTCGGCAAAACGTTAATGGGCAGGAAAATGAACTGCATTTGGAACAGCAGATTGGTCAGCGAACTGGGCACAATCTAGAAACGAAGAACAAAGATCTTAGAAAGAAGAAAGAGACGTTTAGCGCTATAACGCCGAGTGTCGATAGATCGCCTTTTTCTGAAAAGCAGAAAACCGATCTTCAAGGGCTTCTTGTGTATTGTCAGGAAAAAGATCTTCGAATTTCAGAACGTGCTTTGCGTAGATGGATTCGTCTCTATGAATCCGAGCGCATAACGGACCATCTCTTATTGCTGCTCCAAGACATCGATAGAATTAAAAAACCGGAGGCTTGGATGGAGACGGCCTTGAAAGCGAACTATTCCCAGCAAAAAGGCAACATCAAAGAAAACCGACTTTTCATAGAAGATTTTGCACGGAGAAATAACTGGAACGATATCAAAATCACCTCATCTTACTGTACTCATCCTTCCTCTGGCAAAGATTATTCATTCAAATTGCCTCCAGACGATTTCAGAGCAATGGTAATCGGCTGTTATGAACAACACCGTGAAAATTGGGATGGGAGCCATGGAAGCAGAGGTTAAAACTCCTGAAAATTCAGGAAAAATACAGGCGAAAGGAAAATACAAGAAGGGATGCTCAGGGAATCCGAATGGCAAGCCAAAGGGTGCCCGTAATAAGTCAACTTTAGCAGCGGAAGCCTTGTTAGAAGGCTCTTTGGAAAAAATCTGCAAGAAGGTCGAGGAGGAAGCTTTGAATGGCAATATGCAGGCAGCCAAGATGATTTTGGAAAGATTTTTGCCTCCTAGAAAAGATCGAGCCATCGAAATTGCCCTTCCTCCAATAAACACGTTTGATGATGTGCTCAATGCTATTGGATTTATCGTCAATGCAGTAGGGCAAGGAAAGATCACGCCTTCTGAAGGAGAATTGCTTGCGAGAACTGTAGAAAGCTATGCAAAAGCTCTGGAGACTTGTGAATTTGAATCCAGACTAAAGACGGTAGAAGAAAACCTAAAAAGTGGAGGCAAAATATGAAGCTGGCAAATAGAAAACGAATAGAAGAACTGGAAAAGGTTTGTAAACCAGGTAAGAAAAGGCCCTCTTATGCTTTGGTCATATATGATGGGGACATTCACGATCAAATCGAGACACTCGAAGTCGATGCTGATTTTGTCGTTGCTTTGCCTGATAACAGAAGAGGTGATCTGGGGGAAGAAATACCGAAAGGAGGATACAAGATATTTTTCGATTGATTGGGCATGATTTGCATAAAGTTCAGAGATCACTTTGCCGGCGCCGGCAACCCAATCCTTCAGTTGCTTACAAAATGTAAGCGACTCAAGTACTAATCTAGATCTCCAAGATCATCTTACCAGCGCTGGTAACCCAAAAATGGCTATGAGGAGCAGAGGCACCATCTTCTGTAAGCAAATAGGTAGGCTGGCAGTCTCTGCGGCGTAAGGACAATGTTGTAGAGCATTGGTACTACCGTTGGAAGATTTCGATGTGGGGTAATTCTTCATGAGAAAGAAATACATGCAGCGCCTTCGAGAAGTCATGATTGAGAGTAAATTGGTTGGGGACCGCAATAGGAACCATGCCTGCATCGGCTGCCGCATCTACTCCGGCCGTAGTGTCTTCAAAAACAAGGCAAAATTCTGGGAGTATATTCAATCGTTTAGCAGTTTCAATGTAGATATACGGCTTTGGCTTATTCTTACCCTCGGCATCTACATAATCGTCTAAATCATCTGATCCAGAAATAACTAAATCAAAAGCATTCTCCAATCCAATTTGCTGTAGGTTGGTCAGAATTTCCTCCTTTGGAGCTGAAGATGCAAGCCCTAATACCAAGCCAAGCTTCGACTTGTTGGCGGACAGATGGCGAGCAAAATCAACCATGGCCTGGATTGCTGGTACCCCTAGCTTTTGCAGTGCTTTGTATCTAGCATTCTTCAATCCAATAATTTCGTCGGAGATTTTTATTTTCTTTGAGTGTTGGATCATTTGGAGAATGTTTTTTGAGCTATGTCCAACAAGGGGCATATATTCTTCCACGGAGAATTCAATAGCTTGACTGGCCAAAGCTTCTTGCCAGGCGAGAAACTTCAGATATTCAGTATCTACCAAGATTCCATCACAATCAAAAATAATGGCCTGAACATTCTTATACAAATCAGCAGAAGCAAACAAGGAAGTTCCTCCATAGAAAAAAGCGACTATCCAAAATCTAAATCGACTTTTATTCATCACTACCACCTTTTGCCTTTTTCCAAAATGGCTCGTAAATCATAGCGCCATCAGCGTTATTGACGTTGATGATACGTATTTTGCCGATATTGAGATTTTGCATGAATCCAAGAACAAAAACGGTATTAGACCCCTCGACAAAAGCATAATCACCGCCTCCGAGATCGGCATCCGTTTTTCCTGGCAAGCTGTGAACAACCGCCGCGAGGTCATCAATAGAAAATTGATTTTTGCCACCCACCATTTCATGTATTCCATATCCAAAAACACTTCCGACTCCTATGACTATTGTGGTGGGACGGCTTATTTTGTCTTTTAGATCTTTGTCGATTTTCTCGGATAAACGGCTCGCATAGTTTACAGCATGAGCAATATCTTCAGCCGACATCGGATTAGGACTTGCGATTTCTTTTATATTTCGATATTGAATATTTTCTATGATGAAATCTTTGAATGCACCGACACCTTTCTCTTGACCAGCAACTAAATAAATCCCATCAGGCATTATGCTGATAAATTGCATACTCCCTCCGCCGATATCCCATACCACGAGATTTTCTGCATCGACATCCAGCTTTGAAAGTGCAGCTTGAAAAGCCAATTTTCCTTCCAAATTTTGATCTACGATGTGTACCTGAATACCTGTTTTATTCTGAATCTCATCAGCGAATTGATCTCCATTGGCCGCCGCGCGAAAAGAGGCTGTTGCTATCGCTACAATTCCGTCTGCCCCAAAGGAATTAGCTTTATCCACGGCATCTTTGAATGACTGAAGTCCCTGCGCCATAATTTCAGGACTAAACTGGCTATTCCCATTTTGAGAGATCCCTTCGTAAAAATTAACGAAATATCGCTGGGTATGTAGCATTTTCACAATTTTGTTGGTTTGGGGATCGACCTCTGCTACCTGTAATTTGGGACCCCCCATTCCTATGTCTATCGCTGCACGTATGGCATTAGGGCTTTCTATTGCAGCTGCTAGGTTAAAACATACGCATAAATGGAAGAAAAATCCTAATAATTGACCGCGCATCATTTTACAAGTCCTTGATTTTGTTTTAATATTGCTCGATATTCTCTAGAGGCTATCTCGGGGTCAAAGGGACGTTCAATGCTTTTAGTATAGTGGAACCCGATAAATGCAATTCCCAGTTTTTGGAGTTCGGCCTCCATCTGTTCCAAATGATGCTTTGCATCGTCAATGAAGATAATTTTCCCGGGCTTCTTGTCTGATTTTTCAATGAATTGACGAAACAGGGTTCTCTTGGGATTCATCATGGAAGCAAAAAGCACCCCATTTTCCAAATGAGTAGGATGGAACGTTTCAAGAAAGACTGTCCGAGGTGCATGATGGGAAAAATCAATCTTTAATTGCTCAAGTTGGCGTAGAGTGAGTTTTGCAAGAGGCGGATGACGAGCTGTCAAAGCTAGGGAAGCTTCACATTTTCGCTGTATCGCTTCGACCAAATCAGCAGTTTTCGTTTCAGGGGTCTGTATAGGACAGATTTCCATGAAGGCATCCCATTTGGGGAAAAGAAGTCTATCAGCAGTCGGGCGATCTACTCCCTCCGCCAACATAAGCTGTTTTACTTCATGATCAAACCATTCTGCTCTTCCTGCATGGACAGCCGATTCTATGAGAGTGTTGTCAACATCAAAAAGAACCCATGTAGTTTCATCGATATGAGGCAAGACCTCTTCTAGGCTATTTGTTTGAATGATCTCAGCATTAAGAGAAAAAGCAATGAAAAGAATGAGAAATTTCATTTTGTACGCTCTATTCCCTCTGCCCTAGTAACGCGGCTGTCGAGAAAGTTGATCATATTGTCGCTTTTGCACCTCGCTCCATTGCTTCGTGTGAAAATGATTTTTGCACTTTGGACAGTGCCAAGTACCAGGGTCATTTCCGCTTAAAGAAATCAGCTTGCCCTCCGAACCATAACAAGTCGAACAATAGGGTCCTTTTTTAACGCCATCCTCGATCCTCCATAAAATGTTACCATCTTCCTGAAGCCGCATTTCTTCTTTTAGAGTGAGTTGAAGACGTAATTCCTGGTTTTGACTGATAAGCTCATTGGTCTGGTCGCGTGCGTCCAGCAACCGCTCTTCCATTTCAATTAGCTGTTCACGGATATCAAGAAGGGCAATTTTCTGATCAGTTTCTTTGATAGTCTTTATTGCAGACGATATGCCCTTAGCACAGGCCATCGCTGATTGAATAGCCGCCAACCCTGAAACTATGTCCATGTTCCCTCTCTTAAGCTGTTACCACAGATTTGCTTGTCGAGGAGCTGCCCGCCACATATCCGCCACACAAGTGATTTTTCGGATATTTATTGGTCGAGATGTTTGTCATAAGCACCTAAGAAAAAAGAATCTGGGTGAGAGGATTTGAACCTCCGACCTCTTACACCCCATGCAAGTGCGCTAGCCAAGCTGCGCTACACCCAGATAAAATTTGTGCTATAGAGAAGAAATGCCTTCGAATTGGAATTCTGCTTTTTGGAATTCTTTAAGCCCGATTCTGGCACATTCTTCGATGATTTTTTCGAGAACATCTCCAGGATGGACTTCGGCCGCGGCGATATCTACAGAGATGGTGGCTGAGAAATTGACCCCAGCGCGAATGCCTTTCACTTTGAAATTGGCGTAAATAGACTCTTTTTTCTTTGAAATATTTCGAAAGCGGATCAGGTTGTTTTCAGCGAGGTCTTTCATAAAGTGTTTTCTCTAGAAGAAAGATAGAAATCGTAACGAGAGGAAGAGGTTGCTGTCAATTGAAACTTATTGCTATTAACCTGAGTTTTGGGTTTCTTGCATAGAGAAAACCCGCATCTTCTGAGTGCTTTTTGTTCATTTTGGCACATCCATAGATGCTTCCAGCTATTGAATGTGCTAAAACGGACAAAAATCATCTCAAAATCTGCGGGTTTTCTCTATGCAAGAAACCCAAAACTTAGGTTATTATAGTTCCTATGATGAAGTTAGAAAAAAGCTGGCACGTGGTTCTCAAAGAGGAAGTTGCGAAGGCCTATGTTGCAGACCTTAAGAATTTTTTAGAAAAAGAAAGGACGGCGGGTAAAGAAATCTATCCACCTGAACCGCTTATTTTTCATGCTTTTTCTAAAACTCCCTGGGACAAGGTGCGCGTGGTGATCATGGGACAAGATCCCTATCATGGCCCAGGTCAAGCACATGGACTTTCTTTCAGCGTTCCTTGCGGTATTCCTCAGCCTCCTTCGCTGCAGAATATTTTCAAGGAGATGGAGGGCGATGTACAGACGCCAAGGCCGCAGCAAGGTTGTTTGACAGCCTGGGCGGAACAGGGTGTTCTTCTGCTCAACGCTACGTTGACAGTAGAGCGCGGCCAGCCGCAGTCTCATGCAGGAAAAGGCTGGGAGCAGTTTACCGACGCGGTGATTGCTAAAATCGCAGAGCGCGAAGAGCCCGTTATCTTCCTTTTGTGGGGCAAATCAGCTCAGGAAAAATGCCAAAAAATCCTTAGCGCCTCTGCGGATCGCCATGTCATTCTTAGGGCAGCGCATCCTTCACCATACTCAGCGATGAATGGGTTTTTTGGTTGCGCTCATTTTTCTAAAACTAATGAGGCGCTTCTTCGCTTTGGAAGCAAGCCCATCGATTGGAAGATAAATTAAAGAATGCGATTACCACTCATAGTTGAAGAGATCGTTGAAGAAACTTGCTCCGCCATCCCTCTTTCCTCTCTCATTAAACACTTTCAAAGCTATTCGCAAGCCTACCGCGAAGGGAAGGAGTCGAAACGATCTCTTCCAAGCGAACTAGGGAAAATTTGCTACTTGGCAACGCGCCTTCCCGCGACCTTTGCGGCTGTCTCTACTGTTCTTCGTGAGCTGAAAAGAAAGATGGGCGCTACAACATCCTTGCTCGATCTGGGTGCGGGGCCTGGCACGACACTGATTTCTGCAATAGCAGAGGGTTACCAGCTTGATGCAGCCACTTTAATCGAAGAGAACAAAGAGTTTATCACTATGGGACGGCGGTGGACGCCTTCTTTTACGCACTGGCGGCATGGCGATCTGCTCAAACAAGAGGCATTTCCTTCGGCAGAACTCGTGACCTTTGCGTATTCCCTTGGTGAAATTCCAGAGGGAAAACGTAAAAACCTTTTGAAAACAGCGTGGGGAGCGTGTCAAAAAGCTCTTATCATCATTGAACCTGGAACGCCGCGCGCTTTCAAATCGGTACTTGATGCGCGCGAGGTCCTCGTCGAGTTAGGAGGCTATGTTGTGGCTCCCTGTCCCCATAATGGGGCATGTCCTATGCAAAAAAATGATTGGTGTCATTTTTCGGTACGCTTCGAAAGAACTTCTTTGCATAGACGCATCAAAGGAGCTGAACTTGGTTATGAAGACGAAAAATTTTGCTACGTGATCGTAGCCAAACATCCATTTCCTTCTGTATCAAGAGTAATAAAAACCCCGCAAAAAAATTCCGGGCATGTAGTAATCAAACTTTGTACAGAGCATGGGATCACAGATAAATTAGTTTCAAAAAAAAATGGGGAGTTGTTTAAAAAAGCAAAAAAAATTGAATGGGGTGAAGCTTATTGTTTAGAAGAATAATAAAAAGCGACTTGCTATAATTGTAGGCAACAACTATAGAATAAATTATGTCTTACGATGCTTTTCTTGCGGTCATGAATCAGCTTGCGGGTCAGCGTAAAGCGCGGTGTGTCGTACAGGGCAGCGTTATTTTTATTGAAAGCAAGCCCTCTGAAAAGAAATGGGCGCTTGCTACACGCGTTTTTTGTGGCGATGGGTATTTGCCCCAAGCTGTAAAAGAATGTATCACCTCTTCCGGCACGTTGCGTTGGCAAGAGCGAGGAGCAAACTTGCGCGTCGATCCAGCTTCCAGCAGCATTTATCTCGTTCAAGAGATCGAATCATCTGGTAAATATGTCCCTTTCCGTTATTTCATGCGTGATTTTGCTGATGTAGCTAGTGAATGGCGTGAGATCCTCGAAGATTTTGCTGAGCGCGATCACACTTCGATTCCACTGACTTCTCATAGTGAATAATCCTCTTTTTTGTGTAAAGTGAGGGAATGAGATGCGAAGGATCTATCGTTGCGCTTGTGACCCCATTTGATGAAGATGGCAGCATCGACATGCGTGCTCTCTGCATGCTCATCGAGCGTCAAATTGAAGCTGGCACTCAAGCCATTGTCATCTGTGGCTCCACCGGTGAAACGCCCACTCTTTCGGATACAGAGCAGCGAGAAGTGCTCGAAGAGAGCCTACGTATTGCGGAAGGGCGTATCCCTATCATTGCAGGCACGGGTGGTTACTCAACAGCAGCAACAGTAGCTAAAACGCGCCAAGCAAAAGAAATCGGTGCGGCAGCTTGTTTAGTTGTTTTTCCTTACTACAATCGTCCTACTCCGGCAGGCGTGCGCAAACATTTTGAAGCGCTAGCGAACGTTGGCATTTCGCTCATTCTCTACCACCACCCAGGACGTACGGGGTTGCGTCTTCCTGCAGCAGATCTCATTGATCTGCTCGCCATGGACGAGGTGATTGCGATTAAAGAGTCTTCTGGGGATATCGATCTTTTTCTAGAATTGATTCATTCCAGCGATAAGCCTGTTCTTACAGGAGATGATCTCCATACGATTCCCTTCATAGCGGCGGGTGGAAAAGGGGTTATCTCTGTGATTGCCAACGTGATCCCTAAGGAATGGAAGCAAATGGCCGATTTTTGCCTACAGGGAGATTTTGTTTCTGCACGGGAGCTTTTCGATCGCTTTTATCCTCTTTGTAAAACGATGACGCTAGAAACAAATCCACAATGTGTCAAATTTGCCTTAAGTCTGATGGGGTTATCCCGTAAAGAGCTGCGCCTTCCTCTAATAGAGCCTCTAGACTCTACCCAAGAGAAAATACGCATCGCAATGCAACCTCTCTTGGCTCAAACTTCGATGCCGGTCGCCAGGGCACATACAATTGAATCAATTTTTTGAAACCTCTTTTTGATGCCCCCATGCACATGTCGGGGGCACAGCGCTGCGCGTTGGAGTCCCCTGCTGTCCCCTTGAGCCTCACCTCACGTTGCCAAATCGTGTGCTCGTAGTGGGGGCGTGCAATGCACAGCCCCCTACGCGCTGCCCGCGCTTCTTCTGCGCTACGATTTGGCTGTGTGATCTGAGGCCGCGGGCTGCTCGTGCGCTTTTACCTTCCCGCCGGACTTCGTCTCGTGGCGGGTCCCTTTCTTCGCGTCGACTCGCAGGGCCATTCTCGAAGCAAAAAAAGCATCATCGAGATTGATCTTGTCTAAAAGCAATATCAAAGAATCTTTGGCTCTTGTCTTGTTTGCATAAGCAGAATAAAGTCTTCGTTCTTTCAAAATGAGAAGGCTGTTTTTATGCGAATTTTACAGATGCTAGCAGTTATTGTTGGATTATCAACCAGATGCCTAGATTGTCATGCGACTGAAGACACAGAAGAAAAAAAAATCTACGTGCAGTCGCAAGATATTTTGATCCAAGGGAAAAGCATTTTTGTCTATTTGGGTTCCCATTGATTGACTACTAATGCAATCCACACCGATACAAATGGAATCTATGTGGTGGAAGGCGCGAGATGGCCATTGCCTTTCCGTTGTGAAACATGTGGAAGATGGAATGAAGGATACAGGTGGGTATGCGACTATTGTGGTACGCCAAGAGACGATTGATCAGAGTTCTGCTTCTTGGTTGCTTAGGGATTGTGCTGGTTCTTTGGATTCATAGAGAACGCGCCTCTGTATGTCTAAGAATGATCGACTGCGAAGGCAAAGTTTTCTGCTTGGAGATGCCGCGGAGCGATCGAGATTGCTTGGAACACCTGTTCCGCAAATTGGTTATAGGGGACAATTTCGGTTATACCCTGCTTGGGAATAAACCTATGTCCGCCGGCGCTTATATAGTGCCTTTTGTATCTATGCGTCCGCGGGAGCTGTACCACTCCTTGCTACCCGATAACTTAAGACGTTATTGGGGTTGGAAAACTTGGGAAAAATACGAGCATTTGTTCAAAGGATCCCCCTTTGCATTATGGAAAGAAGTAAGCCCTTTTTTGGATGCTGCTCGCGTCATCCTTATCGTCAACAAGGAGAAGGCAAAACAGCTTTTGGCTCAGCAGCAAGAAGATTTCCGGAAAGTTTTACAAAAGGAACAGGTGGGCCTGGATGATCTACTTCACGAGCTGCCGCTATTGACGAAGAGCTTGAATAACCACGAAGCATTGATCGGCATGCTGCTAGGATATGGCCGGGGCAATGCATGGCTTTTCTATAATAGACAAGCTGGTGATTTTTACGACCCCCTATGGGATGAGAAGACTTCGAAAAAGGAGGCGGAAAAATTGTCCTACTTTGGCAAAAAGAACATGGCATCTAGGCTGATGTACCCCTCATTTATCGCCAATCCCGATTCGGAAGAGACGCAGTATCTAAAGGAGGAGTATCTTGCTACCTGGCAAACGATTATCGACTATTATCAAGATAAAGATTTCCTCGAAGCAACGCTAAGCTTGCTTTATGTTGGGCATGATGAACACTGTATAGTTCAGCGATTTGATGGCTCGTGATGGTTTC
>Ga0206862_1219_pt1 | contig 13623 bp, 9 predicted proteins | sample Alteio_BWOrgCont_43_FD_152625 | JGI IMG/M metagenome (GOLD analysis project Ga0206862, IMG submission 152625) | Enriched cells from forest soil in Barre Woods Harvard Forest LTER site, Petersham, Massachusetts, United States -... | ecosystem: Environmental > Terrestrial > Soil > Temperate forest > O... | reverse complement strand
ATAAAAAATGGGGGAGGGGAATATTTTATTGATAAAACTCTTGAGATCAGCCAAAGAAATAGAAAACGTTGCGCGATAATCGATGCAGGTGCCTTATATAAAGGCATTTCAAACAAAAAAGTGGCCGAGAAAATTAGAGAGAAATGCAGCTCAAACTTAGATATAGATGAGATTATCTATTTTGATGAAGAAGAGGCTACTTTTAAAATACTAAAAAATCGTTCTTCCCTTGAATTGACGCTTCATGCCGATTTTGCAGATCCGACCAAGCGTTTAATTTATTATGATCAACTTCGATCTTTTGGAAGCGATATTGAATGGATGGTGGACGCTATCGGGATTCTATTGGTGGCATTAAACTCTAATTGGGATCAAATCGCACAAGCTTCAGGTCGAGGCAGAAAGGTCCATCTTCAACAAAATTTGGAGCTCATGATTACTGAAGAGTTTAAAGATAAAGTCTTTGGCAATGATCCTGTCACTATTGAAGGGGTTTTGGCTCATTTAATGGACAACTTGCATGAAGAGGCGTTAAGAAATGCTCTTCTTTCTCAAATTCAACAGGTAGATAATGATTTCAGAAGACCGGTACTAGATGCCATTTATGGCTTGCCTCTTGATAAAAAGGGAAAAGAAAAATTCAACTTCTCTTCTATTGTTAATATTGAAGAGGCTACTCGTCTATTTACCAAACATGAAGATCTTTATATTGAAACGGATAAATGTTCAGCAGAAGAGCGGTATGCTCACTCAACGAAAAAAATGGGGACAATTGGCCTGCTGGAAAAATATGCATCTGATTCTTTTATTGCATTTAAGAAAAAAAGACCTTCTAAATATATTCTAGACTTCATTAATGAAAACTTAAGCAAGTACCCTTCTATTTGGTCTAAACTTGTCACGCAAGGGACTCTTCCAATTAAAGTTGAAGCAACTTTAGACGGTTCGAAAGAGATTGAATTCATACGCGAACGGTATATTGAACAGGAAAGAGAGGTTGAACATGATGAAGAAGTCTTCCTCAGAACTGCTTGGTATTGGCCTAAAAAGTTAGATCCTTTCCAAAAGGGTTGGGAGGATCCAACTGTTCCTAATAGATGGGTTGAAGCTTTCAAAACTCTGTGCAAAGTTAGAACGGTGTTTAAAATTTTCGCTTCTGGAGTATTATATGTGGATAGTAAAATAAAATCTATAATAGAGCATGATTGGCCATTGAAAATGATGTACCCCTACATTAAAAGACTGTTTTATTCATCTCCCTTGATTATTAAAATCTCGGAAGTTGGAGCTAGGTTTTTTGGCACTACTTTGGGCTCAAGTCCTCCGGGTTTAGTTCTTACTATGAACGTCATATGCTTTACTATCGGGGCTCCTGACCTCATCACCTTACTTCTCGATTATTTAGAGAAAAAGGTGAAGAAAAAGATGGGCGTTCCGATCTTTTCAGTTAAGTCGTTTCTCTCTTCACAAATGCCTGAAAAGTATCGGACGGTCATTTCATCTCTGAATCCCAATCTCTTATGTTCGAATAACTTTCTCACCCTGTTTCCTTATACCGATGAAGAAAATGTTCAAAAGCCATTTTCAAGTGATCAGAAGTCTGCATTACAGGCTCTATTAATCCAAGATGTGTTAGAAACAGGTGAAATAAAGAATCAGATGATGTTAATCGATCAGCATGATAGCCAATTTTTTGCCGAGGCTTTAACTTTAGATAGGCATAAAGGCGACAATGCAAATAAAAAGCGTAGACTTGCTCTCATCGATGTGGCCACAGGGCAGATTCTCGCTCAAGGCGGTCATGCATTAGACGAGGAGAAACTGAAAAGGGATGCAACCTATAACGAACTCCTCCTTCAATCTAAAGTGATTGGAGGACTTCTTATCAAAGAACCCAGAGATCTTAATCTCTTACAAAGATGGGTAGAAAAGTTAGGAAAAACAGCTTTCCAGGAATTCTATTGCAATCAAGTCTTGGCAAGACATCATAAGCTGAGAGACCTTATCCCTCAAACTGCTATGGGAGCAATTATTTTATAGCAGGCAGAGAGAGGCTGTGAAAAAATAAACCTGTGCCTGTTTTTGGAGTGCGGCGACAAGTCGCCGCACTCCAAAAACAGGCGCGTACTCATTTTTTCATAGCCTCAGACGGCCTGATTATCTTGCTAAAGTTCAAGAAAAAAATCTATATTCGTTTTCAAATTAAGGTGAATCTATTGTGAGTATTAGAAGCAATGCTGGATTTAAATTGATAGTTATTTTTATTGTTTATATAATGGTGCCATGTGAAAAAAAATTAAAATTAAACTGTTTGAGATTATGAGGGAATTATGGATGTTAATAATACTGTAGGCGCAATCGAAATAAATAGCCTTGCTGCCTATTGCTATCAGATTGTTGATAAACCTCTGACCGAGTCTGATGAGAGGATAATTGAGGCAACAATTAAGAGTATATGTGAACTGAATTTACGAGCCTCAAACAGGAAAACTTTAGAAGCGAAAAATGTACTGCTTAATAAATTTATCACTATATTACAAGAAAAGGAAGATGATACTGAAGAAAAAGAAAGTGCTTTTAATTTAATGTCTGAATTTATGGGTAATATTGATAGCGATCAAGATCTTATATTAGAAATGGAAAATAAGCTAGCGGAATTAAAAAATAATATTAGAAAATTACAGAATAATATAAAAGATATTGAGACTGAGTTACACTCATCTGTATATAAAAAAATGTCTCACATAATCAGAAAAATGTCGATCAAGGGTGTACCGCTAGACGGTGTAAAAGGAAAAAAGTTAGCTTTTATAGAAATTGATGAAATAAGGACAAATTTTAAAGCCATAATCAAAGAAAAAGCGCCCCCTCTATATAATCAATTAGATGGGATATTGAACAGGTTAGATTGTACGATCAAACAAGGCCACTGTTCAAAACAGACCGTGTTTGAAATTTTAGATGAGATATATAAGTTGGCAAAGAGGAATCTACCTGCAGATAAAAGTTTCGAATTGGATGTTTTTAAAAGAACACTTTCTGGATTTATTCCTGAGTTGGTAAGAAAATCCAAAGAAATTCATGAAGGAAATAACACTTTAGAAAAATTAAATGATGAAATCCGAGCCTTAGTTAGGCAAAAAAAGGAACTTGAGCATGCGGCAAAGAATAGCAACAAACCTCTAAAATATGTGAGATTCGATGAAATAACCATGTTAACATTCTATGATCCCTCTAAAGATGACGAGTCTGTTTGTAATCCATTAAATTTCAGAGACAGGGAGTCCCAATTAATCCTCGGTGCTGGATATATTGAAAGAAGTGAAAATGATTTGATGCGTACTAGACTGAACCATCCAGATTATATTAACAAGAGGTTGCACCATCTGGTCACTTTTGAATCCCTAGCTAAGGTAGATTTGTTTGAAAATGCTACTCAAGAAATGGTATTGGAAGACATAAACATAGATCAAATACATTGTGCGGTGCTCAATTTTATTTTTAGAACTGCTATGAAAAATCACGGGTATTCCCCTGAATTAGCTGAACAGGCATGTGTGTTTATAGCTGGTGTGCTAATGGAGTTAATACATGATGAGGATAAAATAGATGGATTGGATATTCCTGAGCAGTTCAGAAATGAATTGAAAATTGAAATTAAAATTAGCCAGGAAAAGCAGTTACAAATGAAAGAGGAGCATATAGATGACAAAGATCCTGAACTCCAAAACAAGTTTAGAGTAAAACAGTTTGAAGAACAAGAAAATATTGTTTTGAAGACTGATTTAAATTTTCTAGTTGATGAATTATTTGACGATGAAAAAGCAACTTTACTCTTGAACCGCATTGTCGCGTTGATAAAACGGGATTTAAATGCTGATGGAGAGTCGCATTGAGTGGACTTAGTGGACGAAGTGGACGAAGTGGACAAAGTGGACGAAGTGGACGAAGTGGACAAAGTGGACGAAGTGGACGAAGTGGACGAAGTGGACAAAGTGGACGAAGTGGACGAAGTGGACTTAGTGGACGAAGTGGACAAAGTGGACGAAATACTATATTCTTAAATCCATTAGACGACTAAGTTCACTTTGTCCACCTCGTCCACTAAGTCCACCTCGTCCACTAAGTCCACTTCGTCCACTTGTCCACTTGTCCACTATCACGGCTAGCCAAGGACGTACTGGAAGATAAGCGGCGCGACGATGGAGGCGTCGGACTCGATCACAAAGCTAGGCGTTTCCGGTGACAATTTACCCCAAGTGATTTTTTCATTAGGGACAGCTCCACTATAGGAACCAAATGAGGTTACGCTATCGCTGATTTGGCAGAAATAGCCCCACAGAGGCGCCTTTTGCTGCAAATCTTGACGTATTAGAGGAACGACGCAGATAGGGAAGTCTCCGGCGATGCCGCCGCCAATTTGAAAAAACCCAATCGATGCATTGACTGTAGCTTTCTTATACCAATCCACAAGGTGTCCCATTTGTTCGGTTCCTGAACGCACGATGGAGTGATCGCTCAAGTCCCCGGTGATCACATGTGAAACAAAAATATTCCCAAGAGTAGAGTCTTCCCACCCAGGCGTCCATATAGGCAGATTTTTTTCCTTGGCAGCGAGGAGCCAGCTGTTTTTAGGGTCGATCTCATAATGTTTTTCTAGATGTCCGGTATCCAGCAACTGATACATGAATTCGTAAGGAAAGTAGCGTTTCTTTTCTCGATCTGCCTCTTGCCACAATTCAAGAATCTCTTTTTCGATGCGGCGTATCGCAGTATCTTCAGGAATACAGGTATCTGTGACGCGATTCATCTTTCGCTTATGCAGCTCTACCTCATCTTCTGCGGTCAAATAACGATAGTGAGGAACGCGTTCATAATGATTATGAGCTACTAAGTTGAAAATATCTTCCTCTAAGTTAGCTCCTGTACAGGCGATTGCGTGTATCTTATCTTGCCGGATCATTTCAGCTAGGGAGATGCCTAACTCAGCAGTGCTCATGGCACCAGCCAGGGTAATCATCATTTTTCCGCCGGTCTTCAGGTGAGAGATCCAGGCTTCTGAGGCATCGACGCAGACGGCAGCATTAAAATGTTTGAAATGTTTGCGCATGAATTCGCGTATCATAATATCGACCTTTAGTTAAACAATTAAATAGGTATAACTCTCCAAAGCTTCCCTAAACCTTTTTTGCAGCTTCGCCGAGTCTTCTTTTGTCAATCTGCCCGCTTTCAAAGCCTTTTCAATTAACACACGCAATTGTCTGACAAGATGTTGCGGGTCATACTGTACATATTGGAGAACCTCTTCAATGGTGTCTCCTTCGACGACATGTTTAATTTCCCATTCCCCATCGGAATCGAGCTCCACATGGACAATATTGGGATCGCCGAAAAGGTTATGGAGACCGCCGAGAATTTCTTGATAGGCTCCCGTTAAAAAAATTCCCAAATAGTAGGGGGTGTTATTAAACTGGTGCAGTTTAATATGGGGTTTGGTTCCTTTGCGGCCCACAAAACGGTCAATTTTGCCGTCGCTATCGCAAGTGAGATCAGCTAGAATTGCTTGGCGAGTAGGTTCTTCGTTGAGACGATGGATGGGAACAATCGGGAAAAGCTGACCAATAGCCCAAGAGTCAGGCAGGGATTGAAAAACAGAAAAGTTACAGAAATAGGTATCGAAAAGCACTTCGCTTAGATTCTCGATATCCTCTGGAACATCTATCTGATCCTTACATAGATGGTAAATGAGGGCGATTAAGTGTCGATAAACCTTTTCGCAATAGGCACGTTCAGTGAGGCTTAGATCCCCATGCATGAATGCTTCCAACATAGCTCCTTTGAGGGCATTTGCATCATGCAGGGCTTCCTGGCAGTTTTCCAGCTTTAAATCGAGGTAGAGTTGATATAGAGAATTGGGGATGTCTTTATCGTTATTAGGCGGTTCAAGCGTTACTGTCGGATCGACTGTAGGAGCCACATCGATGACTTCAGTGATTAAGACAGCATGGTGGGCTATTAAAGCACGACCGGACTCTGTGATAATGGTGGGGTGAGGAACTTCAGCTTTGTCACAGGCATCACCGATGGCGGAAACGACATCTCTGGCATATTCTTCCACAGTGTAGTTCATAGAGGAGTCGGATGTTGTTTTTGTACCTTCATAGTCAACCCCCAAGCCTCCACCGGCATCGAAGAAACAGAGCGAAGGACAAATGGAAGAGAGTTCGGTATACATGCGGCTGGCTTCACTTAAGGCCTTCTTAATGGCTCCTATGGAGGTGATTTGGCTTCCAATGTGAAAGTGTAGGAGTTTAAGCCAATGAGTTTTATTGGCTTTCTGAAGGAGTTCAAAGCATTGGACGATCTCATGCGTAGACAACCCGAATTTTGCTAAATCGCCTCCGGATGTTTTCCATCTCCCGCTGCCGCAGTGAGAAAGCTTCATCCTAAATCCCAGTTCGGCCTCGATATTGAGTTTTTGAGCGATTTCTAATACGAGCGGAAGCTCATAGAGTTGTTCAATGATAATGATCGATCGCCGACCTAGCTTGCGTCCTAAAAGAGCCAATTCGATATATTCTGCATCTTTATAGCCATTGCAAAGCAGAAGAGAGTCGATGCTATGATTTAAGGTCAACACAGCCGTTAGCTCAGGCTTGCTTCCCACTTCAAGGCCAATCTGATAAGGATGTCCGGTCAATTCAAGAAACTCTACAACATGGCATAAAGGGTTTACCTTTACTGGGTAGGCAATCCGATAGCTGTTTTTATATTCGAACTCTTCGATAGCCGACTGAAATGCGCTTTGCAGAAATTCGATTCTATCTTTAACGATATCTTCAAATCGAATCAAGATGGGCGCTTCAATCCCTCTCTGTACTATCGATTGTACGAGTTCAAATAAATCGCCTTCGAGAGCATTTCCATGAGGTTTTACAGCGATATGTCCTTGATCATTCACTTCAAAATAGGGGCTTCCCCAAGATTTTATCCAATAAAGTTGCGGATCTGCAGCTAATTTCACGTTTACTCACTTATTTTTGATGGTCTCTACACTTTTACAGGCGATGGGTTTTCCTGGATTTTACTAAAATCTAAAATTGAACCAAACAAATTAAATACTCTTCTCAGTAAAGAAAGACGATTGGCTCGGAGGTGCGGATCTTCGGACAGAATTTTAACATGGTTAAAAAGATCCGCCAATGCAGGCTGAATCATCGCCATCTCTTGGTAGGCCGAATCATAATCTTGGTTGGAAATAGCCTCTTGGATCGTTTTTTCTTTTTCAACTAAAAGGCGATAGAAGTCGCTTTCAATGGGATCGACAAAAATTTGGGGATCGACCCGGCCGTCTTCAAAGTGAGTCAACTGTCCTTTGCTTCGTTTAAAAACTTCCATTAGGGATGCAAATTCCTGGCTAGACGTATAGCGAAAATTGTGCAGGGCTTGAACTTTACAGAAAATATCATAAATATCATCGCACTCGGAGGAGAGGCATGCCTCGATCTCATCTTTACTAAAGCCATAATCTAAGAAGACTGTGCGGATCCTGTTAATGATAAAGGTGGTGATCTCATCAATGAAGGCTTCCTTCTGCTTCACTTTCTCAGAGGGGAAGTGGTGGAGTGTTTGAGAGATGAAATCGCGCAACGAGAGATGATATTTTCCCTGGATCAGCATTTTGATCATGCCCAGAACTTGGCGCCTTAAGGAATAGGGATCGCTTGATGAAGTAGGCTTTAATCCTACAATATAGCAGCCGACGAGATTGTCGATCTTGTCCGCCAGGCTGATGATCAGCCCCGTCTCAGAGCGCGGTAGGGGAGCATTTTCACCTCTTGGCATCCACTGCTCATCGATGGCTTGGGCGACTTCCGGATCTTCCTTTTTCGCCAAAGCATAGTAGCAGCCGATAGTTCCTTGAAGTTCAGGGAATTCGTACACAAGATTAGACGCCAAATCAGCTTTGCTGATCATTGCAGCTCGTTTTACTTTTTCTTGCGTGCTGATGCCAAGCTTTTTTTGGAGATACTCAGCGTGCATTTTAATGCGTTCAACCTTCTGAAAAACGGTGCCCAGCTCCTTTTGAAACATCACCTTCTTGAGCTTTTCGTTGAAATGTTCCAAAGAGTATTTTAAATCCTCTTCATAAAGGAAAATCCCATCAGAAAGCCGAGCCGAGAGAACTCTCTGGTTGCCTTGACGAATCTGTTCTGTTGGGGCAACATTGGCGGTAATGACGAAAAGATTGGTTAATTCTCCTGTAAGTGCAGTGACTGGAAAATACTTCTGATGCTCGACCATTTCCGAGATTAAAATCTCTTTAGGTGCTCTTAAGAAGTTCTTTTCAAATAATCCCAAAGCAAGGTGCGGCCACTCGACAAGATTCACTACCTGCGGCATCACCCGTTCTTTTGCGATGACGCTGATCTCTTGTTTCTTTTCGATTTCTTCAATTTGATTTTTAATCAAGGATTCTCTTTCGATAGGGTCGGCCAATACAAAATGCTGGCGTAACGACAGTAAATAATCACGAGCATCCGATAGATCAAACATCTCCGGCGAAAGCTGGCGGTGGCCACGGGATTGTTTTCCTGAGCGGATGGTGCCCACCTTAAAAGGAACAACCTCCTGACCAAAAAGAGCGATAATCCATTGAAGCGGTCTTGCGTAGGTTATCTCCTGATCCCCCCAGCGCATTTTTTTAGGGAAATCCAGCTCTAGTATCAAATTTGGAAGCTTTTCAGCTAGGATAGCTGCTGTGGCTCTGCCTTCAAAGTGCAACGTCCCATAAAGATAAGGCGTGTTTTTAATCATCTGAATGGTGATGCCGGGGACCTCTCCATTCTGTATGGACTTCAATTGTGGAATAGGCATGTTTAGAGAACGAAAAAACCCTTCGCCTGCAGGTCGGATGTTTCCTTGAGCATCATAAGCCTGATCTAAGGCCGGTCCCTTTTTCTCTTGTGTGTAGGACGGTTTTCCTTTTGCCAGCTGATGCACGACAACAGCGAGTCGTCTTGGGGTCGAGTATGCTGAGATGCGTTCAAAGAGAATGTTTTCTTCCTGAAGGAGCGTTTCGAGGGTTTTGACTAAATTTTTGCTGCCGATAGGCACAAAGGTAGCGGGCAGCTCTTCTGATCCAATTTCAAGTAGGAAGTCGTCGGTTTCGTCAGGGTGAACATCCGAGAGCTGTTCCGGAAGAGCATGGTACAGATCGCGATCGCTAGAGTCCTCTTTTGGTTTAAAGCGAGAGAGGAGCGGGTAGCCTTGTTTCTCACGGCTTTTTAAATAGGCTTCAGCTACCTGCTTAGCCAAGTCGCGAATGCGGCCGATATATCCGGTGCGTTCGGTTACAGAAATCACTCCTCTGGCGTCTAGGATGTTGAAAGCATGCGAGGCCTTCATCACAAAATCATAAGCGGGGATAGGATATCCTAATTGGATCAGCCGATTTGCTTCCCTTTCAAAATTTTCAAAATGGCTCCCCCACATATCTGTTGAAGCCAGCTCAAAGTTATAATGGCTCCATTCAATCTCATTCTGGAGGTAGATATCGCCATACGTCAGCTTCTCATTCCATTTGAGTTCGTACACATTGTTGACGTTTTGCAGATACATGGCCAGACGTTCAATTCCATAGGTGATTTCGCCGGTAATAGGCTTCAATTCCACGCCGCCAACAGATTGAAAATAGGTGAACTGGGTGATCTCCATTCCATCCATCCAGACTTCCCAGCCTAGACCCCAGGCTCCGATGGTGGGGTTTTCCCAATCATCATGGACAAAGCGAATATCATGGCGCTGTAGATCAAATCCAAGAGCCGTGAGGGAATCCAGATAGAGATCCAGGATGTTTTCAGGCGAAGGTTTAAGAATCACTTGATATTGAAAATAATGCTGCAAGCGGTTTGGATTTTTTCCATAGCGGCCATCGCTTGGGCGTCGGCATGGTTCAATATAGGCTGCTTGATAGGGTTCAGGACCAAGGCAACGCAGGAAAGTTGCAGGGTTAAATGTTCCCGCTCCCATCTCTAAATCATAGCCTTGATGGATGATGCAGCCATTTTTTTCCCAAAACTCAGAGAGTTTTCTTAATGCTTGTTGGAAAGTGTGCATGAGAATAATCCTGGAATGAGGTGAATAATGGGAAAGAAAAGAAATAAAACAAAAATAAGACTCTTTCACCTAGTGAAAGAGTCATTAGACTCAAAATTGTCTACTTACATTTTGGGCATGCAAGAAAAGCAATAACAGATTCGCCATCTTCTTTATCTTGGCAGTCTTGACCGCATTCGACGCATGCTAATGCTGCTTCATCGGATTCTTTTGGACCACGATCTTTGCATGGGCAGCCCATTTCAAAAGACACTGTTGTTTCTTTATTTTCTTCTCCCTCGCAGGCGACTAACGAAGAAAACGCTAAGCTAGCTACGCCTAATAATAGTAGTTTTTTCATTATTGAAACTCCAATTTTAATGTTGTTTGTTTAGCCTATCCAGAGTCCGATACTCATCGAGCTAAGAACGCGAATAGTTGTTAATTATTTTGTCTTTTAAAATAGCGTTCACTTGATATTTATAGGCACTTTTTCTTTTACAAAAAATATTCGAATCAAATTAACGCTTCATGACCATTATAATCCAGCATTTTATATTGTCAATCATTTTTCTTTTCTGAGATCTCACTCGTTTGAGGTTCTGCACCTGTTTTTATGCGATTGTAATGGATGCATCTAAATAGACATCTTGGATGGCATGCAATAGCTCAATACCTTCCTTCAAGGGTTTTTGGAATGCTTTCCTACCTGATATTAAGCCCGTCCCGCCGGCACGCTTGTTAATGATCGCAGTCGCGACAGCATCCGCCAAATCATTTTTACCTGATTCTCCACCGGAATTAATTAACCCGCTTCTGCCCATATAGCAGTTTGCGACCTGATATCTGTTTAAATCGATGAGGTTCTTGGTTGTTAATTTAGTGTAGACTAGATCGCTTGTTTTCCCATAATTTTGAAGCGCCTTGTAGCCTCCATTATTTGTCGCCAATTTTTGCTTGATGATATCCGCTTCAATGGTTACGCCCAGATGATCTGCCTGCCCCGATAAGTCAGCGCTGGTTGAATAGTCGATCTCTTTTTTGAAAGCATTATTTCTCAAATAGCACCAGAGCACTGTTGCCATGCCCATTTCATGGGCGCGTTTGAAAGCCTTTGTGGTCTCTTGAATTTGCCGGTGCGATTCGGGGGATCCAAAATAGATGGTGGCGCCGACCGCGACAGCGCCCATTTCAAATGCCTGTTCCACTTGTGCAAAGTAGATCTGATCATAGGTATTGGGATAACTAAGAAGCTCGTTATGGTTTAATTTTAAAATAAAAGGGATCTTGTGGGCATAGCGCCTTGCGACAGCTCCTAAAACACCCAGCGTGGAAGCGACAGCATTGCATCCGCCTTCAATAGCGAGCTTTACAATAGCTTCAGGATCGAAGTAGTCCGGATTCACTGCAAAGCTGGCCCCCGCCGAATGTTCGATTCCCTGATCAACCGGCAAAATGGAGAGGTAGCCTGTTCCGGCTAAACGTCCGGACCGAAACATTTGTCCCAAGCTTCTTAAAACATGACATCCTCGATCGGACTGACTGCAGACTCGATCAATAAAATCAGGTCCAGGCAGGTAAAGCCGTTCTTTAGGTATTGTGGTACACTGATGCGAGATGAGTTCGTCATATTCTTCGCCTAAAAGTTCTCTTCTATTCATGTGTCACCTCTTATTTTAGATATCTTCTTAACATAGAAGGGCATCGAGCTCGGCAATAGTTTGCATTGCCTCGCGATGATGGATTGTTTTCAAACCAAAAGATTTACCGATTTGGACAAGGAGCTCGCGATCGTCAATATAAATGATCTGATTAGGCTCCGATTGGCACAAATCAATAGCCAGTTGATAAATTTCAGGGTCAGGCTTCCTTAAGTGGACAAAACCGGAACAGATAAAAACATCAATCAATTCTTTGAGAGGAAAAGCTCGGATTCGATGCTGCATTAATTCCTTTCCTTCATTTGTGATTGCAATCACTTTTAATCCATGCTCTTTTTTAAATTGAACCATCATCTCGAACATCGGCGAGAGCAGTTCCGACTGTGCAAACATGAATTTTTTAAAAGCATTCACCGAGAACGCTTTAGGTTCATAGAAAACGACTTTGTCTAGGTAGTCATCTAAACTGATCCGCCCGCGTTCGTAGGTATCAAACATTAAGGAATGTCTTCTATTCAACTCATTTAAATCAAGATTAAATTGTTGGGAGGCCAGCTCTCTTGAATGATAGTCCCATCCATTTGTTAAAATGACTCCGCCAATATCTATAAGAAGTGTATTATAGCTTATAGGTTGTTTCATTTCCTACATTGCCCCTTTTTTGATTATGTATCACCATCGCTGCAGCTCCTATCACCCCGGAATGCTTCCCCAAGGCTGCCGGAACAATTTCAAGGGAACGAACGGCTACCTTTAATGCTCCCTTTTCAATGCCGCGTTTAATGCGTTGAAAAAAACCTTGAAATCCATTCAACACACCGCCGCCTAAAATCAATTTTTCAGGATTGGTCAAATTCACCACTCCAATGCAACCGGCTATAAGAGCCTCTATGGCCTCTTCAACGACTTCGCTTGCTAAGGGGTCGCCTTCCCTATAGGCTTGAAATACATGTGTCGCATTGATATCTTCGACTCGACTGCAATGTTTTAAGATCGCTTTACCCTTTGAGGGATCGGCTTGGATTCTTTCTTTAGCGTTCCGTGCGATAGCCCAGCCTCCGGCATACGCTTCTAAACAGCCGTGATTTCCGCAGGTGCAGATTGGCCCTTTGAAATTTACTGGCGTGTGGCCCACTTCTCCAAAAGAATTCTCGGATCCTTGCATCAATCTGCCTTCGCAGATCATCCCGCCGCCAATTCCTGTTCCGATAAACATGCAAAATAAATTCGAAGAGTTTTTGCCCGCCCCGAAAAGCCATTCTCCGACGGTAATGGCTCTGAGGTCGTTGAGTACAAATATAGGGCTGTTGCAGGCCTCTTCGAGGTCCTGAAGCAAAGGGACCTGATGCCATTGAAGATTGGGGGCAAAGATCACATCCCCGGTTTTTGCTTCAACCTGACCTGGGACTCCTATTCCTATCCCTAATAATGAATTGGCGGGCAACAGAGATGTAATGGTGTGGATGATCTCGACAAGTTGCGCTTTGACCCCAGGATACCCTGCTGTCACCTTGGTGAGGATGCTATGCGAATGAATAATTTCTCCGGATAGAGTAATTGCCGCGGCCTCGATTTTTGTGCCTCCGAGATCAATTCCTATCGTATACATTTCTTGCATAGCTTAAAGCCTCTATCATTAATAAAAATGAACTATAGATTGCGACCTCTTTTGATGCAATGAGTATAGCTGTCTTTCATTCCACCTGCCTTTGCCCTTGCCCTTACCCCTGCCCCTGCCCTTGCCCCTGCCCTTGCCCTTCTCTGTGTTCTCTGTGGCCTCTGTGGTTCAAATACTTAGCAATATTACCGATCCCATCTTTTATTTTTGAAACACAGAGGCCACAGAGAGGCTGTGAAAAAATGA
>Ga0206862_1193_pt2 | contig 13884 bp, 10 predicted proteins | sample Alteio_BWOrgCont_43_FD_152625 | JGI IMG/M metagenome (GOLD analysis project Ga0206862, IMG submission 152625) | Enriched cells from forest soil in Barre Woods Harvard Forest LTER site, Petersham, Massachusetts, United States -... | ecosystem: Environmental > Terrestrial > Soil > Temperate forest >... | reverse complement strand
CGGGGTTTCCGAATATAGTGAACGGTCAAAGAAGCGGCTCTGCCAGGTCGATAAAGATCTCCGATCCAGTGACTGCAGAAGAACTCGCTAGCGGCGACAACACCCAGTGGGACATAGCGTTTCGTGATCTGTCCGACACCGGTTTCATTCCATGTCGAATCTGGCAGTTCCATCTGAAGTAATGCCGGGACATAGGTCTCGAAGATCCATGTGATCTCCCATTGCGCCATGCTATAGGGCCGGCCGTTTTCCGCTGTCAGGATCGTACAAAGCTCATCGGTATGAGCCTTGAGCTCTTCCATGGCATTTCGAAGAAGATCCCTTCGCTCGTTCCAGGTCTTTCTGCTCCAAGCAGGAAACGCTGCTTTTGCAGCCTGGACCGCCTGGTCGAGACCATCTCTCTGGGTGTCGGTCACGCTAGCGAGTTCTTCTGCAGTCACTGGATCGGAGATCTTTATCGACCTGGAAGAGTCGATTCTTTGACCGTTCACTATATTCGGAAACCCCGCGGTCAGACGAGCCCTTTTTAGCGCTTGCTCGCGATTGGGATGGGGTATAGACGGGAGAGCTCCATTTGATTTCATAAAAAAAAATCCTTTCGTTAAGCCGTTATGACGGAGCATCTTCTTGCGTGGCTAACTCTGAAGCTCTGAATAAGCTTCAACAACGCGTAGAAAGAGTTCCTCGGTGTTAGAAGAGATCAGTCAGCATCCAACGGATCTTGCCTACATTTCGTCAAGATCACCGTGATCGCTAGTCGTCCTAAAAACATCAGAATCCATCTGGCGGTACCCCGTGTTCGCTTTTATCTGTTACGTTTCAATTCATCTGGAAATTTCTGCGACGGTGGTACGATCTGCTCCAGAGGAACTGCCTAACCTGTGCTCGTTCCGCAAGGCTTCTGCGGCACGCTCGCCGATGATGATGCAGGAAGCCATGGAATTGCCGGTGGGCACGCGCGGCATGATCGAGCCGTCTGCAATGCGAAGATTTTCGATCCCATAGACCTTCAGTTGACCGTCTACGACCGACATCGAATCGCGCCCCATTTTCGCGGTACACGTCTGATGGTGGTAGGTGGAGGCCTCATCGCGAATGAAGTCTTCCAGTGCAACTCCCCTCAGGTTGCCGGGCATGACTTCGCGTTTTGTGAAGGGTCGAAGCGCAGCCGAATTGCCAATCTCGCGACAAAGTTCCACGCACGCTACTGCGGCCTTCAGGTCGTCCGGGTGGGACAGCGTATTGGACTCAATCTGTATAGGGTCGTCAGGGTTGGGTCCCGTCAAGCGAATCTGACCGCGACTCTTCGGCCGCACGACACTTCCATACATTGTCCAAGAAGCCGGCGGTGGATAAAACTTGGCGCCTGTCTCGGCACTGCAGACGGGTACTTCAATCTGACAAGTCTGCAAATCCGGAGTGTCAAGACCAGGATTGCTCTTCCAGAAGAACGTTGCCTCAGCTCCATTGTTGCGAGGAGCGAGCGGTTGCTGATACTCCCAGACACAGCCGAAAGCAGAATGATCCTGAAAGTTCTGTCCCACACCTGGAAGATGCTGGACGACCGGTATGCCTAGACGTTGTAGCTCAGCCTGATCGCCAATGCCAGAAAGCATCAACACCTTTGGCGTGTGCATCGCGCCCAACGACAGGACAACCTCGAGTCCGGCGGTGATGCGTTGGATTTTTCCGTCAAAAGCGATCTCTACACCGGTGGCTCGCTTTCCCTCCAAGATAAGCCTGGTAACCAATGCGTGCGTGAGCACGGTCAGGTTCGGCCGGTCCATGTAGGGGAAGACATAACTTCGAAAGACGGATAGGCGCTTTCCATCGCGTACGTTCATATCGATAATAGAGGCTCCGCCGCCGCCTTCCATCATTCGTCCATTGTTGCTATCGAAGGCCGGCATCCCGATGGAACGCGCTGCGTCCACCATAGCCGGAGCGATTGGATTCGGGTCAGGGGCGGACTGCACGAAAACCAACCCGCCGGTTCCGCGACGTGTGGGGTCTGGTGCTCCCTGCCAGTCTTCCATCCGGCGATAGATATTGAGTACGGACTCATAGTTCCATGCCCTGTCGCCGGACTCGGATGCGAAGAAATCCCAATCGTTCTTATGTCCGCGTGCCCAACCCATCACATTGATGCTCGATCCCCCGCCAAGCACCTTGCCCATACCTAGCGGCATGGAACGTCCTTTGAGGTGTGGATTAGGTTGATCCACAAAGTTCCAATCGCGCTCGCTCCCGAGATTTTCAAACCACCGAGCCGCTTCTGTCACGCTTGGCACCTCGTCGCTGCCGCCTGCTTCGAGCAAGAGCACGCTGACGTCGGGATTTTCGGCCAGGCGACGCGCAACTACTGATCCGGAGGAACCCGACCCACAGACGATGAAGTCGTACTGCGACCTTAGACCTTCCCTGAGCTTCCGCTGGTTCCCACGAACGCGCTCCGCAAAATCTACCACTGATTGTTTTTCATGATTCAAACTCATCTCAATGCTCCTTTCTGATGTGAGGCATCCGAATCCAACGAATCTTGCTTACATTTCGTCGCGATTGCGGGTTCGCCAATCGTCCTAAAAACATCAGAATCCATCTGGCGGTATCCCGTGTTCGCTTTTGTCTGTTACGTTTCAATTCATCTGGAAATTTCTGCGATGATGGTGCGATCTGCTCCAGAGGAACCCCCTAAGCGTCGGCGCAAGGCCACAATCGCCAACGCGACCAGTCTTCGTGTTCTCACCGCAATCGCTGCCGCTGTTCAGATGCGGTTGATGAGACTCGACCTGCTCTTCGTGGCCAAACGACCGGCGTTTTGTCGGGTGAGAACCGTCACATCTGGTTCTGTCGCGATGAGGAGGTCAGGGCGAAGAGTGGTCTGATGTGATCGGGACTACAGTTGAGTGCGATACACGGAAGGCGGGACGCCCACAGAGTTTCTGAAGACTGTTGCGAAATGCTGTTGATTGCGGAACCCCACTTCCAATCCGACGTCGAGAACGGAGAGGCGGGAATCTGTAAGCAGTTCCTTACTTCGCTCGATGCGGAGCCGAAGCATGTATTGGTGGGGACTTTGATTTGTGCTTGCGCGAAACTGAAAAGAGAAATGCGATAAACTCAGGCCCGCACAGTCAGCGAGGTCCTTCAAGCCGATTTGTTTGTCCATGTTTGCGTGCATGAAATCGATAACGCGTCGGAGAACATGAGGAGCCATGCCCCCTTTGCCGGAAATCGATCTCGGAGCGAAGGTGTTGAAAGAGGTCAAGAGTATGTTGGCCAGGGCACTTTCAATGCAATCAACAAACAGTTTTCCTGACGAATAGCCTCTGGCTCGCTCCGCATCCAGGGCAAGCAGCAAATGGGTCAGCCGGTCGTCCGTAACTACGTGCTTCGGCACGATTTCGAGTGATCTCTCCGTGAGACGTTCACGTGCCGCTTCCATTAATGCAGAGTCCGGTATTCTGACCGAAAGTACACTGATCCTTTCGCCCCATCTGATGTTGTGCCACTCTTTTCGAGGACAAAACACGACTTGGCCAGGGGCTACGGGAATCCTGGCAATGGCTGCGTCTCTCTGCGAATTGCCAATCACAGCGGGCTTCATAAACAAATGGAACAGCTGGTCTTCAAGAAAATGCGACTGCCACTTTGTCGGTTCGTGGTCGCGGCGCTCCACAAGCAGGGAGGATGAGGGAGATAAGGGCCCAATGGGAGCCGCATCGAACATCGGCTGCACGCTACCCTCTCGATGAGAGAGGATCCGGAATGCGCTTTCTTTCTCAGTATTCATCCTTAGCTTCACACCTATTTGAGGTGAGACCCCCTTGGTAAGGATTCGCTTTGAGTGTCACACTGCCGACCTGGATAGCGCGAGGAACGATTGTTCGGTGCGCGGTCACCAGGATCTAAGTAGCGAGTGCGTTGCTTTTTTGAGCTCGGAGTCTGTGGACGACAAACATGTCGGGTGACCTGCCCGATGCTGAGCGAGATGCTAAGTGTTTCTGTGGGTAGTAGGAAGCCGCTTGGTTTCCCACTACCCGTCTTCCCATTTATCCCTGCGACTTTTAGATCGAGACCTGCAGCAGATCTCCCAGGCCGATACGCCGGAGCAGTTCGGCACGAACCCGATCCGTGACCATGTTGGTTACCTCTGCACCATCCTCTGTCGGATCGACATGCACCCTGAATGGACGCTTCCCGAATGGCGTGTCTACGATCTTCACAATCGTATCGGCGACCGCTGAGGCATCCGCATCTGGAGGCACGATGGAGGCAAAGCCCTTCATCACGTCGTCGGCGAAGCCTTTGTAGGGTCCAGCTTCGTACTCGGCCACGACTGCGGTGTCTGCAGGGCGGCCGGAGTGGGCGAAATGGTTGGTGCCGCCCGTGAACGCGCCGGGCACGACGATAGTGGTCTCGACACCCCAACGGACGAGTTCGCGAGCGTATACGACCGCCATTGCGTCCATGCCTGCCTTCGAGGCGAAGTAGGGTGCCAGGTAGGGAGGCGTGCCGCCTGCACTGCTGCTGCTCGATACCCAGAGGACGAGCCCCTTCCGCTGTTTCCGCAGATACGGCAGCACCGCGCGATTGACTCGCTGTGTGCTCAGCACATTGATGTCGTAAAGCTCGGCGAGTTGCTCGGGAGTGAAGGCTTCCGCCGGCCCGAAGACCATGTGCCCAGCGTTGTGGATCAGCACGTCGATACGGCCTTGCTGCTCGATAATGGCCTTGATGGCGGCATCCACAGAGGGCTGATTGGATACATCCATCTCTACGGTTCGCAGATCGACGCCGTACTCTTTTGAAAAGCGATTGGCTTCCTCAACCTGCGGGGCGTTGCGACCTGTAGTTTCTCTCATACCCGCGTAGACGGTGTGACCCGCCCGGGCAAGAGCATGTGAGGTAAGGGAACCAAAACCGCTTGACGCTCCAGTGATGACGATGATGTTCTTCATTCGATTCTCCTGTTTTCCGGTTTTGTGAATGGAAGGGCTGGCGGCGGGCGATGTGTGCCGTTTATACCAAGCCGCCGTTTGGGCGGAGTATCTGCCCGTTGATCCAGCCGCCATCGGGTCCGGCTAAGAAGGAGACGACGCCGGCAATATCGTCGGGCTGGCCGAGCCGCTCGAGCGGAGTTATGCTAGCGGTCTGCTTGATCAGTTCTTCGCTCTTGCCCTCGAAGAAAAGCGGGGTGGCAATGGGTCCTGGGGCAACGGCATTGACGGTGATCTTGTGTCCGCGAAGTTCATTTGCGAGGACAGGGACGAGCCCTTCGACACCTGCTTTGGAGGCGATGTAGGGGCCGTAGGTGGGGAGTCTCCTGGCGATGACGCTGCTGGAGAAGGCGATGATACGGCCGCCCTCGGCCACGTGCTGCGCTGCCTGCGAGAAGACGAGGAAGGTCCCGCGGAGGTTGGTGGCGATGACCTTGTCGAAGGTTTCGACGTCGCCTTTGGCGATGGGCGAGAGAGTCATGATGCCTGCGTTGTTGACGACGACGTCGATTTGGCCGAAGGCCTTGAGGGTCTTCTCGAAGAGCTGCTTGACGTCGTCGGGATTGGCGACGTCGGCCTGGATGGCGAGGGCGCGGCCGCCCTTGCTGGTGATCTCGTTGACGACCTCTTCCGCCTTGCCTGCGTTGCCGGCGAAGTTGACGACGACACCGAATCCGTCTGCTGCGAGGCGAAGAGCGATGGCGCGTCCGATGCCGCGGGATGCGCCGGTTACGATAGCTGTTTTTCTCATGATGGTTCTCCTTTTTTGGGGCGGCTTCTTCGAACTTGAAGTCCGTCGCTAAAAAGAGAATGAACCCGACAGAGCTATACGTCCAATGCATAGTGCTAATATTCATTATGCGTGTAACGCAGCTACGTCAGGCCGACCTGAATCTCCTTGTTGTCTTCTCGGTGCTTGCCGAGGAGCGCAACGTATCCCGTGCCGCCAAGCGGTTGTTATTGAGCCAGCCCGCGGTGAGCCGCGCCTTGCAGCGAATGCGGGATACGTTTCACGATGATCTGCTGGTACGGACAGCAAAGGGTTATGAACCAACGCCGCAAGGGGAACGTGTTCTTCAAGAGCTTGAGATCATGTTGCCGAAATTGGATCGGCTCATCTCGGGTTCGACCTTCGACCCGGTGACGGAACATTGTTCCTTCCGGATTGCGGCAACAGACAATGCGACCTCGATCATCGCTCCCGTTCTCTGTCGCGAAGTTCTCCCGGTGGCGCGACAGGTTCGCTTCACGTTCGCAAGTTGGAGAGGAGATGTCTTCGAGGACCTGAGTCACGGTCGGCTCGATCTTGCCTTGATCGGAGATGAAGGCCATGTGCCATCGCCGCTGCTGACCGAAGTGATCTATGAGGAGGAACTTGTCTGTATTGTGGCAGCGGACGCGCCCTACCAGCGTCAACTCACTTTGAAGCAATATCTCGCGGCCGAACACATTGGCGTCGACGTCGCCGAAGGTTCGCAACATATACCGGAGAAGCGTCTCGCAGCGCACGGTCATCGCCGTCGTACCGTGATTACCCTGCCATATTTCGGCGCGGCTACGCGGTGCATTCCTGGAACCAAACTGATTCTGACAGCACCGCAGCGATTCGCAGCACTGGAGGCCGAAAATCGCAAAATCAAGGTGCTGAAGGCGCCGGGAGAGATAACCGGCTTCAAGTACCTGATGATCTGGCATCCGCGAGTCAATACAGACGCCGCGCATGCATGGCTTCGAGGCGAGATCAGGAGAATTGGCAAAAAGATCGGCTCATGATTCGTCAACAGGTGAAGTTTTCAGATACCCCGTTTTGCAGGAACTTCTACCTGCTGGAGGTGACCGCGCGCTGCCTATCAGTGATATCGCTCAAGAACAACGATCGATGCCGCTGACTCAGCGGCGCCCCACTCAGAGGCGATGTAGCAATAGGCATCCGGGAAATGATCTAGTACTATCCGCGACTCACTTGCTGCCAAATGAGGCGTGACCTCTGCCTTCCAGAACTCGTAGCAATCGGTGCGAGCAATCCAACGCGGCTTGTGTCCCACGTTGGCCACTACGAATTCGACTGTCCCTTCTCGAAGCAACCGAACAATGTCGTCAGCCGTGAGCGCACGCCGACGCGTCCCGACTGTTGATTCGCTGTCTCGCCACAGGTGTTCTAACGGCAGCCGAGTCACAATCCTGAGCTCAGCATCCATACTGGAATTCGCCACCAAAGTAATTTTTCAGTTTTTGCAGCAATTGTCGATAGCTATCGTGAAGTAGGCTTCTTATCGAACGAAGGGCAGAATCAAAGCTCGTTCACGAATTGCCTGAAAGGTCTGGGTTTGCGGTAAGTTGCTGGCCAGCGCCTGAACGCCCCAGCGGTCAGCAGCCGTCGTTAGCGTACATAAACTTCCGTTTCGTGAGGTGTCCCCTAATAGTGAATGACAATTGTGATAATCCCGTTTACAACGTAGGGCTACTTCAGGCCCATCGACGACTTCAACACCGTCGTCGCCAAATCCACCCCAATCTTCTCCGCGATTCCTAGCGCCCACTCTCCTGCTGACTTCAAGTGCTGCAAAGTAGTAGGGTATGGCAACGATTCGCGACAAAATGGGCCATTTGGGCTACGCGGGTCCAATTCTCCGTTACTGGAAGTGAATTCGTAATTGCGAGCCGCCCCCGCTGGTTCATAAGATGGCGATTTGCATCAAGCGAGAATGTGGCCTGTCCAAGAAGCCGGTTTGAAGGAAGTCGCTGGGGCGACGGACGCTGCGCGTGCGATAATTCCGAGATCATAAGCGGCCACAGCGTCCTGAATCGCTTTTCACTTCTTTCTTCTAACTCTTTATTATTCTGCCTATTGCAGACAGAGACCGATTCAATCCCATAGCTTGACCGCATCCGCCGCAAACGCCAGCGCCTTCCTTCAAACCGCTCTATCCGACCTGCTCCTCTATCTCCATCTACTACGCACGGCTGATCCCGCGGAGCAACTCCGATAGAGGGCGGACGTTTATCGCCCACTTGCCAAAGACAACAAATCGATCGGAACAGCTCGATGAGTCCTATCAGAGGGGATGTGACTTGGCGTTGCTGCGTTAGGTGACAATTGGCTTACGGCTGGTGGCCCATGATAAACGCGCGTTTCCAAGCTCCGTAACTATCACGGAATCCCAATGAGCAGACCACCGCTCATACCGATGGATTGTTGGTGACCTCTTGCAAAGCTGTAGTCATAAGCCGGTTCGAGGAACCAGCCGAAGCGGTGTTTGCCGGTTGGCCAGAACATGAAGTCTCCCGCCAACTCACCGGCTATGGAGTTGGACGTTTTCCCATTCTGCTTGAGGTAAATCCATTCGGGACCGATGCCCAGCATAAACTCTGCCTTCCGCGATATCGTCCACGGTTTCTTGAAGAGCAGGTCGGTGTCCAATTCCGTAGAATTACGCGTGTAGAAGGGTGACACGCCTGCTTCAAGCTCCAGCCAGTTCTCGATGGGTGTCACCTCCGCGGCAAGATTCGGGGCGAACGTGGCTGCGCCTCCACTAAGGTTCCAGCTTGTCGCTGCGCCAAGCTCAAGGATGGCTACTGGGTCTTTGTCCTCGCTGGCTTCTTGTGGATGGCCGGAGGACGCCTGAGAAGAAGCCTGCCCGTGAGCAGACACACAAAACAATAGAAACAGGCACGCTCCAGCGAGCGTGAACACGCACATACGCATATGAAGTCTCCAGCGTGAAGTCGTTTGTGTCTGCGCCAAAGGGCGCGGAGGCAACAAGCTAAGAGGAGACAGGAATGCGGGGCGGTCGAAATATGGCGGAGCGCGGCGCGAGGACACGTGAAGGCCGTTCAGGCCAAACAGCAGGGGTCACTTTGATTGACAAAGCCAAAACTTGCCTTGCATTCGGGAGCCCGTGAAACCCACAGCACCAGCAGATACCGTTACAGGTGTCAGGCGTAGCAGGCAGCGGGTGGTTGACAAGAGATTGCGGCGAAGAAAAGGCCACAGCGAACGGCCCGTCGCACAGATCGCAGTGTGGCGAGTGAACCGCCAGGCAGACCAACACCGCGCACAACAGCCATGCGATAACGCAGGGCCGTTGTGTAATTGCGCGATCCATGCCTTAACGATAACTCTCGATGAGGTAGACCACCAGAGGCTCCACTCAGAAGGTCATTGGCGAAACCCGCTCGTATTGTGTAGGCCGCTTCCATGAGTCAGGTAAGCATGCCCACGGAGTCATCCGGAGCTACGATCTCAAAGGTCGCCGTGCTCGTAGCGTCGAAGTAGGCATAAATTACGGTGACATCAGGTTTGCTGCCGAAGTCGCGGGGCGAAGTAAGCATTCGACTTTCATCAGGCTAGCGACCTTCGCACTCTTCGATTCCTTTGTTCTTGTGGGCAACAGCAATCTGTTTGCGCGCATGTTCTAACTGCTCACGGGCCTCCTTCACAAATCCAGAGAAACGGTGCGCCAATTCACGAATGCGTGCCGATTGCCGGCGCCTAATCGCTTCTGTCGGAATTAATTCCGTACCGATCCCGATTGCAACGGCTCCGGACAAAATGAAGTTAGCGGCTGTTTGCTGATTCACTCCCCCGGCCGCAATCAATGGAATCTGCGGTAACGACACATTGAGTGCCTTGACGTAGCTGTCACCTCCGATCTGCGCGCAAGGGAAGACTTTGACAAAATCAGAGCCGGCCTTCCACGCCGCAATCACTTCCGTTGGTGTTAGTGCACCCGGCAGCACCGTGACATCCTGCTTGACTGCGAATTCCACGACTTCGGGAACGAACCCTGGAGAGGTCAGGAAGCTTGCACCCGCATCCACGCAGGCGCGTGCAGTGTCAGTATCCAGGACCGTGCCAGCACCAACCAGCAGCTTTGGATGAAAGCGAACGAGGTGGGAAATCAAGGCCACGGCCCCAGGCACCGCCATCGTAATTTCCACGATTGGTATCCCACCGTGCGTGACTGCTTCTGCGGCAAAATGGGCGTCCTCGTTGGAAGATACTTTAATAGCCGGGATAATGCCTATTTCCCTGATGTGAGTACAAACTTCACTTTTTGTCATCTGATAGGACCTTCCCTTTCGGTCGTCAATAAGAGCCTTGCATCCGGCGCACCTCGGAACTGCGGCTGGTGCCTCACACCGCCTCTTCGCCCTCAGACACAGGTAGTCGATCGTCTTCACGAGCCAACCAGGTGTAGAGCGTCGGCAAAAGAAAGACGCTGATAGCCAAAGAAGCAATAAGACCACCGACAATGACAATGGCGAAGGGCCGCTGGGAATCCGAGCCGATACCATGCGAAAGCGCCGCTGGCATCAGACCCAGGGTTGCAACCAGCATCGTCATTATGATCGGGCGAAGTCTCAACACGGCACCTTCCACCGCAGCTTCTTCGGGTGTATATCCTCTGGCTCGAAGCTGATTGATGTATTCCACCATGATCACGCCGATTTGTACTGAGACTCCGAAGAGCGCAAGGAAGCCGACGCCCGATGAAACGCTGAAGTTCGTATGGGTGATCAGAAGCGCAAGCAGTCCTCCGATGGGCGCCATGGCTATGTTCGTGAGGATCAAAAGCGCCCACTTTGCCGATTTGAACATCGTGTACAGGATGACGTAGATGAGCAGAATCGTGAGCGGCAACACAATCAGCAAGCGTCGCTGCGAACGCTTCTGACTTTCATATTCGCCTGCCCAGTCGATCGTGTATCCAGGATGCAATTTAACCGCTGCATTGACCTTTCTTATCGCCTCACCAACGGTGCTGCCAAGATCCCTGCCACGGACGCTGAACTTGACGGCAACGTATCGAGAGTTTTCTTCGCGGTAGATCTCTGACCCGCCGTCGTCGACACTCACGTTCGTTAGCTGTGCCAATGCGACGCGCTCGCCTGTGGGGGCGAGCAGTCGAATCCTATCGATGGCCTCTTTAGTGTCTCGATACTGGGGCAAATACCGCAAAACGAGATCATAGCGCTGCTCTCCAATCAGCACTTGAGTAAGCGCGCCCCCGCCAACGGCTGTTTGAATGGCATCCTGCACATCGGAAACGTTGATCCCATAACGCGCGGCCTGCTCGCGGTTAACTGTCAAGTCGAGGTTGGGTTGGCCCAGCACTCGAAATACGCCGAGATCCTCTACGCCTTGAATAGGACGCATGACGGCGGTAATTTTATCTGCCGTCGCTTCAAGAGTCTTAAGGTCATCGCCGTAGATTTTTACTGCGAGCGCACCCTTGACACCGCTCACAGCCTCTTCCAAGTTATCGGAGATCGGTTGTGAGAACCCCCAAAACACTCCGGGGATCTTCTCCAACTCGCGGTCCATGGCTTGGATGAGCCGCTCTTTATCCTGGTGGAAGACGGGCCGCCACTTCTCCTTGGGCAGGAGGTCAACAAAGAACTCGGCATTGAAAAAGCCTGTCGTGTCGGTGCCATCGTCCGGCCGCCCGATTTGATCGACCACTTGCGGCACCTCGGGAAATGAGGCAAGGACCTGGCGCGCCCTTTCGGCAACGCGTCTACTCTCGGTCGGCCCCGTGCTGGAAGCCATGGTCCCGCGTACCCAAATGGCGCCTTCATCCAAATGCGGCAGAAATTCTGATCCAATCATTCCTCCGAACGCCAGGAACATTGAAATCAGGAGGACAACAACGGATCCACCAATAGTCACAAGGCGATGGCGCACTGCCCAGCGAACGCTGCTCCTATAATGGCGAAGGAGAAACGTCATGACTGGGTTCTGCCATTGCTTCGCGTCTTTGCGAAACATCAGGCTGGCCAACGCAGGTGCAATCAGCATCGAGAAGATCAACGCACCAAGCAATGCAAAGGCGACTGTCCACGCCATCGGCTTGAACAATTTTCCTTCGACACGTTGCAGCGTGAAAATTGGCAAGTAAGCGGTGATGATGATGCCAATCGCATAGAAGACTGGCCTTTGAACCTCGTGTGCGGCAGTTCTAATCCTTTCAAATACGGTGCGTTGGGCTTCCTCCTGACGGTTCAAATGCCGCACGATGTTTTCGACCATCACAACTGCGCCATCCACGACCATGCCGAAATCCAATGCGCCCAAGGAGAGAAGGTTTGCTGAGATATGCCGCAGATCCAGGCAAATGGAGGCGAAGAGCAGCGCAAAGGGAATGGTCAACGAAACAATAATCGCACCACGGATGTTGCCCAGAAAGATAAAGAGGATGATGACGACCAGGATCATACCCTCTGCAAGGTTGTGCAGCACGGTGTGTGTGGTGTAATGCACCAGATCATCCCGGTCCAGATAAGGAACGATCTTCACTCCCGGGGGCAGAATGTGATCGTTGAGGCGTTGGACCATGACATGAAGGGCCTTGAGCATAGTTTCGGTGTCGGCCCCCTTGCGGAGAAACACAATACCTTCGACTACGTCATCATCGTCAAGGACCACGCCGTCCGATCGATGGATAGCTTTTCCGATCTGCCCGAGACGGATCTTCGGCCCCTGCGTGACCTCCGCGATATCTTTCACGCGTAGCGCCGTACCATTTTGTGTTTTGATCACTGTCTTCGCGATGTCGTCGGTGGTCTTAACCAAACCTACGGCGCGCACATTGATCTGCTGCGAACCCTCCTCGATAAAGCTTCCGCCAGCGTTTGCGTTCGCGTTGGTGAGTTGTTGCTCAACCTGCGCGAGACTCAAGCCGTATGAGACCAACTTGTCCGGGTCAATGCGGACCTGGTATTCACGCGTAATTCCGCCGAAGGATGAATCGTCCACGACATCCGGCACGGACTTCACGTACTTACTGATGACCCAATCTTGGAGGGATTTGAGCTCCATGACGTCATATGCCGGATTGGTGCTCTTCAGGGTGTACCAATAGACGGAACCAATTGGGCTGAAATCGGGGCCAATCTGCGCGGCGACATTAGGTGGGAGGGTAACCATCGAAATCCGCTCCAACACTTTCTGGCGGTCCCAGTCGTTATCGGAATCATCGTCAAAGATGAGATTAACTACCGACAGCCCAGCCAGCGACGCCGACCGCACATGTTGAAGGTGGGGGATACCGTTCATCTGGATTTCGATCGGGATGGTGACCTGTTGCTCCACCTCCTCGGCAGCTCGTCCGGGCCATTGCGTAATCACCTGAACCCATACATTGGCAACATCGGGATAGGCTTCCACAGGCAGCTTGTGAAACGAAATCATGCCCCAGATGAAAAGAAGAACCGCCATGCTCAAAACAACGAAACGGTTGTTTAAGGCGAAGTCGACGAGCGCGCGGATCATTACTGTTCCACCGTGTTCTGGAATTCGAGAGCGTTCGCGACAACCTGCTGTCCAGGCGAAATTCCCGAGACGATTTCCTGCATGTTGTTGGGAAGCATGTCCCCCCCAACTACCTGCACCCGGCGAAATTGGCTACCGCTCCCAGGCACGTAGACCCAATCGCGATCGTGCAGATGCAGGATTGCCGTAGCCGGAACGGCGGCGCGTGTTTCTTTTTGTCGACCATGAAAGGTTGCAGTCACGAACATGCCCAGATGCATCAGGCCGGGATTTTGCACTTCGATTCGCACCTTCGCGGTGCGAATATTGGGATCGAGTACGGGGCCAATGTTGCTGATGGTGCCAGAGAACACTTTGTCGGGATAAGCATTCAGGCGGATCTCGGCTCTTTCACCAAGATGCACATTGGAGAGATCACTCTCGTACACATCGCACAGAATCCATACATAGCTCAGGTCAGAGATGGTGAAGGGGTTTGGAGAAGAAAGACCCTGCACCCCGGCGGCATTTGTAACTTGCTGATCGGTGATCACACCTGAGATTGGGGCGTGAATGTCGACAATGTCGTTTGCTCGGTCAAGGTTTTGATTGCCGAGGACACGCAGCTTG
>Ga0206862_1217_pt1 | contig 13909 bp, 8 predicted proteins | sample Alteio_BWOrgCont_43_FD_152625 | JGI IMG/M metagenome (GOLD analysis project Ga0206862, IMG submission 152625) | Enriched cells from forest soil in Barre Woods Harvard Forest LTER site, Petersham, Massachusetts, United States -... | ecosystem: Environmental > Terrestrial > Soil > Temperate forest > O... | reverse complement strand
TTAAAAATCGATATTTAGAAATTGTTACAAAATACTCACAATAGACTTAAAAGTTTGATGTTTTATTATTATGAGGAATTATGGAATACGAAATAAAAACAGATAGTCCTGGGGTATCAAAAGAAGAAATTAAATCAGAGGTAATTGAAAGTAAAGAAAAAGAGGGGGTGTCCCCCACACAGAAAAATATAAACCATATTGCAAACGACCGCTTATCTGCTCAATCAAAAGGTCTGATTGATCATTATGATGCAAACATAAAGGCATTTATTCTAAGAAAATCTCCTGATCAGCCTTATCATGAATTCTTTCAAGAAAAAGAAGCTGCTTTAGTAAAATTGATTGAAGAAGTAGGAGAGGGGACAATTGGCATTGCTTATACTAATCAGAAGGGAGATACAAAAATTTGGCAAGTAAGCTTAGAAAAGAAAAAGGGAGAAACCCGTATTCATCAAGTTGCAGATCGTACTCTAAAGAAGATGGAGGATAAAAAGAAAAAAAAATATACAGAAAAACCTGAGGGGGCTAAAAATAGAGTTTATCCTCAAAAATCTTATCTATTTAATCTCAGAAAGGGGAAATATGTAAAAGTAATCGAAAATGTACAACGCTATAAAAGGGAGGAGAATAAAATTAATGAGAGTGGGGAAATCTCTCCCACATCTAAGCCAGAAATCAATAGCATGCTTGCAGTTAATGAAAAATTAATTAATGAATTTGGACATCTTCCCTATCCTTTTGTGAAAGTGACGAAGGCTTCTTTTGGATCAGAAATACAAGAAGATGCAGGAGTGGATTTAATCACGTGGATAGAGGGAATTTATAATAAGGGGGAAGAGAGCGAACTAGCTAATATAGATAGATATCAGGATCAAATTTTTAAAACCTGTTTGGATGCAAATTGTTTTCTTTCTCAAATTGGCTATTGTTATGGAGATCAAAAATTCGAAAATATTTGTATTAAAATTGGCTCTGATGGAAAGGCAACTGTAAAAATTATCGATTACGGGGAAGGATCCTTCTTTAATAAGGAAGGTAAATTTCTGTATGATGCTAGCGGTGAAGAAAGTATATCAGGAAGATATATAAGTTTCTCAGACCATATGATAAATCCTATTTCACATCAAACTAGGGATGTGCCTGTTACTGCATCCTTTTTTATTGCTTATATAGCAGAAAAAAATGGTGTACCACTTTTAGAACATGGTGTACCACTTTTAGAACATAATGAATTGAATATACGCGAATACTTAGACCTAAATAAAACAAAAGTCAAAATAGAAAAATTTATCGCTGAAAATGATAATGAAGAAGGATTCGTCAGCAAAAGAGATATTGAAATCTTAAAATTAGCATTAGACATTCTTGTCTCCCCTCCGGAAAATAGACCCACACCCGAAGTATTCAGGCAGAAATATTTCGATCTGATTGCCAAGGTTCCCTATTTAAATATATTTTAAATTAAACTAATGTTATAATTAATTTTATAATAATTGAGGTGTAAAAAAAGGATTTATATGGAAACACGAAGAGATATAAATTTTCCAAAATTTCCCTATGAGCAGGAGACTCCAAAAAAGGCTGAGAAAAAAAAAGAGATGAGCGGGGAAATAACGGAACTTTTTTCGGAAACAACACTCCATTCTGCATCTGATAGTTTCGTTGATCATATAGATGAAAAAAGAAATGTATACGTTTTAAAAAAATCAGTTGATGAGTCAGCTAAAGAGTTTTTTTCTAAAAATGAGACTGAGTTAGTAAAATTTATTCAAGAAACAGGACAAAAATGGATTGCTACTGTCTATAAAAATAAAAAGGGACAAGAGAAATTCTGGTTTGTTAAAGTCGTAGAAGATAAGGATGGAATCCTGCGTATACAACGTGTTGCAGCCTCTCCAATAAATAAACTTGTCAAGAAGGATTCCCGCAGCAGCAAGGAGGCAACATATGCTAATAATAAATTAATTGCTAGTGGCACCGAAAATGATGCTTATGCACAAAAATCTTATGAATTTAATCCTAAAAAAAAACAATATGAAAAAGTATTTAAACATGTTCAACGTGTCAAAAAAGTAAATTCTTGGAAGGTTAAAAATCCCATCAATAGCATGAGTAATATTAACAATAAATTAATAAGCAAAAATGGATCTTTACCCGTTTGTTTTCCCGAGATTACAACTCATCCAGAAGGGTATGAAATACATGAAGATGCCGGAAGGGAGTTATTTGCTTGGATATTTGAGGATATCTGTCCTAAAGGTGATGCGAAAATGTTGCGGACAATGCTTGATCAACATCAAAATGCAGTTTTTAAAGCTTGTTTTGATTCAATTATTTATTTTTCAGAAATTAATTATTGTTATGGGGATCAAAAATTCGAAAATATGTGCATTAAGATCAATCCAGATGGTAGTGCGATGGTTAAAATTATCGACTATGGAGGCGGAGCGCTTCTTCAGGAGAATGGGCAAATTTCAGGTAAGTTAGATGAAATGGAAAACTGTTTTGATCCAAGAACTGCAGATTTTATTACCAAGAGGGATTCGGATGCCCCTTTTTCCCAGCAAACGCGCGCTGTTCCCGTTACTGCCGCCCTTATAATAGACTATATTGGCCTTAAGTATAATGCAAATTTGATAAGGGAAGAAACAGGTTTTTTTGATCCCGTGAAAATAGGCAATAAAATAGACTGTTTATTTAGAATGTGTTGGGTGACTGCAAAAGATCAAGCTATCCTAAAATTTGCAATCAAAATTATCTGTTTACCTGCGGAACAAAGACCAATGCCTAAACAATTCAAAGCTGACTATGAAGCTATCCTAGCAAAATTTAAGTAGACATTATAGCTGAATCCGCATCTCTCCTCACGTTCTCACAATGGAGATGCATTGTTCCCTTAATTTCCTAATTGAAATTTTCTTAATTAATTGTTTTTTAAATTAATGTTATAATAATAAAATAGTGAAGCTTTAACAAAGAGAATTTATATGGAAACACCAGAAGATATGAGATTGCCAGAGGTTTCCTACGAGCAAGTGACGCCAAAAGAAGCTGGGAAAGATAAAAAAGAAATGAGTGAAATAACACAACTTTTTACCGAAACAACTCTTTCTTCCACATCGGATAGTCCCATTGATCATAAAGATGAAAAAAGAAATGTATACGTTTTAAAAAAATCAGTCGATCTGTCAGCTAAAGAGTTTTTTTCTAAAAATGAAGCTGAGTTAGTAAAATTTATTCAGGAGACAGGACAAAAGTGGATCCCTACTGTTTATAAAAATAAAAAAGGAGAAGAGAAGTTCTGGTTTGTTAAAGTAGTGGAAGATAAAGATGGAACGCAGCGTATCCAACGCGTTGCAGCATCCGAAATGGACAAACTTACAATAAAAAATTTCACGAGCGATCGACCTGGTGACAAATATGCTAATAATAAATTAATTGGTAGTGGCAAGGAAAATTATGTTTTTGCACAAAAATCCTATGAATTTAACACTGTAACAAAACAATATGAAAAAGTATTTAAACATATACAAAGAGTCAAACAAGCAGGTTTACCTCAAGTTGCCAGTCCCATCAATAGCATGGCCAGTATTAACAATACATTAATAAGCAAAAATGGATTTTTACCCGATTGTTTTCCTGAGATTACTCATTCTCAAGGATATGAAATACATGAGGATGCTGGTAAGGAGTTATTTTCTTGGATACTTAACGAGATCTATCCTAAAGGTTCAAATAAAATTCGAGTAAGTCTTAATGAACATCAAAATGCGGTTTTTGAAGCTTGTTTAGATTCAATTGTTTTTCTTTCGGAAATTAATTATTGTTATGGAGATCAAAAAATCGAAAACATTTGCTTTAAGATCAATCAAGATGGTAATGCAGTGGTTAAAATTATCGATTATGGAGGCGGAGCGCTTTTTCAGGAGAATGGGAAGATTCCTGATGAAATTAAGGGTAAAAAAAGGGGCTTTGATCCAAAAACTGAAAATTTTATTACCAGAGAGGATGCGGACGCCCCTATCTCCCAAAAAACACGCGCGGTCCCTGTTACTGCTGCACTTTTGATAGACTATATTGGTATTAAGTATGGTAAAGCAATCTTCAGACAAGAAGAAGGTTTTCTTGATCCCGTGAAAATAGGCAATAAAGTAGACAAATTTATAATAACTTCTCAGGTGACCCCAAAGGATCAAGCCATTCTAGAATTGGCCATGCAAATTATCCGTTTACCTGCGGAACAAAGACCAATGCCTAAACAATTCAAAGCCGACTATGAAGCCATCCTAGCAAGATTCCCACAATAATCGGGGTCAGCCTGTAATCGGGGCTATTATCATGGGTATTGGCATCTTTTTATTATTCTGGTTTAAAAGACCTTTAGAGCTTAGTTAATCCATTACCTTAAATATATAATCCTATACTTTTTAATCAATTTTTTGTATATTTTTTTCCTTTATTAAATCTTGAGGTTTTAAGTGAACATTTCCGAATCAAATTTTCACGGCTATCCTGTTGCAAATATCCCTTACGTCACTCCCTGTCTATTAAAGCTTCAGGGGAGAATCATTACTGTATTTAAACCATTCGAAGCAGATGAAAACTGCTTATGTTGTGCAATTAAACGTATTGCTCTCCTATTTTCAGCTTTCCTTGTTTATCTCGGACTTTCAATTTTAGCATTTGTAAAAGGCTGTTCTATGCAATTTAACGCTGAAAATAAAAATAGGCTTTTATTAATCGAGGAATTTAGTAAAGAGTTAGATTTAATAAAAAATACCTTTAAAGATGTTAATTTAACAGGAGAACATTATTACCTTCTTCAGGCTGACATTGGAGGAACCCATGCTTCTTATGCCAAAACCTTTAAACCAAACGAAAAAAACTCTTTTTTGGACTACTTAAATTCTATTTACGCGGGTGAAAAAGCCAATTATAAAATAAAAATCGTTATTATTGAAAAAATTAATGACGATGAGTTTAATGCCTACATTTTCGACAAAATGGTCGAATTAAAAAAAAGACAAGAACCTTCCCGTAAGGGTGGGCCTGAGTTTTTTACAACAATCACAAGAAAGGGTACTGAAGATTTATTTAGAAAAGCAACAAATAATCTTCGCTTTCCCTTTCCAGTAATGGATAATTCTGAATTTTTAAACAGAGGGCTGTTATTTCCAAGCTCCCAGCTCTTGAGTAAAGGACCAATATCCATTGAAAATGCATCAAATTTTCTAACTTCATTAGCCACGCATCGACCTGTTGGTATACAATTCAACCCAGATAAACTGTTAGACTCTTTGAAGGGAGGAGCATGTTCAGCCATGACCCTAGGATTTATTGCTTCCTACTTCGCTGCACGAAAAGTATATCTGGGAAATAAGCAAGATAAGCCAGGCATATTATTGAAGCTTGTAAGCGAGCACGCTTCCCAATTCTCCGATTGTTCCGAAGAGATGAGAGACCTTCAAGCAGCCTTTAACACAATTGAAATACAATCTGATCCCAGCGCAAATGAAACAGTGGACCACTCAAGAAATAAAGTGCAGGCTTTGGCCAATCATTATTCCTTATCCATTGAATATGCTTCATCAGAAATAGATGTTGGGATTTTAGAAAACGGGACAGACCTTGTAAATGAATTCAATGGACTTCCAGAAGGAGTCTTTCTCCTTCGAATATTAAAGCCGGCAAATAATGAAAAACTAGAGATAGAGGGACATTCTTTAGCTTACATAAACGAATTGGGCGCGCTGCTTTTTTACGATCCGAATCAGGGACTCATTAATCTGTTGCCCTTCATTAAGGGGATTCCACAAGAGCATTTAAAGGTTATATTCGCAACTCTTCGTTCTACTTACAGCCAGTTTGGAGTCGATAAAGCGCGCTTGTATCGCCTAGAACCAAACAGTTAATCCGCTTTACCTTTTATTCCTTCTCGAGAATTGTCCTCATTGAGGTTATGAAAAAATGAGCCCGCGCCTGTTTTTGGAGTGCGGCGACTTGTCGCCGCACTCCAAATTTCTTTTGATTTTATAGTATTTGTTGTGATAGATTTTGAAATCATCGAAATTTTCTTCATTCTACATTGGGAGCTTTCTTGGTGGGATATGACAAATATCAGTTTATTTTCTTTTGAGGTTTTGTGAGAGGATATTTATATATGATAATGTTTGCGTCGGCTATTTCTTTAAATGCTTCAACAGAAATATTACCAATTCCAATAGATCTCAAAACTCAAATGATTGAAATAGGGACTTGGAGACCTGATTGCCCTGTAGGAATTGATCGCTTGCGCCTTATTAAATTCATGCACTACGATTTTTCAGGGGATCAAAAAAAAGGAGAAATTGTAGTTCTAGAGGCTGTTGCTGCAAGGGTTGCTAAAGTTTTTGAGTCCCTTTATCAGTATAAGTTTCCAATTGCACAAGCAAAAACAATTGAACACTTCCAGGGGCTTGACCAGCCCTCCATGGCTTCCAATAACACATCAGCCTTCAACTATAGACCAATTGCAGGCAAAACAATCCCATCTCTTCATTCTTATGGGGTTGCCATAGACATCAACCCTATTCAAAACCCATCCATTGAGCCGCAAACAATAGTTGATCGTTTAGAAATTTATATCCCAGTTCACCCAGCTGAAGGACAGGGATACTTAAATCGCACAAATATCCGACCTGGTATGGTAGAGCAGAGTTTAGATACAGCCATAGGATTAAGAGTAGTGGAATTGTTTAAGCTAAATGGATTTTATGTCTGGGGAGGAACATGGAATGACCCTGTAGATTGGCAACATTTTCAACCTTCTCGGGCTGCTTCCGAGTGGCTGGCATTCATGACCCCGGATGATGCAACCTTATTGTTTGAACTTTACATTGAGCATCCAACATTATTGAACAACCCCAAAGTTCGCGACTTCGATTTTAAAATCTTATATGAAAAAAATAGACTGGATTTTATGAATGCGCTTCAAAATCCTGATTTTTGGAAAATGTTACCTGAAGAGGCCTATAACTCTCTGAATCAATTGAAATTGATTTAGCATTTTCTACCAGAGAAAATCACAGAGAGGCTTGCCATTTTCTTTAATTTTGCCGGAGAGTTTGTTCTACGACATTAATACACTAAAAGGCTCTTTCCCGTAGGATTTGTAAATATCTTCTTTATAAGGAAATTTTTTTTCCAAAATCTAAAGTTTTTAAAAAAAACTTTAGATAGTATAATTATAAGAAAGAAAATAGGGGAATGGAGAAAAAAATGGATCGCACCAATAATTATACAAGAGCAATGAATCAACAAAGTCAAAGGTCTCCAGAAAAAACAGAGGTAAATCAACAAAATTTGCCAAAATTGGAGCAAGTTGAAAAAGCCAAACAAGTAGCTAAAAATTTAAATCAAGATATAATAAAAAAACCAGGCAGCAGGGCAGGTGGGGATGTGTCGAAGATGTTCGCAAAACCGTCTAGAACGCCTTCTTTAAATCTTTCAGGAAAAGATTTCACGAAGGATATCGTTTTTAGCTATCCTGAATTTTCTATTTTAAAGGAAAAGGACAAGACTTTTTCTGAATTAGTAAATCTTACACAATCACCTTCTTTTCAAACCGAATATAGTGACTTTCTTAGCAGCCTTTCTTCTGAAAAATGGTTTGAGATTAATTCTGAAAATCCAAAAAAAATGGCTCAATTTGCTATAATAGCTTTCTTAGATCAAAAGATTGATCGAGAGGAAATGTTTATTATTAATATAGTTGCTGAAGCATATTGGGAATTACAACAAAACAACCATGATATTGGTGCCGTTGTCGGAGTTGCGCCAAAAACTCTTTCTTCCGAAAATATTGGGAAATATTTGGCTGAATCTGGATTTCCTCCCTTTGCCGACAATACAAATGATTATGCGATTACCCATCGCAAAACTCCGACTGAATTGGAAAAAATTAAGACGGGTTTTATTGAGGATTTTGGCAAACGGTCTCCCGTTAAACGAACGGTTTTGGAATATACGATTTCTCATTTTCTCGATAATCTATATGGAGAAGATTTGTCACAAGAAATGTTAATTTATACCCAAGTAAAATTAGGCTTTCGTGAAGTCATACAAAAAAAGCAAGGAACAATGGTCTTATTATCACCAGAACTTCAAATAGAACTCCTTCGCCAAACTTCTAGTAATCCTTCTCATTCTTCGCAAGAGCATTCTATAACTTTTGGCTATTCAGAGGATAATTCAAAATTTTATGAGGGCGTTAGAGCGATTTCAATTCCTTCTCCAGCACTGGAACCATTACCTAATGTACATTCCACAAAAAAAGGTCCTAAAGGGTTGGGAGTGCTCTTTCACGATTTAAATTATCATATTCCACTTGAAATAAATAATCCTTATCTTTCAACTTTCACTAGAATTGCAAATGAACTTAAGACACAATCATCAAACCCTCTTCTTACTGATGAATTTCAAAAATTTACTTTAGTAATGGCAAAAAAAATGGTAGATCGAGAATTGGATTTTAGAAGGAATCCCCCTGAAAGAACTTTTTGGAATAACTTATATTGGCAATCTAGGGGCCAGTGGCGTGATATTTTTGGTTCTAAAGTTGATTATATTAAATGGTATAATGAAGTTTTTCTGCCTATCATAAATAAATCATTGAACGAGACTCAGGATCCAACAACAGTGGAAAAAATACAATCTCAATTTTTCGATATCCAGCCTTTCGCTTAGTCTTTTAAGGACCGACCTAGTACATAGTAAAGTTATTATTGACCATTTGTGGCGCGTCAAAGCCCCGGGGTTCAATGATCGCAAAAGGGGTAGTATGAGGCAATACAACCCCTTTTGCGAACATTGAACCCGTTTGAAAATCGTCAAGTTCTCAAATTAAGAAATGGATTTAGGCGCATGGAAAACTGTGGAATGGTTTATTTAGCTGCATCCTTTTGATTTGTGATCGAATGATCTTCTTGAACATTCTATTTAATAACATACTTCCAACCAGGCTGCCATTTCCATCTTTTAGTCATAAGAGTTTCGGCTGGAATTTTATTATAATTAAATTCTAAAGCATAATAGGTTGCTCTGTGTCCAATAACCATCACTTTATCATTTTTACCTTTCAGACACTCTTTTCTAAAAGAGGAAAATCTATTTAAAACATCCTGAAAACTCTCTCCTTCAGGAAAAGGCGTTTGCAAATAGTTAATTTTAAGTTCTTCAACTTCTTCAGCAGCAGCTCCATTAAACGTTCCATAATTCCATTCTCTCAATCGAGAATCTTTTACAATGGGTATTTTGCGATGACCAAATGCTAGTTGGGCTGTTTCAAAAGAACGGCTGGAATCGGAAACATAAATAATAGTTATATCTTCATTTTCATATCTCATCCCTAATTCTTTGGCTTGTTGAATACCTGTATCAGATAAAGAGGGGTTAAGCCATCCAGATGCAATTCCTTTTTCATTATCCGTTGAAGTTGAATGTGATTCAAAAACAAGCGGAGTGATGTTTTGAGTCATTATTTGAGCCTCCGCGGATCCCTTACTTGCCATTTTCCAATTATCTCAGTGAGCCTTTAAGCATAACCACTCCATACAGGACAGAGGACCAGGACAAACAAGACATACAGGACATACAGGACCAGAACTTTAGGGCCGTCCTGGTCTTGTTTGTCCTGTATGTCTTGTTTGTCCTGGTCCTCTGTCCTGTATGTCCTGGTCCTGTTTCATTCAAGGAGTTTTTCTTACCGAGAGCCTAGCACGGGTCATGCGTTCTTTAATGCCCCCATTATGAAGAAAGTCCTTTTCCAGGTGCTGAATTTGACGTTGCAACAAATAACACGTAACTCTAATCAATCCTATGATCACATTAGCGCTGACACAAGGGTCGGCATGCTCAACGCCTCTTCTGTATGTCTCGTACGTTGGGTCTGGTTGTCGATGCAGTTCTTGGAGTCGCTTGGTGAATGGATGGCTTTGAGGCCATTCGGATAAATTTCTTATTCTTAAAAAGTCCTGGTAGTCAATTAAGAGCTCTACCTGACTTGCCCGAGCAACGTTTGTGAGTTTGATTTCTGTTTCTTTCGAAGTCGCTGATGCAAGGCTGGCTTCCGCAATATTCTGCTTGCCGGAACGGGCTGCTTGAACCATTTGATCAATCGTGCGGTCGCCCCGTTGAAAAAAGCGTTTTGTGAAGTAAATGGTGGCGTCATAAATAATTTCGGCCTTTTGATAGGAAAACAATTTACGAAAGCCGCCATGGGTAGGAAGAAAATGTTGCGTCATGGAGAGGGTTCTCTTGATATGAGGCGAGGAAATTGGAGGTGGAGAGAATCGAACTCTCGTCCTTGGCAAACTACGAATTGACCACTACATGCTTAGCGTTCTGTTAAATCCCAGGTCTCAATGCAGAACACTTCAATAAGACCTGTTTGTCTCATTTTATCTTAGAATCCTAGCCCTAGAGACAGCGGTCTACGATTCAGTACCAAGTAAATGACGGTAGACTTCAAGACCCTCGGTCCAATCTTGAACTACCGTGTCGCTTCAGCTGTTAGGCTTAAGCAACAAGTTCTAAAGCGTAGTCTTCTGCAGAATCTACGTTAAGAACGTGAACTTTGTTGAGTCCATTTATTGTTTTTATCGGCTTTTTAAGGAGGCCAACCGACATCCTCCGCATGCAATCAATCTTTCGCTTCCTAGTCGAAACCTTTACACCCCCTGTTTCTACTTCTTATTATGCTCGAATTTGATTTTAAAATAAAGAGGAATAGAGAAGGTGAATGAAGATAGACTAAAACAGGAAAAAAAAGTAGACTAGACTTGATAACCTGATATAAAAATCCAATTTTTCAACCTTGATGAGAAGCGCATGTTTAAGCCTGTTCCTACTGAATCCTTCAACGAAAGAGAACTCCGCATTCTAAATTTCTGGCAAGAAGGCAACTATTTTGAGAAGTCTGTTAAAAACAGAGAGAATGCACCCATATTCACCTTCTATGACGGCCCGCCTTTTGCTACAGGCCTCCCGCATTATGGTCATATCTTAGCCGGCACTATTAAAGATGTTGTTTTGCGCTATAAAACGATGAGCGGATTTTATGCACCTCGCCGCTTTGGATGGGATTGTCATGGATTGCCTGTTGAGAATGAGATCGAAAAAGAGTTCCAGCTGTCCGGAGCAGCTTCGATTGAGAATTTCGGCATTGCCCATTTTAACGAAGAGTGTCGGAAAATCGTTTTAAGATACACCAAGGAATGGGAATCGATTGTTAATAGAATGGGCCGTTGGGTTGACTTTGCTCATACCTATCGTACGATGGATATGTCGTTTATGGAATCTGTTTGGTGGGCATTCAAACAGCTCTACCAGCAAGGTCTTGTCTATGAAGGTTTGAAAGTCATGCCTTTTTCTGCCAAACTCGGGACTCCTCTTTCCAACTTTGAGGCGTCAGAAAATTATCGCGAGGTGGATGATCCTTCTCTAACGGTTGCTTTCCACTCAAGAGATAATCCCAACCTCTATTTTCTAGCCTGGACGACCACACCATGGACTCTGGTATCGAATTTAGCTCTCATGGTGGGTCCAATGATCGAATATTCTGAAGTTCTTGATCATGGGTCGCATCGACACTATATTTTGGCAACAGAGCGTATTCCAGCCTACTATAAAAACAGCTCCGATTATACAGTGATACGTTCATTTCCCGGGATAGAGCTGGAGGGAAAGCGATATATCCCACTTTTTGATTATTTTATAGACAAGGCGCAGCAAGGGGCGTTCCGAATCATTCTAGAAGACAGTATCTCTGTTGAAGATGGTACAGGAATAGTACAAACAGCTCCTGCTTTTGGAGAAGTTGACTTCTATGCATGCCAGAGATCGGGGATTGAACCTGTTTGCCCTGTCGATAACAATGGCAGGTTCACTCAAGAGATCCCAGAATATAAGGGAATGTTTGTTAAAGATGCTGACAAAGAGATTATGCGCCGATTGAAGGAGCATGGGAGTGTGATTCATCAAGGAACATTCCGCCATAGGTACCCTTTTTGTCCCAGGTCCGATACCCCATTAATTTACAAAACTGTCCGGACCTGGTTTGTGGCCGTAGAAACCATTAAGGATAAGTTATTGCAGGCTAATGAAAAAATACACTGGGTGCCTGAGCATATTCAGTTTGGTCGTTTTGGCAAGTGGCTGGAAGGTGCCAGAGATTGGGCGATCAGCCGCAATCGCTATTGGGGCACTCCAATACCTCTTTGGCGCTCTGATGATGGGGAAATTATAGTCGTTGGGAGCGTTCCTGAATTGGAAAGTTTGACTGGAAAGAAGCTCGACGATCTTCACCGCCATTTCATCGATGAGCTCACCTTTGAACGCCATGGAAAGTTGTTTAAACGTATTCCTGAGGTGTTTGACTGCTGGTTTGAATCGGGTTCCATGCCTTATGCGCAAAATCATTACCCCTTTGAAAACAGGACTCTTTTTGAATCCCATTTTCCAGCGGATTTTATTGCTGAGGGGTTGGACCAAACACGCGGATGGTTCTATACCTTGACAGTGCTTTCTGCGGCTCTTTTTAATCGACCTGCCTTTAAAAATGTGATTGTAAATGGTCTTGTCTTGGCTGAGAATGGGGCGAAGATGTCCAAAAGACTGAAAAACTATCCTGATCCAATGGAGATGGTGAAACTTTATGGAGCGGATGCGATACGTCTTTACATGCTGCATAGCCCGGCAGTAAAAGCAGAGGATCTCTCTTTTTCAAAATTAGGCGTAGAAGTCCTATTAAGACAGGTTCTTTTGCCGCTTTGGAATGCCTATACATTCTTTATTACTTATGCACGGCTTTATCATTGGATGCCCGATGCTGTTCAACCACATCCGGAGCAGGCGATTGACCGTTGGGTGATTTCTTTAACGCATCGTCTCATCCACGAAGTTAAACAGGGGATGGATCAATATGATTTATCAAAGGCTGTGGAACCCTTTGTTGCGTTTATCGATCAGCTGACAAATTGGTATATACGGCGTTCAAGGCGCCGTTTTTGGAGCGACCAAGATTCCCCTGATCGCGCTCAGGCATTTCAGACCCTCTACTATGTCCTTTTGCAGTTGACTAAAATTGCTGCATCCTATGTTCCATTCATCAGCGAAGCCATCTATCAAAATTTGCGAAAGCCGGAAATGGCTGAATCTGTCCATCTAACCGATTTCCCTGCCTATGAGCCAAAATATCGAATAGAGAAACTTGAAGCTGAAATGAATGCGGTTCAGGCTGCAGCTGGATTAGGACACAGTCTAAGAAAAGAGCATAAGTTAAAAGTGCGGCAACCCTTGTCGTCTGCTCATATTGCCTCTCATGATCCCACTTTGCTACAATTTCTGAAAGAACAGCAGCATTTGATCGCTGATGAGTTGAATGTGAAAAAAGTGCATTTTAGCATGGATGAGAGTCAATTTGTCAGTTTGAAGATCAAGCCAAATTTCAGAACATTGGGTAAGAAGGTAGGAAAGCTGATGCCACAGGTGCAGCAGCATATTCAAGACTTCGACATGCTTAAACTAAGCGCTTTGAGTGAAGGAAAAACGATCTTCATTGAAGTTGGGGGGTTCTTACTTCCGATCACTCTAGAGGATGTTCAAATTGAAAGAGTCGTATATGAGGGGGTCATTGCTGCTAATGAAGGAGCGATCACCCTTGCTTTAGATACGAAATTAGATGACGCGCTTCTAAAGGAAGGGATTGCTAGGGAAATTATTAATAAAGTCAACTCGATGCGAAGAGATTATGACTTCGCTGTATCCGATCGGATTAGACTGAAATTGCAGACAACCGAACGTGTAATCGAAGCGTTCCATGATCATCATCAGTATATCTGCAATGAGGTTTTAGCGATTGAGGTTGGCTTTG
>Ga0206862_1216_pt1 | contig 13976 bp, 11 predicted proteins | sample Alteio_BWOrgCont_43_FD_152625 | JGI IMG/M metagenome (GOLD analysis project Ga0206862, IMG submission 152625) | Enriched cells from forest soil in Barre Woods Harvard Forest LTER site, Petersham, Massachusetts, United States -... | ecosystem: Environmental > Terrestrial > Soil > Temperate forest >... | reverse complement strand
AGCTAATTGAATTGTGATCAAATAACATAGGGTTTCTCCTTTTATCAAAATTATATTAATACCATTTGACATTATTATTAAGAAGTGCAAAAAAAAGATTAATCACGTGCGTGTATATAAACAAGGAGTGCGTTATGTATAGAAAGCTTTTTTTTGTGCTGATGGCGTTGTTTGCCTCTTCCGCTCTTCAAGCGGATCCAGGGTATCAACCGGATCAATCGGATCAGTCCTATGATTCAGAAGTGGCTATGAGAGGAGGCGCGGGCGTTGGAGGAAGAGGAGATCTGGGTCGCGGAGACAATCGCGGCTTTGATCAAAATCGAAATGCGTATGATCGCGGATTTGATAGAGGAAACAACTGGAATGCCGGCAATGCGGGAGGAACAGTTGTGACACCTGGATACCCATATGGATACCCCTACCCAGCGCCTGTCTATTCGCCTCCGCCTTCTAATGGGTCAGGCCAGCATTGATTAGCTGTGTGCTCATGCGATGAGGTGTATTCGCTATCCGATCCAGTTCCTCAATAGTGCTGTGGAAGACCTTAAAATGGGCGGATAGCGACTCCACCACCTTAGATTTTACCGCATCGAGTTGGTCAAAATAGTCCGACAATTTGCACAGAAAGCTGCAATGGGGGCGATCCTGGCGATAATTGGGCCTTTTAGCAGGCAGGGTCAAATAATCCATGAGGGTAGAGTTATAGTCCCATAAAAGGGAGCTGTGGTGAAGCCATCTTCCCTTGATAATCGATTGTGCATTCCCTCCAAATTTTCTTTCGCCTATCACAAAGTCATTCTCTCTCATTGCGAAGGGCTGCTCGGAAAAAACAGGCTGATAAAATCGTTCTGTCCAGCGCATAATATCACGGGGATAGGGTTGGATCGGAAGTGCGTCGGCATTGCAAATAAAAGTGGAAAAAAGGGTCTGCTCATCTACAACTACGGTGCCGCCTCCGCTGAAACGACGAATGATTGGGAGCGGGTCTCTCCTCAGCCTATTTAGGCAGACAAGCTGCTCGAGTTGACCTGAAATACCCATCACGATGGCTGGAGTCGTACCGTGGTTGATCAAGCACCAGGAGCGGCTATCGCATCTCAGGAGCGCCTCCTCCCAGCGCAGCTGCTGGAGAATGGAGACATCTTGAAGCTGCACAAGATGAATCGGAGGTTTATCCCTCATCCTGATCTACCGGTTCCGTCTGTTTGGTGCGATTCAAGGCAATCATCAAAATGGAGATATCGGAGGGAGAAACACCCGAGATCCTAAGGGCCTGGCCTAAATTCTGCGGCTTAATTTGACTGAGTTTCTGTCTCGCCTCATTCCTTAATCCATGCACGCTGCTATAATTAAAGTTGGGAGGGATCTGAATCTGCTCCACATGCTGCAACCGCTCTATTTCAATCATCTGCCGATCAATATAGCCTGCGTATTTGAGCTGCAACTCGATTTGAAAGTTGATCTCTTCGCCATAATCGATGAGTGCATCGGGAAAATCTTTTAAAAGTGTGTTGTAGCTCATCTCAGGTCTGCAGATCAGCTGTGCAAGCGAATAGCCCTTCCCGTCGATCTGTTTAAACACTTTCGCGAGCCGCTGGCACTCCAGGCTGATGCGATCGCGTTTTTGAAGCAAACGGTCGTATCGGGTTTGATCGATCATGCCGGCTTCATATCCATAATGACGCAAGCGTAGGTCTGCATTATCTTGGCGCAGGAGAAGGCGATGCTCAGCGCGGCTGGTGAACATGCGATAGGGCTCATCGAGCCCTTTTGTACAGAGGTCGTCGATCATGACCCCTATATAGGCTTCCGAACGACTTAGAATTAATGGAGGCTTTCCTAGTACTTTATAGGCTGCATTTATCCCGGCGATGATTCCTTGGCCGGCAGCCTCCTCATAACCGGAAGTGCCATTGATCTGTCCGGCAAGAAATAGGCCGGAGATCGCTTTGCACTCTAATGAGAAGTCGATTTGACCGCTGACCACATAGTCATATTCAATCGCATAAGCCGGCCGCATGATCTCCGCATTTCTAAGGGAAGGGATGCTGTGAATGAAATCCAGCTGGACATCAAACGGAAGCGAAGAGGAGACCCCGTTGACATAGACCTCTTCGGTATGCAATCCTTCAGGCTCGAGAAAGATCTGATGGCGCTCCTTGTCAGCAAAACGCACAATTTTATCTTCGATGGATGGACAATAACGAGGGCCAATGCCTTTGATTTTGCCGGAATACATCGGCGAACGGTGAATGTTTTTAAGAATGATCTCTTTGGTTTGCTCTGTTGTGTAGGTAATGTGACAGGAGATTTGCGGCAAACGGGGAATTCCCTCATCGTCGAAGGAGAATTTAATCCCGGCTTCGCCAGGCTGTTCTTCGGTAAGCGAGAAGTCGATGGAACGCTTGCTGATACGCGGAGGAGTGCCTGTTTTTAGCCGGCCTAGCTTTAATCCATACTTCTCTAGGCTTGCAGACATCCCCACTGAGGGCTGATCTCCCGCTCTTCCGCCGGAATAGTGGGTCTCTCCTATATGAAGGAGACCACGTAAAAATGTCCCGGATGAGATGACACACGCTTCGCATTCATATGCGATGCCTTCTTTGGTGAGAACGCTCTTAATGGCATCGTTAACGATCACTAAGTCTTCGATCGTTCCTTGCTTGATGTCTAAATTGGCTGTTTTTTCGAGACGATGCTTCATCTCCATCTGATAGGCAAACTTGTCTGCCTGAGCTCGAGGAGCCCAAACAGCAGGGCCTTTTGTCGCGTTAAGCATCCGATACTGGATGCCCGTTACATCGATGACTTTTCCCATTTCGCCGCCGAGAGCATCAATTTCGCGGACCATATGGCCTTTTGCAATCCCGCCCACAGCAGGATTACAGCTCATTTTTGCAATCGTGTCGAGGGTCATGGTCAGAAGCAGGGTCTTCAGTCCCATGCGCGCTGCTGCTAATGCAGCCTCACACCCGGCATGCCCCCCTCCAACAACAATGACATCATAACGAATGGGAAATTTCCACATAAATGTATTCTTACCAGGAATTCGAAATGTTTAAGAGATTGACAGTGAGAAAATGAGGAACAGCTCGACAAGTCGAGCTGTACAAAAGCGGCGACAAGTCGCCGCACTCCAAATTTACTGTTAGGCCTCTTCTATGGTTCATTTCGAATTCCTATTGTTTGGACCTAACGTCCCTTGTGCCGATCACGTCGGCTGCGCTTCTTGCGCTTGTGCTTCGCAATCTTGTACTTGCGCTTCTTTTTAACAGAAGACATATCCTCTCCAATGCTAATTCTTCATATTTATGATGGACGGAACAGACTCTCAAGATCATATCCTTCAGACAAAAAAAAGTAAAGCACTAAACGGTCGTGTTCTCTTTTGCGGTCCCGTTCCGCACGATTGTATGCCGTCCTGAAAGGACTCATCTGTTTGTGTGTCTTTACCCAGGCCTCCGCTTCGCTGCGGCCTGGGCTATCAGATCCCGCCCCTCCGGGACTAAACGAAACTGCGCTAAGTCCCGAAGGGACCCTGAGTTTGGCACTTTAAAATAATCATATGCCGGAGGCACAGAATAATACTAGCCCATGCTGCAGTGCCAGAGGCACAAACCATGGGAATAGGCAACAAATTATTTGAGCCCCAGCGGGGCGAATTAACAATTCATTATATCACCACGCAGGAGACAATTGCATAAGTGACCTTATATCAACCTGACCAAATATCGCGGAGCGTTTGGAGTGCGCAAGGCCTCTTGCGCTTTGTTATGATGCGTGCGTTGATACATCTAAAAAAAACGTCATGACCTCATAACAAAGCGCAAGAGGCCTTGCGCACTCCAAACGCGTTGCGCAGCCTAGCGGAAGCCTGGAAAAAGGAATTGTGATTTAATAGCCTTTTTTATCTAAAAAGAAGCTAAAAAAAATAATTTCAGGTGTCTAGAATCGCATTTTCGCGAAATTTTTTAATTATCATAGCCCACGTCGCAGCGAAGCGGAGGCCTGGGTAAGACAAACAAACAGATGAGTCCTGAAAGGACGACATAAGCCCTGACCGCCGAAAGTTGTCACTGTGTAGCGTGAATAGAGCCCACTGAACCAATTTGCTGAAAAACGCGATGGTCGTCAAGAGAAGGAATAAATCCAGAAGATTTTTTCTAATTAATAACACCCACCCCGCAATAAGTTCAATTGATCTTGATTGTTTTTTAATTATATACATGAAGTTGATAGTTAATTAATTGTGAATTATAATTAGTATATTGAGACTGTAAATTATTATTAATGAAATATTCTATTAGGAGGGTTATGGGAAACAAAGATTTGGGTTTGGGTGATGGACCTGGATATCCTCAATATCCAGTAACTTCTTTTGCAGAAGCAAATGTTTCTGAAGATGAGTTTGATGACTTGAATAAAGCGAAACTTCCTGAAGGGGATATAAAAGCAGAAGAGGAGAAGAAGGAAGTTTTTGAAAATCCCGTAGTTAAAGACACTCATGTTATTATTGGCGAAGTTAAGGCTGGAAGACCAACTGGTAGAGAAGGTTGGCAGACGACGAGAGATAAAGCAAAATCTAATAATAGCTATCAACGCAAATTGCGAGAGTCTTTTAATGATGAAAACCCTGAATCTCAATCTATGGGAACCGTGCAAGGACATTCCCGAAATAGTAGTTATTACAATTCACCATTGAATTACGAAACACTAAAAAAAGAAACTTCATATATAAGAAAAGAAGAAACTTCAAGTACAAGCGAAAAGGCGGCAACTTTACCTAAAGGTTTTACTACCCAACCTCAAGGTGCAGAGGAATCCTCATCTGCAAAGGGCAAGGTAAAAGAAAAAGAGCCTTTAACAAAAAGGATTAGTAGGGAAATCGGCTCTTTGTTGTTTAAGGAGCCGGATAGAACGAAATCATCGCAGTTTTTTAGTACAGCATCATCTTCTTCAGCAACGCAAAAATCATTGAGTTCTTCAGAGGAAAAAAGTTCTCCCGAACTTGGATTATGGAATAGAATTAAACTAGCAGGATTTAAAAAGTATACAGACGCTTTGAACGCTGAAATAAAAGCTGAAAAAAAAGAAGGAGGAAGTCGAGAAGCAATAAAAGGAAAAATTGATCCGCGTAAGAATGCCTCTAATTTCGTTCCTTCATATCAGGATGTTATGACAAAAGGTGGGCTGGAATCCGTAGATAAAGTCTGCGAAAAAAGTGATGTCTTAGAATGCCAATTTTACAATGATATTTCAAAATTGTTGAATGAAGAGCTTTTTTTCCCATCGGAAAGAGAATATTCAGGTAATAATAAAGCACTTGGAAAAAAATTTTTGGAAATGGATGAAAAATACCATCTCAATCTCGATGATCAGCCAACTGATTCGCGAAGTGCTTCCTTTCATAATGGGCTAATGTATGTTCAAGGAGATCGGGCTAATGTAAGACCATCCTACACAGAATTTGTGTTAGTAAAAGAGAGTTGGTATGCTGGTGAAGCAAGCGATGCACAATTCAAAACAGCTCTGGAAAAACTATATAAGGAAGTATTTGAGGAGGAAGACAGTCCCATTTGGAAGGAAGTTTATACCACTGTAGATTCTAGTCTCAATGAAAAGTCACAAGAGGTGAAGCCTCGTGAGTCTGTGAAAGAAACGGAAAAAAGTAAAGAACCAGTAAAATCTTCATTTGACCAAAAATGGTTTAAACAAAAATGGGGTGAAATGCGCGAGAATATCAACAAAACTACAGGGGGAAATAGGACCCCTTCCATGCTTTACATACTAAATCAGCCTAATGGACTGGAGATAGCAAAAATGCTCTGGCAGTTAAACACTCCAGGTCTTCCTGTAGAGAAGGAAGGTGAATATCAGTTTCTTGTGGAAATTCATGGCCTCATGGAGCAACTAAAATCAAATCAAGTGGGCAAACAAAGAATGGTGGCTGCAGTTGAAGAGTTAATTAGAAAGTACGGTAGTGCATTTGATGATGAAAATAAGATTATTGGGGTTAATTTTGCCGATGTTGGTGAAGCGAAAAGGCAGCTTACGAAGAAACTAGATGAGTATAGTTCAAGCGAATCCGCCACCCAAAAACAAAATCAAGACCTGCAAAAAGCCCTTGAAAAATATTTATTAGATGTATTTAGTCCTCAAACAATGGGTGAAGTAGGAAAAAAGGCATCCGAACTAAAGTAAAGTGACTAAACATGGACCTTAAGTTCCATATTTGCTGCCATTAGTGTGTTGATCCACTCAGGGTCGATACTTAGCTTATTATCTTTTAAGTTCAGCCAGTTTAGCGATGTGAGCTTGCTTATGTTAGGGAGCTTGGTTAGGCAATTTTTATTTAAATACAATTCTTGTAGGTTCAGAAGCTTTCCTACTCCATCAGGAAGGGAGGTTAGCTTGTTGTTTTCCACATTCAGGTAGGTCAGTTGAGTGAGTGTGCTAATTTTTTTAGGGAGTCTAGTGAGTTTATTGGATTTGAGGTCGAGAATTTTGAGATTACGTAATTTCAGCAGTACGGAGGGGAATTCCTCAAATTTGTTATAGCCGAGATCTATGTACCGTAAAAGCGTAAAATTCTTGAGGGATTCGGGTAGAGAGGATAATTGTGTCCTCGTCAAATCGAGTACTTCAATCCATGTCATTTTAGTTATAGCCGGGGGGATAGCGCAAAGAGGCGTGTTGTATAAATCTAACTTTTTTAACTCAGTTAAAAGGCTAATTTCTGAATGAATCTCTGAAATCTTGTTCTTTCCAAATCGAATTTCTGTTAGGGACCTAAGTCTATAAATAAGTGAAGGCAGTTTTTTTTCAAAATGATTGTCCTCCAGATTTAACTTTTCTAATTGTTGAAGTTGAATGAATTCGTGTGGGATGCAATCCAGCTGATTTCCAGAAAGATCGAGTTCTTTCAATGAAGCTAGGTTGCCGATTTCACTTGGGAGTGCAGTTAGTTTATTTTTAGAGATGTCGAGGTTAGTTAGTCGAGGGAGCTCCAAAAGGTGATTGGGGAGCTGAGTGAGGACGATTTCAGATAAGTTCAGTTTCGTTAAGGCTTTAAGCGAACAGATATGAGCGGTGATGCAAAGATAAGGGTTTCCTGATAAGTTTAGCTCAGTAAGGTTTATGAAACGTTGGATTTCAGGCGGAATGATTGGACACATTTCTGACAAATCAAGAGTTTGTTGATTGGCTGGAGGTGGCGTTGCATCCACAAATTTATGGAGCTGTTCATAAACTTCAGATCTCGTTAAGAGGAGTTCCCTAGGTTTATCTTGTTTTTTTAGTGCGAACAACCGTTTGCTTTCAGCGCTGTATTCAGGGACAGCACTACATAATTTATAAAAACTGCGATCTACAAGGAAGGATTCGTTGCTTTTGTAGAGCTTGAAATTGAAGAACGCTCCCGTCTCATGCTTGAGCGTTTTGTTGAGTGGAAAATGTCGATATTGCATCTCGCCGAGACTATCATATTTGTCTTGAAGTGAAAGCTTGTCTTTTGTTTCATCTTTTTTTTTCAGTTCTCTAAGTGATCGAGCAAAAATGGCTTCCAATCTTTCCCTGCCGATGAGCTTTGCTATGCGAAGGAGAGTGTCGTGACGCACCTCCCGAATGAATGCATCCTTTCCAATGTGAGTTTGCAATAAGTTGGAGTCGATATCATCACTTTTGCTTATATGATAGGCGATGGCCTGAATTTTCTCGTCTGTTGTGCTGGGAGGTTTATAACGACTGTCAGTCTTTAGGTATGAAGAAGGGGCGTTGGTGTAAATTTCTTCTATCTTGTCAGCACTAAGTACTTTTACAAGTTTGTCAAAGGCTAACTTTGTTTGATGCTGTCTATCCCCAGTAATAAGAAAGTACCATTTTTTGCATACTTCGGTCAGGCGTCTATCTGCAGCAAAAGTAAAAATTTTGAGAAGGAGTTCATCTGGGAGCTGCTCAAGAAGGAGTTCATTTGGGAGCTGCTCAATTGATAATGTTGATGAACTTCTTGTAGGTGTCATAAGTGATAATAAATTAAAATTTGTTCTTGGTTGATTAAAATCTTGTTAAGATTATTGTGTTTTTTAATTTTAATTCATCTTTATAATTTTTGTCTAGTTATAAATTCATTACGAGTGGGGGCCGGGCCAGGTCCCCACTCCTACAGGCCCGGTCCCACTCATTTTTTATTCTTAATATAAGCCGAATCAAATCTTTAATATTTATAAACATGAATCCACTATAATAAATTGGATAAAAAGAATATTATAGTTGGTTTTTATGGATACTAATATCAAATTTAATTCAGATTCATTAGAAAATTTTTTGAATCATTGTGCTCAATTAAAAGTTTTTAATAAAGAAAGAGATTCTTTATATTTCTCTCTATATAAAAACGATATTTCCGCAACGGATCTCACCACTTCCTATATATACGTAAAAACTTATAATAATATGGGGAGTTGGTGGAACTGTTGGAGTAAGGACTTTGCTGTTTTTTGGAAACTCACTGATAAGGCCTGGCATTATGTTAAAGAGGAACTGGCAGAAGGTCGAATTGAACCGAAAAAATTTAGAGAAGCTATAGAGGGTTTGAAGATAGTAGAGCAAGGTTACAGCCATGCACCTTATGAACACTACTTTATCCAAATGGCTATTGAAAATTTACAGAGGGCTGCTGTTGCGTTAGGTAAAAAGAACGATTCTGGTAATTATCTGATTATTGATGATGAGGGAAATGAGTCTGCACAAGAACCTGAACCCTCTCATACAGCTGAAAATAAAACTACAGGTTTTGTTAATATAAGAGTTGTTGATAAGTTAAAATCAGATCTTTTCCCTTACAGAAGTGAAGAGAACAGTGCTGAATTAAAAAGCATGGTGAGAAATTATTTCTTCGACATAAAACTTCTCCGCACAACGATTTTGACAAGCGGTGAAGGAGATGAGATAACGGCTCCTTATCAATTTTCCATAGATTGTACAAGAATGAAATCCCTTTCTCTAAATGATGACATGATCGTGGATGAGGCTAATGAAATTAATTCTTACGATGTCTCCAAGAAGCTTATTGATCATTTTGGACAAGAGATTTTTCAAAAAATTGGCATTGTGGCAACTCAATATTATGATTGGGGGTTCGCTCAGAGTGCCATGAAAAGTATACCGACATTCTTAAAAGAATCATTTACAGTGCAAAATTATTTTGTCAATGTGACTACGGTGGATAAATATCAATTTACCATTCATGAAGAAGACGATAGGTTAATCATAAGAGGCAAGACAATTTTTCAAATTAAAGATAGCGGTAAGAAAATCGTAGATAATCCCGAGATGACCATTGGCTATGTGGCTTTTGATCAAGAGGTGATTCTATCTAAGGCAGAGCTGCAAAACGATTTTTCAAAAATGGCTAAAGATGAAATTCTACCTAGCATGCAGGTTTCACGACGTCTTTCGGTTTTAAGCACTACTTCTGAAGCAGCCGTTGACAATCTGCTTTATTACCATCCTGAATAAAATACACGAGGTGGACGAAGTGGACAAAGTGGACAAAGTGGACTTAGTGGACGAAGTGGACTTAGTGGACTTAGTGGACTTAGTGGACATGGTGGACTTAATACATTGTTCTTGAGACCATCAGTTTTAGTGCATTATGTCCACTTCGTCCACTAAGTCCACCTCGTCCACCTCGTCCACTTCGTCCACTAAGTCCACCTCGTCCACTTCGTCCACTTTGTCCACTTCGTCCACAACCTCCCCTGCCCCTTCAAAATAGCAGGAAATGGTAACCCATTTTAATGACTTGCATAATAGTATAAATTTTGTTATCCATAAAAATCCCTAGAAGTAAGGAGTACCCTTTTAACCTAAGTTAATCCGAGTATTGCTCGGCTATTATGCACAAGAGATATGATATGAACCGCTTAATTCCAGTCCTTTGTTTATGGGCATTAACCTGCACTTTCTTTCTATCTGCTGATGAAGACCCGTCAGAAATTGGTAATGAAACAGAATGCGCGTCTGAATGCGACGATCGCACGCCAGCCTGTTGCGAAAAGTTCCAAGATATCTATAGCGATAGCTGCTGGTCAGAGGCGGAACCTGATACCGATTGCGCCTATGCCAGATCCCACAATCTCTGGGGAATATGGCTGCCGGAGGCGCCGCCCTTATTCCGTCCATTTCTGGCTAACCCTAGACAGATAACCTACTCGGTAGGATGGCGATTTAACGACCGTGTGATCGAAAAAAATGTGATCGACGTTTCTTTCGGAGATATTTTCCCCATTTTCAGGTGGTGCGATATCTGGCTTCCAGGCGGTGATCTGGAGTTCTCCCTAGAAGGCGGTGTTTGGGCTATATTCGATCCGCTTCATGACTCATCCCCACTTGTGGATGCCGATTACTATTGTGGATTTCCAGTCTCATACGCTTATCAGAATTGGGCGTTTCAATTCCGAGGCTACCATATCTCTACCCATATTGGAGATGAGTTTTTAATTAACCATCCGCATTTTAAACGAAAGAATCCCAGTATCGAAGCCTTCGACTTCTGTGTATCGGATCAGTTCTCCCAAGACATCCGTTTGTACGGCGGTATTGGCTGGGTGGCCTGTCAGGATGATTCTTTCCGTGTCGGCCCCCTCTACCTACTATGTGGACTAGAACTTCGCTTCTTTGAGCTTGGTTATAGAGATTATTGCGATCGTCTTTATGGCGTGCCATTCTTTGGATGCAACTTCTATTGGCAATCTCACTTTAAGAACCACATCAATAACACCTATGTTTTAGGATATGAGTGGGGTAAAGTTTCAGGTTTAAGAAGACGTATGCGTGTGTTTTTGGAGTATCATGATGGATACTCTTTGGATGGGCAATTTTGCAAATTCCCCACCCACTATTTTAGCATCCGAGCCTCCTACGGGTTTTAATTATGGATCCAGAAGGAAAATCTCCTTTTGACGAGGATGTGATCGAGCCTCCCCGTATTCCTAAAAAGGAGGCGCCTCTATCTGAAAAGAATTTTATTCATGAACCTCCCGGATCGTTCGTTTTTCCTTTATGGCTATGGTTGTTTTTAGGCACTGCGCTGATTGCGATCGTCTGGGGAAGTAAGGAATGGTTCAGCAGTGTGATGCAGAATGTAAAGAAAAATGAACCCTTTCTTCAGGTGACCAATCGCGAGTTTAGTCAATTTCTCTGGCAGTTCCCTGGCTATCTTAGAGCCAATGCGGCTCAAAAAACAGGCTATCTTCCCGCTTTTCAACCCGATCGCGTCGTATTTGAGTCAAAGGAAGGGGATGCGTATGTGATTGCACCTCCTGAGGTGCTATTTCTGTATCATACCTGGAATCGGCTGCTTGGAAAGATCTACATCCCCACATCGATCTCCAGCCATGATTTCATAGAATTCTTAAAACAGGTGCCTGAATGGCAGCCTGAGAACTGGAAGGAGGCTTCTGTCGATTATAAGAACTGGATAGCCTCAAAAGGGTATGAAGCTGATACCGACTTGCAAAATACTCCCAGCAACTATTTACCCCTTGAGGTGAGAAGAGCTTTCCAAGGATGGAAAAATTTTTTCATTGATGGAGTTCGCATTAATGATCTCAAACCGAATGTAGGCGATGTCAACGCCTTTATAGAATCCCACCCGGAATATAGCAGGAACTTCTGGCGTAATATCGATGAAGTGGCTTCCATCCCTGTTGCAGGCCTAAACTATCTGATGATCCTTCTCCATGGTATGCCTCCAAAGGAGACGGTTATTCCAAGCGATCAGCTCTCCGGTTTTTTGCGTGCAGCCCTCTTTAATTCCGAACAGCAACAAAAATAAGATTTCGCATGGAAAGCTACTTAGACCCCAATCAATTTGATTTAGCATCTCCGGATGGAACCATTACAAACCTCGTTCTGGTTGATAAGAAAACGGCGGATGCTGTCGTTTTTATTCGCAATATCTCCCCCTATTTTGTTGGCTTCCGCATCGACGTCAGTTCGGTATTCTTCAATATCAAGAGTTCATTAGCTCAGCTTGGTTTAGACGGCATCGGCACTTCCTATGAATTAGATGCAAAAAATCTTTGCGCTCAGGTTATGGTGCGTTTGAATGCAATCGGTCCCCTCGCAGAAGCCATGCTTAAATTGCTGCAGGTGGGCACACTGATCGGAAAACTCTTTGCAGCAGATGAAAGGCGTCGTGTTCGCAATCCTGACTATATATCAAGAATGTTTGGTCGTTCGGATCGTTGGGGGCGGCCTCTTCTTTCATTAGGAGGCCTGCAAGGCAGCAACGATCTTATCTTAGACAAAGTGGATGGACGAACAGTGGCCTATCTTACCCTCCAAAATGGCCATGTTGTTTATGACGATTCGATCTATGGCTTCCTTCCTACTATAGCAAAGGCACTGACGCATGATTTGAAAATTCGCGACCTCATACGGCTGCATCAGGAATGGGGAGGGCTTCAGCCAAGAAATGTTTCTGAGGATGAGATCCTGCTTGTGCGCACGCTTCCCTTGCACATTAGAACGGTATTTGGACGCGTTGTGGAGGATCTTCTATCCCCCGGCTACCATCATACGACTGCATCGATTCTGCAGCCTGATACGTTTGCTTCAGGAGATATCTACGAGCTCTATGGGAAAAGCAAGCGTGAAATCACAGATATCCCCTTGGAATTTTATACCCTAGAACCTTATCGCGAGCATGTTTTCTTCTCAGATAGAGATCAGCTGCAGATCTGCTTAGAAGATAACAAATCGCTCTTTGACGCTTTTGCCACAGCTCCCTTGCCAATTGATAACCGCGCAGCTGTTTTCATCGTAAAAGGGCAGCAGATGAAGGAGTTGAAGTCGGATGATTGGATCATCAGAGAAACACGCTTCCATGAATTTCCCGGTTCAGCTCACGGCAGCCGGCAGGCGCTTATGGTGGAACGATATATTGAAAAGCAGCCCTCTTATCCTTTTTTGAAGGCTATTGATGCCGGGGTGATTACAAGCCAGGGAATCCTTCTCACCCGCTATTTTCCAAGCCCTCTCATGAAACGCATGCTGTTGAGCGATCAGGTACAACGCTGTCTAAAGGGAATCTACTTTGAATATCCCTCTCAATCGCATCAGAGTTTTTTCTCCGCTGAAGATCGTGCGCTGCTTCATGACCTTGAGAAGTTCGCGATTCCGGTCTTTTGGGTCGATCATATCACCGGTAATATTCTTCAATATGTTCAGAAGCCTGATCGCGATTCCGGCATCTTTATTCCTCTGAATAAAGTAGAGATGTTTTTGAAGTCTACGATATTTGGAATCTATGGCTCTAATTTAGTTGCAGGCGATTTCAAGAATGAGTTGCGCCTGATGTTGAAAGGGCTTCTGGCTATGCGAAGCGAGGTCAACCATCCGATGCTGAATAAAAATACTCCTTTGGCTCTTGTTACAGGAGGCGGACCGGGAGCTATGGAAGAGGGAAACTTCCTTGCAAAAGAACTGGGGATCCTCTCCTGCGCCAATGTTGTCGATTTTTCCCACAAAGAGGATTCCGTTGTCAATGAGCAGATGCAAAATCCGTATGTGGAAGGAAAAATGACCTATCGCTTAGACAAGCTGGTGGAAAGACAGGCCGAATTTAATCTCGATTTCCCTATATTTGTTATGGGCGGCATTGGAACCGATTTCGAATATTGTTTGGAAGAGGTGCGCAGAAAGGTCGGAGCGACTTCAGCCACTCCCATGATCCTTTTCGGTCCAGTGGAATACTGGGAGGAGAAAATCACCGTTCGTTATCAATGCAATCTTCGTAATGGGACTATCAAAGGGTCGGAGTGGATCAGCAACTGCTTCTATTGCATTCAAACCGCAGAACAAGGGTTAAGAGTCTATAGAGATTATTTTACTGGTAAACTGCCTATAGGAAAAAATGGTCCTGTCTATGAGCGGGGATTTGTTGATCACTACGAAACGTTAAAGTAAGCTAA
>Ga0206862_1214_pt1 | contig 14033 bp, 11 predicted proteins | sample Alteio_BWOrgCont_43_FD_152625 | JGI IMG/M metagenome (GOLD analysis project Ga0206862, IMG submission 152625) | Enriched cells from forest soil in Barre Woods Harvard Forest LTER site, Petersham, Massachusetts, United States -... | ecosystem: Environmental > Terrestrial > Soil > Temperate forest >... | reverse complement strand
GCGCAAGTTCCAAAACGAGCCGCGTGGCGAAGAGGTGGCGTGATGAAGACAGCGACGATGAAAACGGCGATTGCGGTCCAGAATATTCTGTTCCCAACAGACTTTTCGCGGCAGTCCATGTTGGCTTTGCCCTACGCGCTAGCCATGGCGCGCAAATACGGGTCGAAGTTGTACCCGGCGCATATTCATCCGGAACCGCTGGGCGCGCCCGCGATGGTACGTGAAGGGCTCGCCGGCCTGGGAGTGCGCCCGCACGACGAAACCGCGGACGCCGCCATGCAGTTGCGCGAACAATTGCCCTATCCACACGAGATGATCGAACGAAGGGGAGAGTTCTGGACGGAACTCTCCGAGGTCATCGCCGAAAAGCAGATTGATTTGATCGTCACGGGAACGCACGGACGCAGCGGGGTAAGCAAACTGCTGGTGGGGTCGGCGGCGGAAACGATTTTCCGGCATGCGACCTGCCCGGTGCTGACGGTCGGTCCGGCGGTGTCGGGAGAGCCGGGCAGCATTGCGGACCTGCACGAGATATTGTTCCCCACCGACTTCAGCGCGGCTTCGCTGGCGGCGCTGCCGTATGCCGTTTCGCTCGCGGAAGAAAACAGGTCGCGGCTGTATTTACTGCACGTGGTGCAGGATTCGGTGGAGGCGGAGGACGCTTCGGCGAGCGGCCGGCTGCGCAGCCTGATCCCGCCGACAGTGGAACTGGGATGCGAGCCCAGGATTTTCGTGCAGTACGGACTGCCGGCGCAAAAAATAAATGAATTTGCCGAGGAGCTTGGAGTGGACTTGATTGTGATGGGTGTGCGGCACCCGCCCTCTTATTTGGAGGTGGCCACGCATCTTCGGTTGGCCACGGCGTACAAGGTGGCCAGCCAGGCGGTTTGTCCGTTACTCACGATTCGGGCTCTGAAGTAGGCGTGGGTTTGGAAATGGATTTGGCCTGGGGCAGCGGCCACGGGCGGGAGGCTAAGATGATCGGGAGATTGATGGAAACGTTCTCGCAGGGTAACGAGGCGGCATTACATGCGCAGGTCCTGCCGATGCTGGATTTCGGCAAGCTATTGCTGCCGCTCGATCTGGAGGAACCGTCCATGCCGGCGGTGCAGCAAGCAGCTGCGCTGGCGCACCACTACGGTTCCGAGATTGTGATCGTGCACGCCATACGGCCGTTGAGTTACCTCGGTTTTCACTGGGACGCGGCAGTGGATTACGTGCGGCGCGAGCGGCAAAAAATCGAAGCCACGTTGGCGGGTGAAATGGATGGCCTGGAGGTGCGCAGCGTGCTGCGCAAGGGCGATCCGGCGCGCATCATCGTGGAGACGGCCATGGAAGAGAAGGTCGGGGCGATTGTCGTGGGGCCGCATGCCTACACGGGAATGGCGGGCCGGTTACTGGGCTCGGTAACGGAGAAAATCCTAAGCGCCGCGCATTGCCCGGTCTGGGCGTGCGGACATTTGGAGAAGAAACCGGTGCTGCCGCTGCGTAGCGTGGTGTGCGGCGTGAATTTCACCGCGCATGACATCACGACGGTGCGATGGGCGGCGGCGATGGCGGCGGAGTTCAAGGCATCGTTGACGCTGGCGCATGTGACGCCGGGGGTGGAGATCTACGGGCCAGGCGGCTATCACGAAATTCCGACCCTGAAAAACGCGCTGGTGAATGCCGCCATGCAGCGCATGCATAAGCTGCAGGAACAGGCAGGCGTAATGGCGGCGACATTTATCGGCAGCGGCGACGTGGGCAAAGTGTTGAGCGAAGCCGCGCGAGGACATGGCGCCGACCTGCTGGTCATCGGACGGCGGGCCGCGCCGGGCACGGTGGGAGGCCATTGTTATTCCATCATCACCAAATCGAATATTCCGGTGCTGGCGGTTTAACCGGACGGAGTACACTGTCGGGAACCCGGGGGCGTAGACGCCCGCCGGGTTCCCATGGCCTCGACAACCGTCGCGCAAGACCGACACGAAAACAATAAGGCATTATTTTCCGCCGGGATCGTCATCGTCATCGGCGTTCTGGCCACAACCCTGGCGCAGCCCCAGGTGTTGGGCCGCATTCCGATACAGAACCTGCTGAAAAACGAGCTACACGTGGACCGCGCGGCCAATGCCGCATTTTTCTTCTGGATTGGGTTGGCCTGGTACTTCAAACCGTTCGCCGGCATTATCACCGATGCATTTCCGTTATTCGGCAGCCGACGCAGGAGCTACATGATCCTCTTCGGAGGATTGGCGGCGCTGGGCTGGGCCGCACTGTACTTCACGCCGCACCAATACAACAAATTGCTCGGGGTGGGGATAATTTTGAGTACGTTCATGGTGGTGACAAGCACCGCCGTCGGCGGCTATATGGTGGAGGCGGCGCAAGCTTCGTCGGGATCGGGGCGGCTGACTTCGGTGCGCAACTTTGTGGAACAGTTGTGCTACGTAATTACCGGTCCGACCGCCGGGTTTCTCGCTAGCATTGCCTTCGGATGGACCGCCGTGGCCTGCGGAAGCATCATGTTCCTGGTCGTTCCGGGGACTGTACTGTTTCTTCACGAACGGCGGCAAAAAATCGCTTCCAAGGAGCTCTTCAATGAGGCCGGCAAACAGCTGGCCAGAATTGCGAATGCCAAAACGATGTGGGCAGCTGCCGGGATCATGGCGCTTTTTTATTTCGCTCCCGGACTTCAGACCGCGTTGTTCTATAAGCAGCAGAATGAACTGTTTCTCACCACCCAGCAGCAGGGTTTTCTCGTGTTTCTGAATGGGGTGTTTGGCGTACTAGCCGCGTTTTTATATGGCGCCTTTGCCTGCCGACGACTTACTCTTCGCACGTTGCTAGTTATCTGCCTGTTGTTTGGCACCGCAGCCAATGTAGGCTACCTGTTTTATTCCACTGTGGGCAGGGCGGAAGTAGCTGAAAGCTTTTGGGGTTTCGGATTCACGCTGGCCGAGGTTGCCATGATGGATCTGGCGGTGCGCTCAACTCCGTCCGGCAGCGAAGGTCTGGGGTTCTCGATCATGATCAGCGTGCGCAATTTTGCTCTCTTTGGCAGCGACTGGTTCGGTTCCAAGCTTCTGGATGCTTACCATTTGCATTTCAGCACCTTGGTTATAGCCAACGGTGTGACTTCATTCCTCGCGGTTCCGGTTGTGTTTTTACTTCCCGCGGTGATCCTGAATCAGAAAGACACCGATGCGCCTCCGGCAGTTCCGGAGCTTAGTCCGGTCGTCCGCTAGGATTGCCGACGGGCTGTTCGCAACCCCAACTCCATCTATTTGAAACCTGAGTAGGCCGGGGCACATCTAGATTTCAGGTTCCCCACCATCTTTGCCGGAGACTCGTGATTGTGCGTATGTTTGAAGAGGGAAGAGGAGGATTCTGAGATGAAAACTCGGCCAACCCGTTATGGCGTGTTTACGGTTTCCCTGATTGCGATGGTTTCCCTGGCGTGGGTTGCGACGACGGCGGCGCAGAACCGCGGCGGCGCAGACCCCAAGGCGGCGGCTAAGGCAACGCCGCGGCTACCCAGCGGCCATCCCAATCTGAGCGGATTTTATATCAACGGCGTGGCGGGGATTCCCGGCTACGGCGAGGACCCAGTGGGGGACGCGGCCAACCTGTATAAGCAGAAGGACGGGTCTATTTTGTTCCTGTACGGCGGAGCGCAGGAGGGATTGCCGTCGGCGGACCTGCAGAAGCAAAACGCCAATCAGCCGTCTTACAAGCCGGAATATATGGCCAAGGTGAAAGCCATCGCCGATTCCGTGTACGGGACTATTTCGAACATGGATCCCAACCTGGACTGCAAGCCGGGAGGAGTTCCGCGCGTGGGGGTGAGCACCATGCACGTGGTGGCGAACGACCAGATCATGGCGATCATGTATGAAAATGCGCCGGGCCCGGTGTACCGCGTCGTCTATACGGACGGCCGGCAGCATCCCAAGGACCTGGACACATCTTACATGGGGCACTCGATAGGACACTGGGACGGCGATACGCTGGTGGTGGATACGGTGGGACTGAACGACGAGACCTGGTACACACAGGCCGGAGGCGCAAACGCATACACCAGCATTCATAGTGATCAGGAGCACGTGATCGAGCGTTTCACGCGCAAGGGCGACGACCTGACGTACGAAGTCACGGTGGAAGATCCGGTGATGCTGACCAAGCCCTGGGTGCTCAACCCAGTGCACACCAAGATCGGCCCGGCCGATGACTACATCCAACCGCAAATGTGCAATACCAATGACAAGGCGCACATCATCCGGCCCAGTGCGACGGACAAATTTGAATGCAACTGGTGCCAGAAAGACGAGGATGGCGTGTACGGTCAGGGCGCCGCAGCCGAGCGCGAAAAAGTGCATGCGGAAAATCCAGGGCGGCAGGGCGGCGGCGGTGGCGGCGGCGAGTAATAGTAAGAGCCAAAATCAAATTACAGAAGGTCCGCCGGGATTGCCGGCGGACCTTTTTTGTTTTTGGGTTTGTCGTTCCGAGGCTGGCGCTACGACCGAGGAATCTGCTTTTTCCCTTTCAATTTCGGAGGTTAGCGTTGTCGAGGGGTGGCGAAACTCGGAGTGCGCGAGTTGGCGGCGCGCTTAACCCACCCTTTCGGAATTCGCGAAAGGGTAGGCCACCCGCCTCAATCGGAGAGTGCGCAGGTAAAAAGTGAAAAGGTCCGCCGGGATCACCGGCGGACCTTTTTGTTTGTTTTGGCCGGGCGGAAAGCCCGGCCGGAACACTTACCAGGCCTAGAAGCTGAAGCGAACTCCGGCCTGGAGTTGCCGCGGGCCGAGCAAAAGGCCCGTGGTGGTGGAAGGTTGCAGGAAGGTGCTTACAGGAACCATACATGTGTTGACGTGCAGAGATGCGGGGCACGTGGCTCCGGCAGCGCTCGACGGCGCGGAGTAGTTATAGGCGTTAGTGCTTTCGGCAAGGACCAGGGTGCTGTTGAAGAGGTTGAAGGCTTCGAAGCGCAGCTCAATGGCATAGCGCTCCTTGATGGTGGTCTCCTTGGTGAGGCGGAGATCGACGTTGTACAAATTGGGCAGCGAGAAGGAGTTGCGAGGCATCCAGGCGATGCGACCGCCGAAAACGTTTCCGGTGGTCTGGATGTCGGCTCCGGACATGCCGCCATCCTGGGCCGTGAATGGCTCGGTGGTGGCCGCGGCGCTTCCGGGGAGGTAATACCCGGGATTCTGGCAGCCAACAACACCCGTACTGCAATAGTTAGTGGTCTCGCTGGCGCTGCTGGAAACGGTGCCGCTGAAGCGTGTGCCGTTGGTGGCGGTGATGGCGGAGGAGATGCTCCAGCCATCGCCGACGGCCTTGAGAACTTTGTTCTGGATGTTCTTGGTGAAGGGCGGGGCATACAGGACGCTGGCGGTGAAGCGATTGCGGGCGTCAGTGGAAGAGTAGCCCTGCTCAAGACTTTGGTTGAAGGGGCTGATCACGCCGTCGGTGGCCACGAAGCCTTCCGAAGAAATGCCGCCGCCGCTGATGTTGTTGCCGCCCTGGCCGTCGTCGGTGGCCTTGCTGAGGGTGTAGTTGGCGAGAAGCTCGAGGCCGTGGCTGGCGGGCTTGCGTAGAGTAACCACAAGACCGTTATATGTGGAATTCACGTCGGTGAACTGGGTGACGATGGGGCCGGTGCGGGGATCGACACGGCTGTAGAAAAAGGGAACCGTTGATTCGGTCGTCGTGGTTCCGGAAGTATTCACGACATCGTAGGTTTTGGTGATGTAGACGCCGCAGTTTTGGCCGACGGTGCTTCCCGCAGTGGTTGCGGGGTTGCTGCACAGGTTGGTATCGAAATTGACGGCCTCATTGGAATCGTTGGATGTGGGGATGAACAGGCCGCGGGTGAAGACGTAGCTTACGGACAAGTTAAGGTTCCCAGGCAACTGCTGCTCGACGGCGGCCTCGGCTTCGATGGCGCGGGGGCGAACAGCGTTGGGATCAATACCGCGAATGCCGGTGGTGGCATTGGGGAACGAGAGGGCTGTGGGAGGGGTCACCGCAGTGGAAATTGCTCCAGGGAACGGCGGTGCGTAGCCGTTCCAGGTGGGCGCGGTGGTGTCCTGCTGGTTGAAGAGCAGATCGGGAGCTTCCAGCGCGCCGGGGCAGGTTTGCGTCGGGCCAATTGTGGTGACCACGGGGGTCTTGCAGTTAACGTTGGATTCACCGGCACCGGAGATGATGGTCTTTATGGTGCTGCCAGGGGTCTTGGCATAGAACAGACCGCCGCCGAAGCGCAGCACAGTGTTCTTGCGGAAATTCCACGCCACGCCGACACGGGGCTGAATGGCGTTGAACTGGTTGTTAATCGTGTCGGTGAAATGCGCCAGAATGGGCAGGTCGTTGGCGCCGTAAACGATGGTGCTGTCTTCGTCGGGAGCGGGGAGGAGCTGCACGTCGTATCGCAAACCGTAGTTGATGGTCAGATTTGGACGAGCCTTCCACACATCCTGCACGTATCCGGCGAAGTCGGTGTCGGGAAAGGTGTAGTTAAACGTCGCGGGATAGCTGGCGTGGGCGAGATCGGTGATCTGCGTGTACGTGGTCCAGTGCTGTCCGGTCTTGGCGCCGTCGGTGGCGCCGGAAACGTCCACGAGCCAGTCGCAAAAGATGTTGTTGGCCGCCTGGGCGGAGGGGAAAGCGCTGTTGGTGCAGGAGGTGCCGCTCGCGAAGGCCACTGCGCCACTGTAGGAATAGGCGCCAGCGGAGTTGGTGGAGCTGCGCTGGTAATCGGTGATGAAGTTCATATCCGTGCCGAACTTGATGGTGTGGGTGCCCTTGGTGATGGAGAAATTGTCGCTGACCTCATTGCGAATCTCGTTGCTGAAGCCGGTGCCACCACCCTGGCCGTAGGTGAAGAGGTTGGAGAGAGCCATTTGCGGGGCGCCGTAGAGACTGTTGAGGGTAGAGAAGGAGTTGTCCACACCATACTGGTAACGCAACTCGTTCACCTTATCGGTACCGATCACGGTGGTTACGGTGGCGATCGCGAAGCGGTCCTGCAGGTAACTGGTGCCGCCGGAGACGCTCTGAAGAGACGTGGGTTGCCGCCAATCGCGAAGGTTTCCGACGATGCTGATGTGATTGCTCTGATTGAGCTGGTAGTCGAATTTGAGGAGCTGCACTTCCTGCGCCAGGCTTCGTGGGAACGTTCCCACGATGTTATTCGTGGCGAAGTTCTTGGCGTTGGCGCACACCGTGGCTATCCGCGCCTGCGCGGCGCCGCCCGTCAGCGGGGCGCCACCCGCGGGATTCGGAATGGTGTCTCCGGCGCCGAGAGTGGGGCAAACCAGCTGACCGATTGAAGGCGTCATCTGCTGGGTGGTGGTGAACAGCGGATCCACCTTGTCGTAGTCGTCCACGGTAACGAAGAAAAACAGTTTGTCCTTGAGGATCGGGCCTCCGAAGCTGCCGCCATATTGATCCTGTTGGTGCACAGGAATGGAAGGGGCGGTACCGTTGACGGCCGCATTGGCCTTGCTGACGGGATCAAACGCGTTAAAGTTGGGCGAGCGGCCGTTATAGAACAGGTCGCCGTGGTAGTTGGCGGTGCCCGACTTGGTGACGGCATTGACGGAACCGCCCGCCGCTTGCCCGAGCTCGGCATTGAAGTTGCTTGAAGAAACCTGGAATTCGCGGATCGAGTCGCCGCTGTAGACGTAGCCGTCGCTGCCGCCGCCGCGGGAGGCGCCGTTGTAGCTGCTGTTGTTATTCGCGCCGTCCACCGAGTTGTTGTTGTACAGGGAATTCAGGCCGTGGAAGCTGATGCCGTTGCTGGTGCCGTCGGGAGTTACGCCTGGGGTGAGGAAGACGAACTGTTCCCAGCGCCGCGAGCTGACCGGAAGATTGGCGACCATGTTTTCACTGACGTTCTGCGTCTGCTCCGTCTTCTCGGTTTCGAGGACGGGGATTTCGGTGGTCACGGTAACCAGCGACTGCTGCGACTGCACGGGCATGGCGAAGTCAAGGCGCACGGTTTGGCCGACTTCGAGCGTGATGCCCTTGTGTTGCACGCTGGCGAATCCGCTCTGGCTGGCAGTCACGTCATAGATACCCGGGGGCAGCAGGGGCGCCACGTAGATTCCGGTCTCATTGCTCATGACGGGTTTCATGTCCACACCGGTGTCTTCGCTGTGTACGACAATGGTGGCGTTTGCCATGGCCAACCCTTTTGGATCGGTAACGGTTCCGGTAAGGGTTCCGGTGGCGGACTGCGCGAATGCTTTATTGGTGACAGCGGCGAGCAGCACCAGTGTCAGGAAGACTGCCAGGCCCCACTTCTGAAACGTAGCCCCCTTCGAGTGCATGCGGTCTCCTCCTCAGAATAGGCAAGCGGGTATTACCGGGCCCAAATTCCAAGTTGCGGTTGCTGTTGTCAGTCGTAGTGAATTGGGTACAACCCCTATATATGGGGCGCACGCTACGCCACAAAGGTTTTGGTTGTCAAGGATTTAATGCCGAAATCCGACCGTCAGCGCCGGTTTCCGAAAGGCGATCTGTGCAAATCAACCAAATCACCCAAATCAACCAACTGGATACTTGTCGCTGCGGTTAAAGGCGTCCGGGCGGAGCAGAATGTTTGAGAACGCCCTTGCAAGACCTGTGTCCCGGATTGTAAAACGTTAGCCCCGGCTAGTTGCGCGATTGCGCGGAGAGTGGAAGCACTCGGATAAGGGCCATCATCTGGGGCAGGCAACCTTCATGAAGCGGTATCGCAAAAGTGAAAACGTGGTGATGCGCCGAATTGTAGAGCAGACCATCCTGGTCCCGGTGACGGCGAATGTCGCCGAACTGAATTCGATCTACATGCTCAATGAACTGGGAACGCGCGTCTGGGAGTTGATTGACCACGAGAATTCCCTGGAAGGGATCGTCGAAACGATCACCGGGGAGTATGAGGTGGGGCCGGACGAAGCCACCAGTTCCGTGCTGGAGTTTCTGAATTCTCTGAGCGATGCGAAGTTAATTGCTTCTGAATTGAGGACAGCGGATGCAGCAACTCAGCTATAACGAATTTAGCGCATCGCTGCACCATTCGCTGTTCGGACAGCGCATACCAGTCAACGGCACGATCGAAGTAACCAGGCGTTGCCCGCTGACTTGCCTTCACTGCTACAACAATCTGCCGGTTCAGGATATCGCTGCACGGTCCACCGAGCTCACCTACGACGAGCACTGTCGCATCGTGGATGAGATCGTGGAAGCCGGCTGTTTGTGGCTGCTGTATACGGGCGGCGAAATCTTCGCGCGGAGAGACTTCCTCGATATTTTCACATACGCAAAACGGCGGGGACTGCTGATCACCCTTTTCACTAATGGAACTCTGATCACGCCGAAGATCGCCGATTACCTTGCCGAATACAGGCCGTTCAGCGTCGAGATCACTCTATATGGCCGGACCGAGGAGACGTACGAGCGGCTCACCGGCGTTCCCGGTTCGTACGCCAAATGCTTGCAGGGGATCAGGCTGTTGATGGAACGAAAGCTTCCACTGAAGCTGAAAACCGTCGCGGTGACCGTCAATAAACATGAAGTGTGGGAGATGAAGCGATTTGCCGAGGAAGAGCTTGGCTTGGAATTCGAACTACAACGCCGAAACACGAGAGCTGACGCTGACGTTATCGAAAGCGCACGGCTTCGTTGTGGGCGACACTGTGCGAATCGTTACCGACGACGGCGGCGTCGAAAAAAGAACGGAAACCAAGGTGGATAAGAAGGTCTCTGCGGTAATTGACGATAAAACTTTCGTTCTCGCGGACGTTGAGGAACCCAAGAGTAAAGTCTTCGTCTACGGCAAACAAGTGGACGACTTCCGCGTCGTGGATTACGACCAACTCTTCAGCTTGAATATCGGCGCCACCCAGCAGCTCGCCATCGACAACGACAATCTCACCAACGAAAACGCCGAGATCAAAGCCGAAAACGAAACCATCAAAGCGCGCCTCGCTGCACTGGAGCAGGCCGTCGAAGCGCTGCAGGGCCATAAAGATCAGCTGCAGAGTCACGAATAGGGGACTGCGGAAGAACGATGTCACGCGTCCTCCAAATCCTCGCGCTCTCCGCCGCGTTCCTTGCGCCTGCCGCGGCGCACGCCCAGCGAATATTGCCCATCGAAGGCGTTCGCCCCCCGCTGGGCACCGTGGAAATCTTCACCGGCTACAGCAACATGCAGGCCAATACCACGCTCGGCGGTGCGCGATTCAACCTCAACGGCGTCACCAGCTCCATCGTTTTTTATTGGAACGATTGCTGCGGCTTGGTGGGAGATGTCGGCGTCTACCGTCAGGGCACCATCGGCGGCAGCGGGCTTAGCCTCGGAATCTCCACTTACCAGGCTGGAGTGCGCGCGCGCTGGCGCCGCTACTCACGCGTGACGCCCTTCGCCGAGATGCTGACCGGTGTTGGACATGCCGGAGGCACTCTTTATACCAGGCCGCTCGGGCCTGGCCTCTCTCCGCTAGGGGCGGCCAGCCGTCCTATCTTGACCGCGGGAGGCGGAGTAGACGTGAAACTGACTTCCAGAATCGCGATCCGCCTCGTTCAGGCCGAGTACCTACACTCCGACTTCCCCAATATCCATCGCGGGGATCAGAGCAATTTCAGGTTCAGCACCGGCCTGAATTTCTATTTCGGCTATTACTACTAGATAAAAAGCGCGGGACGCACCTTGATAGTTCCGGAAGTCTGGTAGGGGCGGTGGGGGTCGAACCCACGACCAACGGCTTAAAAGGCCGCTGCTCTGCCACTGAGCTACGCCCCTATGAGTGCGTAACAACATCTTACCTGAAAAAGACAACCAAAAAGAAAGCCGGTCCCGGCGCATGCCACACGCCGGGACCGGCCAAAGGAATCGCGGCGTTCTAGAGATCGCCGCGCGGTTTTGTTACTGAGTTGGCTTCCCCGCGTCTGTCGCGGAGGAGGCGCCCTTCGGCAGTTCTCTGCCCTGAGTGGTAACGCCATCCTTGCCACCGTAGACGGAGTCCACGTTGCACCAGTTGCAGACGTACTTGTCTTTCGGGTCCCCGGTGACCGCGAAAACGCGGAGGTGAGCCTTGTCGTTGGTGTTGCACATTGCCGGCAGGATGTAATTCCCGTACTGGCTGGGATCGCCGGTCATTAGTACCACCTGCTTTTCAGGCAGTACCCAGGGCTTGGTGAACATGACCGGGTCTTCGACGGTAACGTCCACCGTCACCGAGTTACCCTTGCGGGTCCACTTCTCGACCACGTGCTCCTGATCGCTGTGCAGCGAAGCGCCGGGGCTCTGCAGCCAGGTGCGGTCGTCGAGCGCGGTGGTATCCACGACTAGGGTATCGCCGTCCCAATGGCCAATCGAATTGCCCATGTAGGACGTGTCGATGTCCTTCGGATGCGGGCGGCCATCGGTGTAGATGATGCGGTAGTACGAGCTAGGTGTGGCTTCGTACAGGACCGCGGTCGCTTCGGGAGAGGAAACTACGAATCCGCCGAACCCGGCCCGGGGCACGCCGCCGGGAACGCAGTCGAGGTTCGGGTCGTAGATGTTGACGATGCCGAACTGCGCGTCAATGATCTTCTGCACCTTGGGCGCGTATTCGGTCTTATACGGGGGAATGATCTTCATCTGCCGCTGGCCCTGGCCGGGCGCGGTCGGATTACCGCCGCCGTTCGGCCCGGCGTAGTCGAAGAAGACGCTGCCGTCGGGTGTGCGCGTCAATTCGTGGGCTGTGCCGTTTGCAATGGCGTCCGCTGAAACGTCCGCGCCAGTGCCGGGATCGTCCGTCCCTGCTGCCCCTCCGGGCCAAAACCCGGTCAGGCTGGGCTTGCCGTTGGACATGCGCGGTGTGGGAGCATTCGCGCCGTTCTTATCCAGTGCGCGAACCGGCGCCGCCGTGGAATAGGTTCGGGTGTTTGCCGTTCCCTGAGCCGGCGTTTGCCCTGGTGTCTGCTGCGCCCCGGCCCGAAAAACCAGCGCCAGGCACGCGATTCCTAAAATTGCGGCTGTCAGTACCGCATAACGGACTGTCTTCATTGTTGCTTCCTCCTATGGCAAGTCGAACGTAACGCGGGGCCTCGAATTCTTATGCGTCCGTTATACGCCTCGATCTTTCCGGCCGCAACAAATTCAGGGGCAGGGCATCGAGACGGTTAGCGATCCGATTTTTCGGGCGGCCTCGGCGGCCACGCGCTCCATTTCGCCGCGGGCCTGCTGCGGCAAATCATGTAGCGGTGAACATCGAGCATCCGGGAGTTTGCCGCCGCGTGCTACAATTTTTCGTCCCGGGCGCATCCTGAACTTACAATCGGAAACCAGGGCAAGGAGCAACAAGCGTGGGGCTGTTCTCGCCAACCGTTAAACCCGAGCGCAAGACCGGCATTCTCCCGTCGCAGCAAATCAGGGAGCTGATCCGCAACGGCAAGATCGTTTCCTCTCCCGAGATTGCCGACGGCCAGATTCAGCCGGCATCGCTGGACCTGCGTTTGGGCAATGTGGCGCATCGCATCCAGGCCAGTTTTTTGCCCGGCCGGTCGTCGCCGGTCAGCAGCAAGATCAAGGACCTTAAGCTCGCCGAGCTCGACCTGACCAAGCCCGCGCTGCTCGAGCGCGGCGCCGTTTTCATCGTTCCGGTAGTGGAAAGCCTGTCGCTGCCGCGCGACATCGGCGGTAAGGCCAATCCCAAGAGCACCACGGGGCGCCTGGACATTTTTACGCGTTTGATCACCGACGGCGGCTGGGAGTTTGAGCAGGTGCCGCGCGGCTATTCCGGCAACCTGTACATCGAGATTGTTTCGCGGACATTTCCGATTGTGCTCACCGCGGGCGTCAAGCTCAATCAGCTTCGCTTCGTGCGCGGCAACCCGCCCTCCACCGACGGCATTCTCGAGCAGTTGGCGCGCAAGGAGCACCTGGTCTATTACGAAAACGGCGGCGGGCCCGAACGCGCCAGCGTCGAGCGCGGCGGCAACAAGCCGGTGGATCAGGAAGACATATCTTCGACGGCAATCATTGATCGCGGCCTGCGCACAACGATTCACCTGGGCGGCCCACGGTCGGGCATCAGCGCCTACAAGGCCAGGAAGAATTCGCCGCCCGTGGATTTGGCCAAAGTTGGCGCCTATGAAGTCGGCGATTTCTGGGAGTCCATCGCCAGCCCCAGTTCGGGGCGGCTGGTGCTCAATCCCGGCGACTTTTATCTGCTCGGTTCGCGCGAGAGATTCCGCATCCCGCCCACGTTTGCGGCGGAGATGGAGCAATACGATCCCTCGATGGGCGATTTCAGCGTGCACTACGCCGGCTTCTTCGATCCGGGCTTCGGCTACGGCGGCGAGGGCGAGATCAAGGGCACCAAGGGCGTGCTCGAAGTGCGCGCCCACGAAGTGCCCATTCTGCTCGAGGACGAGCAGACCGTCGGCCGCCTCGTCTACCACAAAATGGCCGACGTCCCCGAAAAACTCTACGGCCAGTCCATCGGCTCTTCCTATCAGCAGCAAGGCCTGGCCCTGCCCAAGCAGTTCCGCACCACCCCCAAAATCGAACTAGTAGCCGCCCCGTAACCTCCGCCAGATCCGATCAAGCCGCTCGGCGCCCAACAGACGAGTTGGTCGCCGCCAAATAACGCAGCGTGGGCGCAACAAGGTCGAGTGCCGCCTCTTAGCAAAGCCTCCGAAGCCAAGGTCAGTCTCAAGCGGATGCCCCACCCTCGTCTTTTTGAGGGTGGGCCCTGTAGTTCGGCCCCGGCACTCCGCTCAGAGCCTCTGCCCACTCGAAAGTTTCCTGCATTCGAATGGCGCCGGCCTTTCGAATCGCCTGAGTTCGAAACGACAAAAAGAAACGTGCTAAAAAACGGAGTACCACTCAGTTATAACGTGACAGTGTGTTAATTATATGATACAGTATACCGTGATCGTCGCAATTTACGTCCCGATCCCATTTTGCCAATCTCGGCATCGTCCCCCTGTCGAGGCCCGTTCGCCGTCGCGCGTGGGTTTGTTGCCCAAACCGTTCCGCTCGGCCATGCAAGTTCGGGAGGAAAATGCATCTA
>Ga0206862_1026_pt1 | contig 14070 bp, 13 predicted proteins | sample Alteio_BWOrgCont_43_FD_152625 | JGI IMG/M metagenome (GOLD analysis project Ga0206862, IMG submission 152625) | Enriched cells from forest soil in Barre Woods Harvard Forest LTER site, Petersham, Massachusetts, United States -... | ecosystem: Environmental > Terrestrial > Soil > Temperate forest >... | reverse complement strand
TTCCTCCAACTTAACTCGAAGCGACAAGGCAAAGGCAATCCATAACCTGATGTCTTTGGCGTACAGATTAAGTGAGCTCGAAGAACTCTCTCGCCTAACTTATCTTTCGCTGCCCACGTTTTTCCAGGAGGTAGAAGCACGCAACCTCATCAGGATGGTAGAGGCAATCCGTAACGCAAGGCCGCTTCTCAATCTGCCGGCAGTTGTCGAGGATCTTCATATTCTAAAGGATCCCACAAAGGCGATGCAAAAAGCAGACCGTTTACGTGATTGGATCAATCAAGGCGCTTCGGCAGTTTGTGCAATTACCGACAGTACCCTAGATCTTAGCCATTGCGGCTTAAGCCTTGTACCAAAAGAAGTCGGATGCCTGCCGGCATTTCGAGTGCTTCGTTTGGACAACAACCGTCTTGTCAGCGTACCAAAAGAAATCGGTCAGTTACATGCATTGCAAAAGCTTAGTTTGAGCGACAACCGCCTTGTTAGCATACCTAAAGAAATCGGTCAGCTACAGGCATTGCAATGGCTTTTTTTGTACAACAACCGTCTTGTCAGCGTACCAAAAGAAATCGGTCAGCTGCAAGCATTGCACATACTTAATTTGGAAAACAACGAGTTGATGAGATTACCTCAGGAGCTGGATCGATTTAAAGATGCCCTCGATTAACAAAATCAACAGACATTTGTTTTTTAATATACATTTATTATAAAAAACAGTTAAACTATTGTAATTAAAAAATATTGAGGATTTTGTGTCTTTGGTTACAAAGGTAAATCAACCATCGTCAAACATTACCATCCGCTTAGAGAAGCTTCAAAAGCTCTACCAAGTGCTCACAAACAATGAGCCCAATCAACGCATTTCCAAAGTGTTTACAAAGCTTGGAAAAATCGACCGCCAAGCGGTCCGCACGATGAGCTCTGCCGAAACGATAGGCCGTAAGTACATTATCAACAAAATCGCCATGCGAAATGCCGTTGAGAGGCATATGAGGGCTCTTAAAAAAGCAGAACAGGTTTTTAAAACGGGTGTCGTAAAAGACCGAACAAAATGCCAGGGTGCACTCCCTAACTCTTCAAAGCAACTAAGAGACTGTCCACAAACTATCAATCCATCAGATTCGGAAACCCTTTTCGAGGAGGTTTCGTCCGGCTTTGAGGTGGCATACGCCACAGGCGCCGTAGGCGCCTCAAAGCCGGATGAAAGATCACGAAAAAGGTTCGAAGAAGATGGATTCAGAGTTTGTGGACAGTCTCTTAGTAAAAATCCATTAGTTAAACTTCCACAGGATGTGCTCGCAAAGAATGTACTTCCTTTTCTCACAGAAAAAGAGAGGGGCGACCTTCGAAGCAGTTGTAGGGATACCCGTAAGATCCAAACTCCCGCTTCTTCGATCATCAAAACCTACCATCTCGAAAGTCTCATAGAAACCTACCTCCATGTTTCTTCTTCCAATTTAATCCCAAGCGATAAGGCAAAGACACTCCATAAACTGCTGTCTGTGGCATACAGCTTAAGCGAGATCGAGAAATTCCCTCGCCCAACGTACCTTTCGCTACCAGCTTTTTTCCAGGAGGTAGAAGCACGCAACCTCATCAGGATGATAGAGACAATCTGTAACGCAAGGCCGCTTCTCAATCTGCCAACAGAGATCGAGGACCTTTATATTCCAAATGATCCCACATCGACTATGCAAAAAGCAGACCGTTTACGTGATTGGATCCACCAACACCAAGGCGCAATAGCTGCTATTGAAGGTACCCTATATCTTGGGAATAAAGATTTTAGTCTCTTACCTAAAGAAATCGATCAACTTAAGGCATTGCAAGGGCTTCATTTGTACAACAATTGCCTTGTTAGCATACCTAAAGAAATCGGTCAGCTACACGCATTGCAAAAGCTTAGTTTGAGCGACAATCGCCTTGTTAACATACCTAAAGAAATCGGTCAGCTAAAGGCATTGCAAGAGCTTTATTTGAACCGAAACTGTCTTGTCAGCGTACCTAAAGAAATCGATCAACTAAAGGTATTGCAAGGGCTTTATTTGTACAACAACCGTCTTGTCAGCATACCTAAAGAAATCGGCCAGCTAAAGGCGTTGCAATGGTTTGATTTGGGAAACAACCGTCTTGTCAGCGTACCAAAAGAAATCGGCCAGCTAAAGGCATTGCAATGGTTTGCTTTGGGAAACAACCGTCTTGTCAGCGTACCAAAAGAAATCGGTCAGCTTAAGGCATTGAAAGAGCTTTATTTGAACCGAAACTGTCTTGTCAGCATACCTAAAGAAATCGGTCAGCTTAAGGCATTGAAAGAGCTTTATTTGAACCGAAACTGTCTTGTCAGCATACCTAAAGAAATCGGTCAGCTTAAGGCATTGAAAGAGCTTTATTTGAACCGAAACTGTCTTGTCAGCATACCTAAAGAAATCGGTCAGCTAAAGGCATTGAAAAAGCTTCGTTTGAAAAACAACAAGTTGATGAGGTTACCTCAGGAGCTGGATCGATTTAAAGATGCCCTCAAAAAACAAAATCAATAGACATTTATTTTTTAACTCGACTTTGTAACTTTTTAGGGTCGAAGGCCTCGAGATATTTGTTCTCGGGGGAGTTATTTAAAACAGGAAGGGGTTATACCGAAACAACCTGAAGAATCGGTTTCTGACGGCGTCGGCTTTACTTTGCAATTCTTGTCTTCACTCGAGCCTTGTTCTCGAACAATGGTCTCTCGCTCCAGACAAGAATTTCGAAAAGCCTTCTTGTCAAAAACCCGATTCTTCAGGTTGTTTCGGTATACATCTATTCTTAAAACAGTCAAATTATTGTAATAAAAAAATATTGAGGATTTCGTGTCTTTGGCTACCAATGCAAATCAACCATTTTCAAACGTTGCCATTCGCTTAGAGAAGCTTCAAAACTTCTGCCAAGTCCTCACAAAAAATGAGCCCAATCAGCGCATTTCCAAAGTGTTTACAAACCTTGAAAAAATCGACCACCATGTGATTCGCACTACGGACTCTTGCGAAACGATAGGCCGTAAGCACATTGTCAATAAAATCGCCATGAAGAATGCCGTTGAAAGGCATATGGAGGCTCTTAAAAAAACAGCAACAGCCTGCATTGGCTACAGTTCTTTGACGGCATCCAGATTTCATCGCTTGGACAATCTTTCCCAGGCAATCGTACAAGTTCAGGCAAAAATACCCGCGCTATTCCAAGAGCTCCACAAAGACGATCGAACGAGGATTCTTAAGAAGTTCCAGAAAAAAACTTTCGATTGGAACCAGATGAAAGAACACAAAAAACTCCTCCTAAAAGAGATCGAGGTGATGAAAGCTGAGCATAGCTTTACCATCCCCTCCTCAAAATCTCTTGTCAACCACCTACCAAAGCTCCCTATCCCCCTGATGTCCTCCTCTGTAGGTTCTTTCCTCACAGAAAAAGAGAGGGCCGACCTTCGAAGCAGTTGTAAGGATGCCCGTAAGATGCAAACTCCCGCTTCTTCGCTCATCAAAAATTACAAGCTCGAAGGTCTCATAGAAACCTACCTTCATGTTTCTTCCTCCGCCTTAACCCCAAGCGATAAGGCAAAGACACTCCATAAACTGCTGTCTTTGGCGTACAGCTTAAGCGAGATCGAGGAACTCCCTCGCCCAACTTATTCAGCTCTCCCAGCTTTTTTCCAGGAGGTAGAAGCACGCAACCTCATCAGGATAATAAGGGCAATCCGTAACGCAAGGCCGCTTCCTCATCTGCCGGCAGAGATCGAGGGCCTTCGTATTCCAAAAGATCCCACAAAGGCGATGCAAAAAGCAGACCGTTTACGTGATTGGATCTATCAATACCAAGATGCAATAGCTGCTATTGATGGCATCTTATATCTTGGGAATAAGGACTTTAGTCTTTTACCTAAAGAAATCGATCAGCTAAAGGCATTGCGAGTGCTTGATTTGGAAAACAACCGTCTTGTTAGCGTACCTAAAGAAATCGGTCAACTACAGGCATTGCAATGGCTTTATTTGACCAATAACCGTCTTGTTAGCGTGCCTAAAGAAATCGGTCAACTACAGGCATTGCAAGGGCTTGATTTGGGAAACAACCATCTTGTCAGCGTACCTGAAGAAATCGGTCAGCTACAAGCATTGCAAGAGCTTTATTTAAACCAAAACTGTCTTGTCAGCGTACCTAAAGAAATCGATCAACTAAAGGCATTGCAAGGGCTTCATTTGTACAACAACCGTCTTGTCAGCGTACCAAAAGAAATCGGTCAGCTAAAGGCATTGCAAGGGCTTGATTTGGGAAACAACCATCTTGTCAGCGTACCTGAAGAAATCGGTCAGCTACAAGCATTGCACCTGCTTCATTTGGAAAACAACCGCCTTGTCAGCGTACCAAAAGAAATCGGTCAGCTAAAGGCATTGCAAGAGCTTCATTTGAACAACAATCACCTTGTTAGCATACCTAAGGAAATCGGTCAGCTAAAGGCATTGAAAGGGCTTTATTTGCACAACAACCGTCCTGTCAACGTACCAAAAGAAATCGGTCAGTTCCAGGCATTGAAAAAGCTTGATTCGGAAAACAACGATCCTTATTAGGGTACCTGTGGTCACGGGGGATCAACACAAAGACGCTGGGTCGCGGAGACGCAATGATTTTATAAATCGTTGACAACTCTTTCTATATTAGACATCTTGCATAACCCCAATTCCTTGCCCTTGCCCGATTAGTGTTGTTTTTGTGCCATTTTCACTAGCATTGACACGATGCTAATCAGCAGTTCCCTCCCTTTGGCATTTTGTACAAAGGTCTCCTTTCGTACACCCGTTAATCTTCTAAATTCGATAGGTGAAAGTTTTTGTATGGCCTCGTATTTTTGCATAAATGACCAATGGATTTGAGAAGCGGGCGTTTATACTAAAAAATAAAATTGCGTAACAAAATTTCTTCGGGCAAGGGCAAGGAATTGGGGTTATGCAGGAGGTCTAATAAGTTCTTTGAGAAGGCGTAGCCCATTCGATGTCAGGTAAAGGTTGCTCCCCTCACCTTTTTTGAGAAAATTTGCTTTAAGTAGATTCTGTGTTGCCGCATCGACTGCGCGATCATTGAGACCAACGGCCCGCCCAACGGCATACCGATCGACTTCGGCTGTTTCATGCCCAAGTTCGATTGCCATTTTATGGAACTTGATCAGATAGAGTTCGTCTTTGGTATAGCCTTTTTTCATAGCTTATGGACTTTTTTCAAGCGAGCGCCTTTAAGTGTATCTTCGATGAGATAGCTCTGTTCTTGTAGAAGATCTCTACATTCATCTGAAAGCTTCCAATTTTTTCGTGCCCTTGCCTCCTCGCGTTTTCGGAGGAGTTCTTGGATTTCAATGGGAATTTCTTCCTCGTCTTTGCCAACAAAAAAAATCCCCAACACTTGATCGATCTGGCGCAAAAAATTGAGGACTTCCTTCGCTTCGTGGACGCTGACCTCTTTTTGGTCGATCTGCGTATTCACCATGCGGACGAGATCGAATAAAGCCGCTAAAGCAAGCGAAATATTGAGATCATCCGCCAGCGCCTCGTTAAACTTCTGATACGCCTCTTTAATAAGAGAAGCTGAGTTATGCAGAGGTCCCATCTTACCATGCGCCGTTTGCTCATCGACTTGGCTTAAGCGTTCGATAAAATCATCGAAACGTTCTAATGAGGAAACAGCAGCCTGCATCCCCTGGAAAGTGAAGTTGAGTTGTGTGCGATAATGGGTAGAGAGCAACATAAAGCGTACATGGCGGCCGGTATAGCCTTTTTGAAGCAAATCGCGGAGCGTATAGAAATTGCCAAGGCTTTTGGACATCTTTTTGTGGTCGACCAAGAGATGTTCGGAATGGATCCAAATCTTTACGAAGCGGTGTCCGGAACACGCCTCTGATTGCGCAATTTCATTCTCATGATGTGGGAACATATTGTCGACGCCGCCAGCATGAATATCAATGCTGTCGCCGAGGATATCCATTGCCATTGCTGAACATTCGATGTGCCAGCCAGGACGGCCGGGGCCAAACGGGCTTTGCCAAAAAATCTTCCCATCCCGCTCGAGATCATACGCTTTCCAAAGAACAAAATCGGCCGCGTTTTCTTTATCGTATTCATCAGCAATCCTCTCTGAAGCTCCTACCTTGAGATCCTCGAGGTTTAGGTGCGATAACCGGCCATATGTGGAAAACTTACGAATAGCATAATAGATACTCCCATCCGCCCCAGAATAAGCAATCCCTTTTTCAAGAAGCCTTTGGATGAGTTTGATCATCGCGGGGATATAGGCGGTGGCTTCGGGATAGGCCTCGACTCTTTCTATTCCTAAAATAGCAAGATCTTCGAAAAAGGCTTTTTTATACGGCCTTGTGAACTCATCCAAGGTGATGCCATTCTCAATAGCGCCCTTAAGCGTCTTATCGTCGATATCGGTGAGATTCATGACCTGAAAGATGCTCATGCCAAAATGTTTGATCGTTCTCCTGAGGAGATCTTCAAAGATATAGGTACGGAAGTTGCCGATGTGCGCAAAATTGTAAACAGTCGGTCCACAGGTATAGAGCCGGATTGTCTTTCCATCGAGCGGGCTAACTTTTTCAAGGGAACGTGATTCTGTATTAAAGAGTCTAAGCCAGTTCATACAAGTGTTTGTTCTAGAGAACGATAATGGGTTTTTCCAGTACCGGTCAAGGGAATTTCCTTCAGAAAACGAATCTCATTAATACGAATGAGGTTGCTATAGCCGCGATGTTTAAGAAAAATATTGATTGCTTCTTTCTCGAGCTGATAGACACTCATCAGAATAAGCAGCGTCTTTTCTCCTGCTTTTTCTATTGCACAAAGAGCAACCGGAGGCCCTTTAAGTTCGGTCATGCCGCTGGGAAGGTGATCCATATGCTTTTCTTTAATGATCTGCATGATCTCTTCCTCAAGACCTCCAAGGCTGACCATCTCGCCGCCAATTTTGACGAACCGCTTAAGACGCCCTGAAAGAACAAGAGAGCCATCAGGCGCGATGGTGCCGAGATCCCCCGAACGATACCACCGTTTTCCAAGAAGGGAAAGGAAAGGGTCTTGGTCGGTTCCAAGATAACCATGAAATACGTTAGGGCCGTGGATGCAAATTTCCCCTTGCTTTTCTTTGGGTAAAACCTTGGCCGATTCCGGATCGATGATGCAAAGCTCGACACCTTCTAGCGGAGTGCCTACTCCAATTCTTGGTTCATTCACTCGGTTCATGGTGACGATAGGGCTGCATTCTGTGATTCCATAGCCTTCGATCAATTTGGCATGCGGCCCGAGGGATTCTACATAGGTAAAAAGTTCCTCAGGCATTTTTTCTGCTCCTGATACGATGAGCCGCAGGCTTTTTAACTGTGCCCGGTCTGCCACTTGAAAAAGACCTCGAATAAAGCTGGGAGCACAGGCAAAAAAGGTCGCCTGATATGCGGCAATGTCATGAGCCATGGCATGGGCATCAGTTGGATCTGGAGCGTAGGCTACTTTCAAACCGCTGAGGAGGGGCAAAAGACCTGTCACAGAGAACCCAAAAGAATGGAACGGAGGTAAAACTCCATAGAGCAGCTCTTCATTCGTAAATGGCGTCACTTTCACCGCGGCTCTCTGGTTGCTAAGAAGGTTTTCATGGGAAAGCGGCACACCTTTGGGCATCGTCTCGGTTCCGCTTGTAAAGAGGATGACAGCTCGATCTTCAGGTTGAATGGTATCGAACCCCATTTGCTTCATCAGCCTATCTGCTGAAACCAATGACCGTCTGAGCCCTTTTATTTTGTCTTTGAACCCTAGCTCCCGTTTTAAATCTTCGAGTAAGGTAATCCGATCTTCGATAACACCGAGTTCCAACTCTCTAATGCGGGTCAAAAACTTCATCGAACTGAGTACTGTCTCCACCTTGGCAGTTTCAGCGGCGTGATCAAGTGCTTTAACACCCGCTGTCCAATTGAGCATGACAGGCGTTTTTTTCGCTAGAAGTACTGCCAGGATCGATAGATAGGCTCCAACACTGGAAGGTAGTAAAATACCAATAGTATCTCCCGGAAGTTCTCTTACTTTTTCAGCAAGAATCAAGGCTGCCATTTTGAGCCTCTTATACGTCAGAACTCCTGATAGTCCATCGATGCAAGCGATCGTCTTCCCCATTCGATCGCAGGAACGTAAAAATGCTTCGTGGATCGTTTTTCCTTGCGGAGGAACGGGAAGAGGGCGACTTTTCTCTTTACGGAGTTTAGGTGCTGTAGTGCCTTGAGGAGCCTCTTCTTTAGAAGAGTTCTTCATTGCGCATCGGAATAGATCCTCGACGGTTTCAAGATCGGCGGGAGAAACGTCTTTGCTATGAAAATGCTCGTCAAGAAACACCGTGAGTTGTGCGATATCAAGAGAATCTAATCCTAAATCACGGATAAGACCTTGGTCTACACGAACCTGATCAGGGGATACACCGCTTAATTCGGCTATTTTTTCGTTGATCTCTCTCTTTTTCTCCTCAGGTAGTAGGCTATGGTCGATCTCTATCGTCTTTTTCTTCTGCTCTAGCTGAACTTCAGGCAGCTTTTTACTCCAGAAAAAATCTGGAATCAAAGCGAGCTCATCCCCCTTTCCTTGGTTGATGGCATTGTACCATCCTTCTAGATAGCGATTCATCGATTGACGATCTCTAAGTTCGAAAAAGGGGGGAGGGGCGAGCTCAAATGTGACAGTCACATCGCGTCTCGGTGTAAAGAGGATAAAGTTCTTCAAAACGATTTTGACGCCCTCAAAAAATTTAGTGCCGAAAGGGGGAACCTGGCCTGTCAAAGCTCTGGAAAAGCGGCTCCCCCAGAGGCCTTCGGTACGAACAAACACGACCGAGGGAAAAATCGATTGGTCCACCGCCTCGGTTATGATCGCGGGAACAAAAGAGGCTCCCCCCAAAACTTCTTGTGGAGAGGTTTTGAGTTTTCCAGAAGGATAGATAAGGTATTTTTCGCCGGCTTTCAATCCTTCTACGATGATCTCTTGAAGCTTTTTGAGACGGCGCATTTTCCATCGATTCACTGTCTGTTCCATATTGGGACAAGGGAGTGCCTTGACTGCTTTCAGAAAAATCTGAATCCCTTTGAGGTAATAAAAGTCCTCCACAACAATGGGCCGAGGATGCAGATGGGGCCACAACACCACAAAAAGAATCACCGGATCGATTTCAGCCACATGATTCGGAAGAATTAACACCCCCTTATCCTTAGCGAGATATTGGATGATCTCTTTAAGACCACGCACATGGAGGCGATAACGAAGCGAAACAACAAAACGCAAGAACCAATAAAGTACAATGGACACAAAAGAGAATTTCATAGTTGTTAAAAAAAACTAATACATATAGTGAGATTATAAAACAGACACCTTAATACATACAATGAATATAGACTTTCGGCCACAAGAACCGGGAAAAAAACCGCCCATCCCCGACAATTCTGCTACCGATTCGCCTTCCCTGAGAGGTCATATCTACCAAATAGCCTTCTTACTGCGCAAGCATACACCCAAGTCGCCTCCTACGAGGTCTATAGCATGGAGCAATAAACCTCCCAGTCTAAATCATCAAATCGAGGTCATCGCTAAAATCCTCAAAGATGCATTAAATAGAAAATGATAATGATTCCGTTTTTTCTATTATTTATCTCTATTGTTCTGTTGGGTTATCTTCTGTAAATGTTCACCTCCCTCCTTCGTCGGGAAGTGAAAAAATGGCATTAGTCGACTCTACACCTTTATATGCATCGTGATTCAAAAATTGGAATGGCACAGCCCTCTATACACGACAAAAAATGATTCGAGGAAAGAAACTCGCTGAAGTGGCACCATATCTCGTTGGTTATCAAACACCGAGGTATAATGAGACAGATCAGCGAGTTGGAGACTACTTTAAACCATTTCTTGGATTGGAACAAGGCCGGGGTTTCTTTTTTGATCCAAGTCCTACAAGCCCTATTCATCGTCAGAACCGTAAATCTCACTCAGATAGCACAACCGTTTTCCTCCTCTGCAAAGGAAGAATCTGTCTATCGGAGAATCCAGAGATTTTTCAGCGATTTTGTGCTATGTAGTACAGAGAAAAAGCTCGCAAAAGCGCTTTGAATTTCTATTTTTTCACAGGCTCTAGGCACGGCCCGCCTACGAGGACGCGATTTGGCACAGCGAGATGAAGCGCAAGGTGGTCGCGGGAGGTGTGCCGCAGGACACACCATCCGACATTTCTATTGGAAGCGCTTATGCAGATTTTATCCTAATCAGGGGATCGCAAAACTCCATTCTGAAGTGTTTGAAAAAAATCGGTGTTCGTGTAAACAAAGGAAAATCAGGAGAGTTGCATGAATATGAATATTGGACCAAAACATTCGACAGTAGTGAGTCCGCAATTGACAGCAATAGTCAAAGAGACAAAAAATACAGCGGTTCTTTTTTCAAGCGTAATTCCAAACAATCTGCATTCTTCAAGACATAAATTTGGAGCTACGATAAAACCTCCAAAAATTGCCATGCATGCAGCTCGCGTTACCGAAGGGATTGCCGAAAGGATTGTAGTGCCTAGCGGACGGCTAAATATTGCCTATAAAGCAAGCTCTATCGCTAAGGGGACGTTGGGGAGAGCTACACCACCCAAGAAAAACCTCTCCCTACAGGGAAAAAATGTAGAGAGAGAACCAACTGTCGGAATGAATCTTTTTGATTTAAGATCTAAGACGAAGATCTCTAAGCACTCGTCCAGCTAAAGAGAGTTTCAAAAAGTCGCCGAGCAAGAAGGGAAGCACCCCTGCCATGAACGCGGTGCCGGGACCGATGAAACGGCTAAGCTGCAGCCAGCCCAAAATGTAAATCGCGATGTTGCCCGCTGCCATGGCTAGGAACACCGTTTTCATCGTGCACTCCCCCTTTTTTCTTTCGATGAGATAGCCTGTAAGGAAAGCACCGACGAGATAGCCCATGAGGTACCCGCCTGTTGGACCCAAAAGCCATAGAATCCCAGAGCCCCCCCTTAGCAAAAACCGGTAAACCAAGCGCCCCTTGCATTAAAAATCCCAAAACAGCTAATGCCCCGCGCTTGCTGCCAAGGAAGGCGCCGAGAAAAAGGCAGACATGCGGCTGTAGGGCAATCGGAACAGGACTAAAGGGGAGTGGAATTACGATGGGAGCGCATAGGGCAATCAAGATGCTTGCAGCAACAATGGATAGAAAATTACGAATGGAGGAAGATGTGGAGCTGGTTAATCGATCTTCGCTATGGGTAAGAATGGTCATAGTTCCCTCTAATAAAGAAGTTTTGAAGCCTCATCGCAGATTGCCTTAGCTTCGGGAAAACTGAGAACTTCCCGCGCTTCATCTAAAGTAAGCCATTTTCCTTCGCGAATCTCTTCAGGTTGCAGCTTAATAGCGCCGGCTACTTCTGCAATATAGTAGCACACTTTTTTGTGCTGAAGCCGTCTTTGATGGCGAAACTGATAGTTTTCGACGAGAGGTTCCTCAGAAAGAAGTTTTACAACCTCCAACCCTGTCTCTTCGAAGAGCTCTCTTTTTGCAGCTTGTAAAGCATCTTCGCCAGGATTTTTTCGTCCTTTTGGGAAACCCCAATGATGCCCTTCTTTATGAAGGATCAAGAAAATACACCAGGTTCTGTCGATTTTCTGTAAGGGAATGATACCAAAGGATTCAATAAGAGCCATCATGTCGCACTAGCTGATTGGTAAGGAGCAAAGATCAGCGAGCAATTATGACCGCCAAATCCAAATGAGTTTGACATAGCCACCTGAACCTTTAGCGCTTTCGCATGATTTGGCACTATGTCAATGCCGGCAATCTCATCTTCTGGATCATCGCTGTTGATCGTTGGATGGAGCATCCCAGTAAGAATTGCTTTAATCGTTGCGATCGCTTCGACGCCGCCAGCTGCACCGAGGCAATGTCCAACAAGAGCTTTGGTGCCATTCATAGATAGATGATAGACATGTTCGCCAAAAACACGTTTTAAGGCACGCACTTCACAAAGGTCGCCAACGGGGGTAGAGGTGCCATGTGCATTGATGTAATTAATCTCTTCTTTTTTAATCCCGGCATCGCGAATCGCATTCTCCATGCAAATCGACACGCCTTTTCCATCTTCCCATGGAGAAGTGATATGGTAAGCATCGCAAGAAAGGCCTCCGCCAAGATATTCAGCTAAGATTGGAGCGCCGCGTGCGAGCGCATGTTCGAGGCTCTCGAGAATGAGGACTCCAGAACCTTCCCCCATCACGAATCCATCACGATTCTTGTCCCAAGGACGGCAAGCCTTTTGTGGATCGTCATTGCGTTCAGAAAGTGCTTTACAAGCAACAAAACCTGCCAGCCCAATCGGTGTAAGCGGAGATTCTGTACCACCGCAGACCATAAGATCGGCTTCCCCATCGCGAATATGCTTTGCAGCGGCATAAATACAATGACTCGCAGTAGCACAAGCCGTTGAGATAGAGTAATTAGGCCCCATGAAACCAAGATCAATCGCTAGAATAGCTCCTGCGATATTGGTGATGATATACGGCACGAAAAAGGGGGAAATCCTTCGAAATCCTTTGCTGATAAGGGTTTCAACCCCGTCAGAAAACATCCCCATGCCCCCCATGCCAGATCCAACAAGCACGCCGCATCGCTCTTTATTGAGACGAGTAAGATTTTCTAACCCAAGTCCGCTCGACTCAAGAGCTTTCTTACCTGCTACAGCTGCATAGCTTACGAATTTATCCACACGCCTAGCTTGCTTTTTATCCATATAATCCCCAGCGTCAAAATTGCGCACTGGAGCGGCAAACCGCGTAGGATATTCTTCACAGGGGAACTCTTCGAGAGGGACTACGCCGCTTTTGCCAGCAAGAAGTTCGTTATAGAAATGATCAACATCGTTGCCGAAGCAAGAGACAATCCCCATTCCAGTCACTACGACACGTTGTCGTGGGTTCATGATGGCCTTTCCTCTTTAATTCTTAAATAAGAGCGCCTTTCGCGATCTCTATATGAAGGTCGATAATCTCTCCCTTTTGCCAAAGCTTCTCGAGTTGATATCTATCTCGTAGCCCAGGCATGAAAAGGTGGACCATTACCTGTAAGTAATCGAGAACGACCCAATCACCCGTTTCTAAACCTTCTATATGGACGGGAGCGATCCCTTGCTCCTTTAAGGTCTCTGCTATTGCTTTTGCGATAGCAATAACATGTCGGTCGACATTTCCTTCAGCGAGGATGACGTAATCGGTGATGCTCGAAATCCCTCTCAAATCGATAGCGAGGATATTCGAGCCTTTCTTATCAAAAATTGTCTGCGCTATCGTATTAAGTAGCGCTTGATCGTCTTTCAGCATAGGTTGAGAGGCTAGTATAATCCATGTTCCTTAATGTAGTCTAGGACTTTTGCCGGAACAAAATGCTCACAGTAAAGTCCTTTTTTTAATCGGCTTCGAATCTCACTAGCGCTGATTTCCAAGACTTTAGTAAGAGTGATCCCCATGGCGACTTTTTCGGCAAGCGGGCTCTTAAACGTATTCCTTTCAAATCTTCTGCATCCAATGAGCGGTTTTGCCAGATCTAGGAGCTGTTCCACTTCTCTCCATTGCGAAAGTTCGGGCAATAGGTCTTCGCCAAGAAGCAGATAAAGCTGATCTTTCTTATTATTAAATTTTGTACTTAACAAATAGCGGACTGTATCGATAGTATACGAAGGTCCTTTCCTTTTAATTTCCCAATCGAGAGCTTCCCAGGTGGGAAGTCCTTCTATAGCAAGTTTCACCATTGCTAATCGATGCTCAGCGTCACGCGGGTGCGTCGTCTTCAAGGGCGAGGAGAGAGCTGGACAGACGATCACCGTGTCTAGGTTGTGCGCTTCTTGTAAAGAGATTCCCAAGTGCATGTGTCCAAAATGGATCGGATCAAATGTCCCGCCAAGCAACCCAACTTTTTTCACAAAATCTCCCAATCATGGGTGCGCGCAAAAAAACGTAATTTTCTATCCGGATTTACGGCAACGGCTCTT
>Ga0206862_1047_pt3 | contig 14125 bp, 9 predicted proteins | sample Alteio_BWOrgCont_43_FD_152625 | JGI IMG/M metagenome (GOLD analysis project Ga0206862, IMG submission 152625) | Enriched cells from forest soil in Barre Woods Harvard Forest LTER site, Petersham, Massachusetts, United States -... | ecosystem: Environmental > Terrestrial > Soil > Temperate forest > O... | reverse complement strand
AATTCCAACCAGGCCGCCCCAGGTGCGAACGCCTACCAGCGTGCCGAGGCCAGCCTTGCGGAAGTACCAGGGCATGGCGTCGCCGCCTGAACCGGCAGATTGGTTGATGATCATGGCCTTCGGGCCAAAGATTGCGCCTTCCGGATCGTGCACAGGCTTGCCGTCCCGTTCGATTGCACCGCTGAGCGGTTTCTGGCCGAGCACGTTCACTACATAGTCGGCGATGAAGCCGCCTTCGTTGTAGCGCTCGTCGAGCACTACGGCTTGCTTCTCGATCTGCGCGTAGAAATAGCGGTTGAAGTTGGAGTAGCCGGATCCGCCGGTGTTTGGCATGTAGATATAGGCGGCTTTGCCGCCGGAGAGTTGGTCGACTTTGCGGCGGTTGGATTCGATCCAGTCAATGTTGCGCAGGCCATGCTCGGAGTCAACGGGGACGACGGTGACATCGCGGCCATCGCTGCCGTCGGCCTTTGTGCCGACGCGAATCACGGTCTGCTTGCCCGCCGCGCCGTCGAAAAAGCTGTAGATGTCGTCAGTTGCGTGTAGTTCGCGGCCGTTGACGGCAAGCAGGTACTCGCCTTCGACGATGTTGATGCCCGGCAGCGTGAGCGGTGCGGTGAGCGAAGGCGTCCAGTTCTGGCCGTTGTAGATTTTGGCGAATTTATAGCGGTTGTTTTCAACGCTGTAGTCGGCGCCGAGGAGGCCGGGCTTTGGTCCGTCCTTGGGCTGGTCCGGGCCGCCTACGAACATGTGGCCGACTTCGATTTCCCCGAGCATTTCGACGGAGAGGTATGTGAACTCGTCGCGCGAAGCGAGTCCGGCGAGGTAGGGTTCGTATTTTGCCTGGATTTTGGCGAGGTCAACGCCGTGGAGGTGCGGGTCGTAGAAGAAATCGCGTTCGATGTGCCAGGTTTCGCGGTACATCTGACGCCACTCGGCCTGCGGGTCGATCATCGCGATCATGCTGCCGTTGTTTACGGGCTTGCCCTGCTCGGCTGCGCCGGGCTTGAGGTCGGCGGTGGGGACGAGGAACCAGCTGTCGTCGTGCCAGTAGAAGAGTTTTTCACCGTTAAAGGAGACATCAAAACCATCAAACCCGCGAAGGACTTCTTCTGTCTGGCGTTTCTCGAGCGTGAAGCGCCAGAGTGAGCGGATTTGTGGACCATCGCCTGACGAGGCGCGGCCTACCGGACTGCCTTCGGCGAGGAAGAGCACGCCGGTCTTTCCGACGGAAAGAGCGACATAGTTGCGCGCCGGGATGGGCAGAGACAGAATGCGATTGCCGATTCCGGCGAGGTCGATGACAGTGGGCTTCGGCTTTTCTTCATCCTTCTTGGCGGCGTCCTTCTTCTCGTCACCCTTGGCTGCGGCTTTGTCCTGACTGTCCGTGTCTTTTTTGTCGTCCTTCTTGTCTGCTTCTTTCTTTTCTTCCTCCTTCTTCTTGTTCTCGTCGTCGCTCTCGGGCGGTATTGGCGAGGCGCCGTCTTTGGCGAGAACGACCACGTAGGCGCTGCTGTTGGTGGCGCGATCGAGAGAAGAGAGGTCGATGCCGGCGTCGGAGGGACCGTTATTCGTCGATGCAGTGAAGTAGAGGTACTTGCCGCCCGGGTCGAAGACTGGGTGCGCGGCGTTGCTCATGCCGTCGGTGATTTGCGTGGAGCTGTGCGAGGCGAGCGAGTAGAAGAAGATGGCATTGAGCTGGTTTTCGAGGTCGCGCGTGTAGGCGATCCACTGCGAGTCGGGCGACCAGGAGATTTCAGTGTTGGAGCCGAAACTGCCGCGGAGACCGGTGTCGATCTTGATGGGCTTGCCGCCGGAGACGTCGACGTGCCAGAGGTGCAGATGCTTGTCGGAGTAGGCGATGTGCTTGGAGTCGGGCGACCAGGTGGGGCTGTAGAAGTACGACGGGTCGGGGCCGAGGTCGATAACCTTGGGCGGTTGCAGGCCGTCCTGATCGCGGATGCAGAGCTGGTATTCGCCGGAGGCGTCGCTGAAGTAGGCGATGGATTTGCCATCGGGCGACCAAGAAGGATTGCGCTCGGCGGTGCCGGGGGTTTTGGTCAGGTTGCGGGTGTCGCCCTTTTCGCCGGGGAGGGTGAAGATATCGCCGTGAGCCTCGGCGACGACGCGCACGCCTGTGGGCGAGACGGCGCGGTACTGGACCTCGGCGGGCAAAATCTTTGTGAGGCGCGGGGTGAGCGACGGCAAGTCTCCGTGGATGGTGATGGGAACGGTGTGCTCCTGGTGCGTGGCGACATCATAGAGGTGGATCGAACCGAACTGCTCGTATACGAGTGCGCCGGGGCCGGCGGTGACGGTCTTGAGATCGTAGCGGTGATTCTCGACGACCTCCTTTACTTCTTTCGTGTCGGTGTCGTAACTGAACAGTGAGACGGGGCCGTTGCGGTCGGAGAGGAAGTAGACCGTATTGCCTTCCCACACAGGGTCGGAGTCGTTGGAGTTCTCGCGCGGGATTTTGACGAGGTCGAGGGTCTTCATGTTGATGAGCCAGACGGGAGTGGTTTGGCCGCCGCGATAGTGTTTCCATGCGGCTTCCCACTGCAGGACGGGCACGTAGGCGAGCGTGTTTCCATCTGCGGAGTATGAGCCGTGCGTGCCACTCGGCAGCGGTAGAAGCGTTGGCGTTCCTGTGCCGTCGGCATGGGCGCGGAAGAGGCGGAAGAAGTCGGAGTAGCTGGCGAATGGCGAGGCGAAGAGGATGTCCTTGCCGTCGGGAGTCCAGCCCGCGATGAAGTTGCCCGCTGGGTTCCAGGTGATGCGGCGCGGCACGCCGCCGTTGGCGCCGACGATGTAGATGTCGTTGAGGCCGTGGTCGCGTGTAGTGTAGGCGAGTTGGGTCCCGTCAGGCGAGAAGAATGGGCCTACGGTCACGTTGTTGGAAGACGTAAGCCGCTGGGCTTCGCCGCCGTCACGCGAGACTGTCCAGACATCGTTGGCGTAGAGGAAGGCAATCTTGTCGAGGCTGAGGGAAGGATTACGGAGGAGCAGTGGGTCCGACGCGTAGGCAAATCCGCACAGAACGAAACTAGACAGAATAAAACCAGCCAAGACATTGAAGCAGCCAAGCGGGAAAGCGTGGCGAAGCAAACGGGTCAATCCAGCCATACTGATGATCCTCTGAGGAACAAACGAGATTAGTGGGGGGGGGGTGGGCCGCGCGCGCTGCAAACTGGATAGACCCGACTGCCGCCACAGCTTTCTAAATCCCGGCAGGAGGCTTCCCACGGGGGTGGCATAACGATATCACGCTGATAGCGGATAACTTCCGTTCCAGGCTGAATCCGCCCGACCGAATTTGCTGCATCAGGCTTTGCTCCTTCTTCCATTCTGGCATTTCAAATGATACGTTCGTAGTCTCCTCGTAGATCCCCAAATTCGAAACCCATTTCGATCCCGAGTTCCGCGCGCATGACTGCACTCAGACCTACGATCACCTTGTTTCTCGTCCTATCGACTGCATTCAGCCTGTCCGCCCAGGACCGTTCCTACGGACGCTCCGTCGTCAGCTCGCAGTACGGAATTGTTGCCACCAGCCAGGTTTCGGCTTCACAAGCTGGCGCGCGCATCCTCGAGCAGGGAGGATCCGCCATCGATGCCGCGATTGCGGCCAACGCTGTTCTCAACGTTACCGAACCGACTTCGAACGGGATGGGCGGCGATCTCTTCGCCATTTATTGGGAGGCGAAGACCGGCAAAATCTACGGCCTGAACGCCAGCGGCTGGGCGCCCAAGGCACTCACGATTGAACATCTCCACGAGAAGGCCATTACGGCGATGCCCCAATATGGTGTCGACTCCATTACCGTGCCGGGCGTGGTCGACGGATGGACCAAGCTGCATGATCGCTGGGGGAAGCTGCCGTGGCGCGACCTCTTCCAGCCCGCCATCTCTTATGCCGAGCATGGATTTCCAGTTGCGGAGATCATTCATGCCTGGTGGGACGGCGATCACGATGGCTTGCTGACGAATGCGGAAAGCCGCCGCGTATTTCTGCCAGGGGACAAGGTCCCGGAGACCGGCGAGATCTTCCGCAATCCTGATGTGGCCCACGCGCTCACGCTGGTTGCCGACCAGGGTGAGGCTGTGTTCTACAAGGGAGAAATTGCTAAGGCCATCCTGAAAACCTCTGCAGACCTCGGCGGAACCATGACTGCCGACGACCTTGAGTCTTACTCCGCCGAATGGGTCGAGCCGATTTCGACGAAATACCGCGACTGGACGGTATATGAATTGCCGCCGAACGTGGACGGTATCGCGGCACTTGAGATGCTCAACATTATGGAGCAGTTCAAGCCTGATCCCGCTGGGCCGCACAGTTCCGGCGAGTTGCACACCCGGATAGAAGCCATGAAGCTCGCGTATGCCGACGTGAAAGCCTACGATGGCGATCCGCGTTTCAGCAAAATTCCGGTCGATCAGCTTCTCTCGAAAGACTTCGCCGCCAGGCGCGCCTCGCTGATCGATCCGACGAAGGCCAACTGCACGGTCGCTCCCAGCGCGCTCGGCACCAGCGATACCACTTACTTCACCGTCGTCGATCGCGAAGGCAATATCCTGTCTCTCATTCAAAGCAACTACAACAACTTTGGATCGAATGTAACTGTGCTGGGCATGGGGCTTCGCCTTACAGGACCGCGGAGGCCTTTTCTCGCTGGATCCCGCGTCTCCTAATGCGCTTGCTGGTCGGAAGCGCCCCTTCCACACCATCATTCCCGCGTTCATGCAGAGAGGCGACCAGCACATTGGCTTCGGCATCATGGGCGGACTCAATCAGCCACTCGCTCATGCGCAATTTGTTTCCAATGTCGTCGACTACCACATGAACATCCAGGCTGCGATGGAAGAGCCGCGCTTCACCGATCGTCAACAGCTCGGTTGCAGAATCGTCATCGAGTCGCGCGTTACGCCAGCCACTCTCGATGCACTGAGCAGGATGGGACATGTGCTGCAATTGCACGGCGACTACACATCACAGATGGGGCGAGGGCAGGCAATCCTTCACGACAGCAAGACCGGCATCAATTCCGGCGCATCCGATACACGCGCGGACGGCGCCGCAATCCCGGAGCAACCGGACTTCTTCGGCATATCAGCCAAGCGTTAGCAAGGCAATTACGCGTCACGCTGAATTACGGTCAAGCTGACGTCGTCGCAGACGGGACTTCCATTCGCGAAGTCCTGGAGCCAGGCGAGAAGGACCATGAGAGTGGCGTGAGCAGATTGCTGTTTGGCGCGTCGAAATGCATCGAGCAGCCGTTCCATCCCGAATTCTTCCTCTTCAGCATTGCTGCATTCAAGGACGCCATCGGAGTAGGCGAGAAGCGTATCACCGGGCTCAAGCACCTCATAGCCGGAGGTGAACTCGGCGCGCTCGATAGCACCCAGCAATGGGCCACCTTTCTCCAACAGTACGGTTCGTCCATCGGCGCGAAGCAATATAGGAGGGAAGTGGCCGGCATTGCAGTAGCTCACTGTTCCGACATTGCAATCGACCTGGGCAAGAAATGCAGTTGCGAAAGGCGCGACCGGCCGCAAATAGCAAAGATGGCGATTGACTTCTGAGGCGATCTTAGCTGGGTCGGAATCGGGGTGGCCATAGCTTTGCAAAAGGCCCGCCAGATTTGTGAACCACATTCCCGCGGCTATGCCTTTGCCGGCGATGTCGCCGTGCGCAGTAAGAACACGGGAGCCATGCTGCAAGAACATTGTGAAGTACCCGGAAAGAAGGCGCGCTGCGAAGACCTCGCTTGCGAACTGCAGACAGCCGTGACGCAATTCACGCGCGCCACTCAGCTTACGCTGGATCTGCCCCGCCTCGAATAATTGCGAATACAAGTCAAGTTTTTCACGCTGTAGCGTGTCCAACTCCTCCTGCAGTGTTGCGCTCACTGGCGGTGATGGTATCGAGGGCATATTACGGTTCCGGCTCTCGCTGTTCATTGCTGGCAGCATTTTCCCTCCGTTCAAAGCTCACCCCTCGTTCGATTGTTGGTGCTCTAACCGACGAACCGGTAGCCCGTTCCGTGTACTGTGAGGAAGTACTGTGGCTGCTCGGGATCGGGCTCCAGTTTTTGGCGTAAACGCACAAGGTGTGTATCCACCGTTCGGGTTGTGGGGTAGTTCTCGTATCCCCACACATCTTCAAGAAGACGGTCCCGGCTGAGCGTCTCGCCAGAATGGCAGATGAAGTATTGCAACAGCTCGAACTCTTTCGAAGAGATATCGAGAGCCTTGCCCGACTTGACTACTCGCCGACGATGGAGATCTACCTCCACGTCGCCGAAGGAATGCTGCTCCTGCTGCTTGGGAATGACTGCTGTGCGCCGCAGAATGGCCTTGACGCGGGCCAGCAGTTCGCGGATTGAAAACGGTTTGGTGACGTAATCATCGGCTCCGAGTTCGAGGCCGACGACTTTGTCGACTTCCTGACCGCGGGCTGTCAGCATGATGATTGGAATGGTTGGGCGCTTGACTCGTAATTGGCGGCACACTTCCAGGCCGCTCATGCGCGGCATCATGACGTCCAGCACGACCACGTCCGGAGACTCCTGCAAAGCTCGATCAAGACCCTCGATCCCATCGCGCGCAGTAATGACTTCGTATCCTTCAAACTCAAAATTGTCGCGCAGTCCAGCCACCATGTTGGGCTCGTCCTCGACGACGAGAATTTTGGCCGGTCTCGGCTCTTCAGTTGGCTTTGTTTTTTCTTGTTGTTTCATGCAGACACCCCGTTCACTAATCTTTGCAGCGGCAATGTGATGACGAATTTGCTGCCCTTTCCCGGCGTACTCTCAACTGCTACTTCACCTCCATGAGCCTCCACGATGTGCCGTACCAGAGACAGGCCCAAGCCGCTTCCCTTGGTGTTGTGCACTAATGGATCGCCTACCCGGTAGAATTTTTCAAATATCTTTAGATGCTCTTTGGCAGGGATTCCAATTCCGTGATCGACGACCTCAAGGTTAACTCCGGAAGTGTGCCGGTAAAGGCGAACCCCAAGGTATTTCTCGTTCGAGGAGTACTTCACGGCATTGTTCACCAGGTTCAGGAGCGAGCGGGCGATTGCCTCGCGATCCACCCAAAGTGGTGGGACGTCGTTGTCGATCTTCTGCTCAAACTGGAAGCCGTTCTGCTCGATTTCGAAGCGATACGACTCGAGCGTGCTGCGGACCAGATCGGCAACGTTGGTTTCGCGGAAGCTGTACTCTTTCTTGCCTGACTCGATGCGGGAGAAGTCAAGGATATTGTTAATCAGGGAAGTTAGACGTTCGCTTTCCTTGCGGATGATCTCGTAGTATTCCTGTTGCTTGCCTGTAGTAGAAACGCGGCCAAGTTCCAGTGTCTCCGCGTAAAGGCGGATGAGCGCGAGCGGCGTCCTGAGCTCGTGGGAGACGTTAGAGACGAAATCCGATTTCAACTTGGCCAGCGCGAGTTCGCGCGCCACATTGCGATAGGTGAGGATGAGTCCGGCACTCATCAGTAAGGAGAGCGCACCCAGAACGAGGAAGTTGGTGCGCAGCAAATGAGCGCTGATGCTCGCGATGGTAGTCCCGCGCAGTTTGATCCCCAGGATCAGGCCGGGGAAAACGCTTTTGAAAGGACGTTCCACTTCCGCCGTCCCGCCATCCCAATAGGAAGAGGTAGCGAGTGGGTAGTCGTCTTTTTCGTAACGGACCATCAGGCCCTTCTGCGGGTGAGAGGTGTCGCCCTCCATCTGATCAGGGAATACTTCGTTCAGGGCCTGCGGGAGGAAATGGTTCTTCAGATAGTCGGTGTCGTAGATGAGTCCTGCCAAAACAGGATGTTCAGGAGTGGAGCCGCGAGGCACGAACAGTACCAGGGACTGATACTGCATTTTTTCGCCCCTGGTTATGGTGTGATCAGTGAAATAGACGTGCCTTCCAGTCTTCGCTTCAAGTCTCTTGATCTTGTCAATCAAGGCCGCGCCCTCCACATCCCACCACGCTCTGAAGTCTGACGAGATCATTTGGCTTTCGGAGCAGAACTGACGGTCGTGCATCATTCGGCCTGGCTGGGACCGAAATTCGAAATCGTTCTTTCCGCCCCACAGAAATGCATGTGTGACATCAGGGTGTGCCGTCAGAAAAGAATCGAGATCATCGGAACGATCCGCATCCGGAAATTTTGAGCTGGCTTCTTCTGCGACTTCATAAGCGCGCTCGTCGATCTGCTTTTCGGCGATAGCCAGGATGCGTTGGTAGTCCCTATAGTAGGCTGCCTCAATTGCCTTGTCGCGCTGGATAGACCAGAGGTGGTACAGCCCGAACCCCATGAGTGCCAGGGCCGGCACTATGACTGCCAGCATAAGCACCAGGATGCGTGGACGCTCAGACCAGTGTTGCACTTGAAGCTTCATACTTTCGCTTCCAGAGGAGTAGCCCATTTCTTATCGAGATGAGATTAGAACAGGGAAGCGGGCCGTATGTCACAGGGACGCAACAAATTGCAAAAAGTTGTGAACTCCAGGATCTGAAGAAAGACAGGAAACAGAGGGCGAAAACAAGTGCGGCCCTGCCGATATTGCTTTCATTGGCTGAGCCGCATGGATGTCCTGTCTGTTCTTAGGCGTCAACTGGATGGGAATGCGCTGTTCGGGATGAGGCGCGCATGTGACAGCTGCCCGGCAATAGCCAGGAATATGTTGCTCAGGCTTGCTACCGGGTTGCCCGCGGTACAGCCGCCACCGCTCGAACCGAAATCGGTATAGAACAATGTCGGACTGGAAGCGATGTTCTGCATTGTTTTGCAGGCGGTGGTGTACGCATCGGAGGTCCCGCTGATGGAAACTGTGTCGCTGGCGCATCCGGAGTTGCTGGAGCCGTAGGCTACGGAGTACACCTTGGTGCCCTGACTTGCCGCATACTGAGCAGCAGTCACTGCCTGCCAGCATTGATCCTTATAGGATGGGTATAACCCAGTGGTGTTGATGGATCCACTGCCGTTGACTCCATTCGACGACATCTGGTTTGTAGAGCCACAGCCATTAAAGTTGGCATAGCAGGAGCTTGCGTCGCCGTCGCTGACGAGAATCAGCGCATTTTGCGAAGTTGGATATGACGTTTGTTCGGCTGCGAGTGCTGCTTCAGCCTGATAAATGGCGCCGGCATAGAAAGTGCCATCACCGCCTGGGGCCTTTACGCCGGAGCAGGTTCCTCCTCCCACAGCAATGACCGACTCAGAGCTCGAAGCCAAGGAGGAGGACGAGTTAGAACTGCGGTAGTCGCTCGCCCATGGCGTGATCTGGTAGGTGTAGCCGGTTGTTCCTATGGAGGTGCCCGTGGTGGATGTAATCGAATTGGTGGGGAATTGGTACGGACCTATCGTAGGGTTGCTGGTAGGACAGGTGTAATCTTTTGAGACTGACCCTGTGGTCATATTAGGGAACGTGAACAAACTGACTCTCTGCAGCGAAGCGGAGCAGCCGCTGGAGCCATAAGAGCATGGCGAAATGTTCTTCATGAATGTCTGAACACCGCTCAACGCACAGGCAAGTCTTGTCTTGTTGCTGCAGTTGCTGTCAGTGGTATTCATCGATGCGGTCGTGTCGAGGACGATCGCGATGTTGTACGCAGCTGGTGTGCCTTTCATGAGCGCAGTTCCGGTTGCCGTCATCGAGAGCGTACTGAAGCCGAACAGCCTCATAAAGGTTGTCGGTACACTGGCGGTCTGCTTTACCTGAATGGCGTTAGCTGTGCTGGCTCCAGTCGAAAGGCCAGTGGAAACACATGGGGTTCCACCGGCAACGGCGGCGGTCACGCACCCCAATGTGTTGGTTGCCCCGGTAATGGTCAGGTTGCTGTAGGCATTGTTATTTCCCGATTGAGAGCCGTACGCCGTCGCGTTGGACAGAGCCAGACTGCCGCTGCTAAGAAGCCCCTGAGCGCCGGCCATGGCCGCTGCATTGGTTGAATTCTGGAGCAGTTGGTAGCTGAAATACGCATGGCCTACGTCGACAACGATGCCGGCCATTCCCAGCAACCCGACCATCATGAAGGCGATGATAGGGATCAGTTGCCCGCGCTGATCTTTATATACACGGCAGAAGAACGACTTGCTGTTCTGGATCATTGGATAATCTCCGTTGCCTGCACTGCAAGGTTGCAACTTGGCCAGTAGTTGTGTCCGAAGACTGACAGGCTGCAGGGGTAGGAGACTGTCATCTTAGCTGATACTCCCGGGTTCTGTATGTTGGTTGCGCCTGCCGTACATGTACTCGCGCTAGAACCGGTGTAGGAGCCGTAAGAGGTTCCGTTCAACACAAAGCTGAACGTGAGGCTTGATGAATTCAGGTTGGGAGCAGCATTGACGAATGCGCCGGCAGCTGTAGTACATGGATCCGTCGTATTTCCACGGCTCATGGCCAGGTACTGCGCGCCTGTGCCCACTGCGGCGCTCATCTCAATGTAATTGTTGAGAGCGATGCCGAATATGCAGATACCCGTCACGATGAGCAGCAAGATCGGCAGAGTAAGCGCAAACTCGAGGAGCGACTGGCCTTCCTGACTGCGAAGGCGCGCGCGGAGACGATTAGCCAAGGAACCTGGCTGGACATCTACTCCCGAAGACGCAACGTTGGTCATACTTTTCATGTACACCACTGTCTGAGGGGAGATTTTTCATTGAATAGCATCTGTTATAAGTTCAGGCGCAAAAAAGTTCAATCAAACAAGAGTTACATCCTTCAGTGCAACATGTTGTTACTTTCGTAAGGAAATCGGCCTTAAATTGGACAAGGCCGCGCTCGTTCCTTGGTAGTTACGGCAGGACAAACCAAGGCGCCAAGAATGCCGAATGGAACGAGAGTTCATATACCTCAGGGGCTAAAGCTCCATCGATTCCATTGGCGCTATTGCAAGGGCTGAAGCCCTTGCCTACCTAGAGACGGGCTTTTTCAGCAGCTTTGTTAAAGCCCCTTCGACGCAACTACTTTTGAGCATCCTCTGACCGCCCTCGCCACTTACGGCGCGGTTCATCATTCCTCGGCGGCTAAGGCCGCGCTTGTTCCCTGGTAGTTACGGCACGACAAACCAAGGGGCACCAAGAAAGTCGAATGGAACGAGAGTTCGTATACTTCAGGGGCTAAATCCCCATCGATTCCATTGGCGCTATTGCAAAGGCTGAAGCCCTTGCTTACCTAGAACCGGGCTTTTTCAGCAGCTTTGTTAAAGCCCCTTCGACGCAACTACTTTTGAGGTATTCAAAGTCTGAAACGAAATTGCGGATGGCCCCCCCTATCATTTCCGCTAAGTTCGTCATTTAACAGGCGGTTAGCTGCTTTTCGCGGTCGCATTGCTCTAAGTTGGTCTATTTAGAGGAGTTACATGCTTCTGCGTTCTTAGGGGCCGCAAAACTGTTGGCTACTTCCAGTTTAGCAGTTTTGGGCATAATTCTCTGCACTTGGACGGGAGCCGTAATGGATTTAGAATCAGTTGATTAACGCGTAGATGCCATCGGCGGGGCTTGACAGGCTGTGAAGGCGCCGGGCTGAGTGGATGGGATTTTGTGGCGGGAGAATGCAGGCGACGGGGGCTTGCTTCGTCGCATGGATTCTTTCGCGCGGATCACGCGCTCAGAATGACGGCTGAGGAGCGTCGGAACTGCCCCACTCAAGCCAAAAGAAGGCTTGAATGGCCCACCCGCCTGGAAGTGGTCCTCATCCTTTGCGCAAGGGCGGCGCAAAGGATGGGGATCCGGGGAATAAAGGTGAAGGGCCAGCTAACGCAGGGTGATACCGCGGGTGAGCATACTGCCCACCACGCGCGCATTCTCAACGCGTTTGTCGATGACTTGTTGTTCGGCGCTTTTGTCACCGTACTGCTTCATGCGAAGGCCATAGACTTTGTCGGGGAGACCATCCAGGGCCGCCATGTTCTTGTAGGTCAGCGAGTAACCGAAGTCCCAGTCATCGGGACCGGTGGTGGTGAGATTAAACCACATCTGATAGTCCGTAATCAGGCCGGAAGACTTTTCCGCCTCCCAGATGGGCACGATGTTCTTCTTCAAGTCATCCATGAACGCATTGAAATGACCGGGCAAGATGTGGACCAGTACCACTCGTGAAACCGGGCCCTCGTTGTACGGGACCTGCGCCGCCGCCATGGAAATGGCAGCGAGTGAGAAACAAAGGACTGCACCTGCGAGTCGAATCGCCTTCTTCATTGCACTTTCTCCTTGCGCGGCCGGAATTTTATTGGGGAGTAATTTCGGCCGTGGTTTTCGGGGGGCTTAAGTCTATACCTGCGAAGGAGTCAGGACAGTTGTTCTTTTGGGCTAAGCCGGCGCGCACACCAATAGTTCAGGTTCGGAACAGACCAGTTAGCCTGGCACTTATTTCTGGGCGGTAGCTGTTCCCGGCTCGGGGAAGTTTCCCGCAGATAGCTGGGCCTGCTGAAGGAGGCGGTATCCATCGCGCGTTCGCACGTGGTACTTCTGCAGGTTCTTGCCAACTAACTTCACTGTAACCGCACGCCAGCCGCGGTTGGGATTGGGTTGCGGGTAGTAGCTGAGAACATAGAGATGGGCGAGGTCATCGCGGATGGATGCGAAGGCTTCTGTCTCGTCTTTCCAACTCTTGGCGAAGTAGGCTTTGCCTCCGGTGGCCTTGCTCATACGTTCAAAGACAGCTGTGGAGACGGGCTCCTGCTGCGCCTGCTGGGTGCTGATCATGTAAATGATCGTGCCAGTGGATTGGGCCAGTTCTGCGACATCTTCCGGGGGCACGGAGCTGGCGTTATCGGGACCGTTCGAGAAGACGACGACCACTTTTCGCCCCTTGAGCGGAGCCGCGTCCTTCACCGTCATGAGGAGGCAGTTGTAGAGTGCGGCGTCGTCTCCGGCGACTGTACTGCGCACACCGCGCAGTACCTGGGACCGGTCGGAGGTAAGCGTCGCGGCGCGGGAAAGATCGCGGCTATAGGAGTAGAAGGCTAATTTGCCGACACCGTCCAGAGAGCGGACGAAATCGGCGATGGCATCCTGGGCAAAGACGAATCCCCTGTACATGTAGTTGCTGGTGTCAAAGAGGATGAAGACGTTCGATCCGGCAAAGGCGTTGATCCCAACAGGATGTACCCCCTGTGCACTTGTCGCGCCTGCGGCGGACGCGGGCTCGCCTGCATCCGCTACCACTACTTGTCCTGCACCGTGTGCCGCGGGTCTGATGGTTGGCTCGCTGCCTTCTTCGAAGGTAGAGATTGTTTCCGGTATCTTGTCCTCGATGATTGAGAAGTCTTCGGGACGAAGGCCACTTACATAGTTTCCTTTGCGGTCTGTGACAGCGACATTCAACTGCACCAGAACCACGTTCACATGAATCGACGAGGCATCTTCCTGGGCGGCGGTCCAGGCGCCTCCGCCCAAGAGAACTCCTGCAAAGAGCCAAAGTACTAGAAGAAATGTCCTGACCATAACCCTTCCACCATGTTCTGTTATCATGCTCCGCCTCTAATTCTGGGAATCAGGAGTTGGCGCCGCGACCGACGCAGTTGTAACGATTTTGCCCTCACGAAATGCATCTCCGGTCTCCTGCATGGCGCGCAGCAGTGCCGGCCAATCCTCAAGATCAGTTGCAAAAATCTTGGCTGTCATGTAGCGGGTCAATTGCGGCGCCAAAATAGTCAGCATGACCGGCGAATAGCCCATCTCGTCCGCCAACCGAGCCCAATAGAGATTGCTGGACTCCCATGACTCGCCAAAGAGGCGGCTGGAGTATCCACCGAAGGCGGGAAACGGCTTTACGTTCAGCAGCTCGCGCGAGTAACTGCGCGCTAAGGTCGGATGCGGCACTCCGAAGTCTCTTGAAAGCCGGGCCCAGTTCACATCGGCCGGGTCCTTGCTGCAGAGAGCATCCAATTGCTGGCTGGCGGGGCCGATGGAAGGGGCTTCGTCCGGGTACTTTCTGCGAAACTCAGAGGCCAGATAAAAGGTATCGGCCGGCATCATGCGCGGAAGGGCAACGGACATGGTCGCGGAACTCTGCAGCGCCTGCGCGGTCCATTCCAATCGCCGCGGCGTCATGCGATCGGATAGGATGCTGATCACTTTGCTTCTCAGCTGCGGGTCTTTCACGGAAGCGGTCAGGAGT
>Ga0206862_1212_pt1 | contig 14242 bp, 6 predicted proteins | sample Alteio_BWOrgCont_43_FD_152625 | JGI IMG/M metagenome (GOLD analysis project Ga0206862, IMG submission 152625) | Enriched cells from forest soil in Barre Woods Harvard Forest LTER site, Petersham, Massachusetts, United States -... | ecosystem: Environmental > Terrestrial > Soil > Temperate forest > O... | reverse complement strand
GCACCATAACCATAAATGCCATTGAAGCTGCTCTGGCCTCCCTGGATCGTGACGCTAACTGGCAATGACTGGGACGTGAGCATCTGAAGCGAGAACTGAACCCCGTCGCCGTTATTACCACTAAATGAGCTATTGATGAAAGTTATGCCGGTCACTCCGCCTTGTATGAAGGAGCTACTAGGAGGGCATCCTGATGGTGGTGTTGAATTGAAATATGGGCAGTTTGGTTCTATGTCTACACCATCTTCGGGCGCAGTACCCTTAGCCGCTGTGAACGAATCCGAAGTAAATGTCGCATTGCTGACCAAATCCGTGATGCTCATACCGTTTCGGTAGCCATGATCAAATACGGAGTTATTGACGTTAATTCCGTTTGCAAAAGCTATATAAAGATCATCCCCCGCTGCCATCTCGGCTGTAATGCCGCTAATGGTTATGTTGCCCGCTTTGCTGCTCAGTGAGCCATAAATATTCAGCATATGGTTAAACTCACATTGGCGCATAATTGCCTGCATCGTAATGAGCGACTTACTAGCGCCCCAGATTGCAATATTCTGGCCGCTTAGCTGGAACATGACTGTATTGGTTCCCCCACAGGCGAAGGTCCCTGATGCCGTCGATGCCGCAATGACCGCATTACTGTCTAACTGCATCATCGCGTTGTTGGGGAAATTAAGGACCGAGGCTTGGTTAGAGCCTTGGGGAGAAAGGTTATAGTTTCCGGCGGGTACTTCCAGGATTTCCCCGTTTAATGCGGCCAAATTCAGACATGTTTGAAAAGCAGGCTGATCGTCTCCGCCAGTTCCGACGCTACTGCCACAGGTGGTGCTGGTAACCAGCAGCGTTGACTTAACGGAAAATCCGCTACTTAGCGTACCAGCGGTGTTCCCTGGGTTCGTGATAGTCACATTATATTGACCTACAGCGGCCGAGGAACTCACCGAAACAGCAGCTGTGATTTGGGTCGCAGAGTTGACGACGCACGAGCTCACTGTTATGCCAGATCCGAAATTACAGGTGGCACCATTTTGGAAATTGCTCCCGGTTATGATGATGACGGGTAGCATTTGTCCTCGGCTACCGGCATTGGGATTCAAAGACGTGACTGCTGGTCCATTCAGCTCAGGCGTCGCGCAAACTGCTGCCGAGTAGCCGCTCTCGCCATGCGTGTTCACAGAGGTCACGACATAACAGTAGCTGGTTCCATTTGTACGACCGCTATCCATATAGCTTGTCGTTGAGGAGCTACTAATCTCGCTATAAGGACCACCGCTAACAGTTGAGCGATACACGTTATAGCTGGTTGCTCCCAACGAAGAATTCCAGGAGAGTGTGACCTCCGAGTTTCCAGCGACTGCGCTCAGGCCAGTCGGAGCTGGTGCAACACCAGACGGTGCAGCACTCGCTTCATTGGAATAGCGGCTTTCACCTGTTGGGTTTACCGCGGTTACAACGTAATAGTAGGTCGTCCCATTTGTAACGCCTGTATCTGCGTAGCTGTTCGTCGTCGCCGATGCAATGTCACTATAGGGGCCACCGCTGGTCGTGGATCGGTAAACATTGTAGCTGGTCGCGCCAGAGATAGCGCCCCAGCTTAGGAGTACCTCGCCGGTATAGGGGGACGCGCTTAGCCCGCTTGGCACTGCGGGCGCGCACGAGCCTGAGCACACGAATTCGTACGATCCGATGTCGTAGCCTTGGGCCTGTGGCCTACCGACCCCGTCGAAATCGATTGTCGGAGAATCGGTGGCAGTGCCCACACCTACCGAGGGACTTGTCGCCTGTTCGTGGTAATTGCCGGTCGCATCGCCGGTGTAATTGACGAAAAGCGGCGCTGCATCAACCTCGGCCGTGGAATGGCCGGTGACGAAGGACGTGTTTTGACCATTCGCGTTGCACTGGGCGTATTGTCCCGAGACATCCCGGCAGTTGCCGGCAAATTCGTTGTTCAGGTACTGGTTGTGCGTGCCGAGATTGCTTTCCTCATATAGGCCGTAATAATAATTTTCGTAAAGAATGTTGTTAGCCACCACGGAGTTATCCAGCGAGTTGGTCGGATTGGACATGAGGATACCCGTCCCGCTGTTGAAGACATCGTTGTCAGTGACGATTTCGTTCGTAACGTCAGGTCCATACACCTGGATACCAGCCCAACCGCATCGGAACGTCAGGTTGTTTTGAGCGACATCGTAAGCGGTATCCAGGTAGATGCAATGTTGCTGATTGCACGCGCCGCCAGCCTCACCGATGTCATAGATCTCGTTCGCCAGCACATACTGGTTGGAGGCTCCGCCTCCCACCAGAACACCTCCACCTGAATAGCAGCCGCCGCTACCAAAGTCGTGTATACGATTTCCGATAGCCTTATCATAGCTCGCTTGCATATGCAGGCCGCTTCCCATGCTTGTCGAGCCGGTAATGTCAAACTGTTCGATGTATACGTACTGCCCGGAATTCGACCAAGCTTGGCCTACACCACTACCTGCGATAAGCTGCGCTCCCCATTGTTGATCAGATACAAAAACGATCGGGCTGTAAGCGGTACCGGAGTTTGAGCTCGTGATCTGTTGGTTGATCGGATATGTACCGGGCGCCACATGGATCGTCATACCGGGCTGCGACTCGTCGGCGGCGTGTTGAATACTTGCCCAGGCCTGGGCGGGGCTAGTCCCGTTATTGGAGTCACTACCACTTGTGGAAACATAACGCGCATTTGCAGGAACCGCGCAGACAGGTAAAGATAAACTACTTTGGCCGAAGGAATTTGATGCAGTTACCTCATAGCAATACTGTGTTCCGTTCGTGAGGCCACTATCGGTGTAAGTAGTTGCGGTGATTGGACTAGAATTGAGCTGGCTATATGATCCATTATTCACGGACCGATAAAGATTGTAACTCGTTGCCCCAGAAGAACCGTTCCACGTCAGCGTGATTTGTCCATTGCCCGGGACTGGACTGAGGTTCGTAGGAGTTAGCGGTGCGCCAGAGGCGGCAAAGGCTTGGGTTGAATAAGCGCTTTCGCCTACAGAATTTACAGCAGTAACCACATAATAGTAAGTGGTTCCGTTGGAGACGCTCGTATCTGCGTAGTTCGTAACAGTCGGTGAGGCGATCTTGGTGTAAGGGCCGCCGGTGGTCGTGCTGCGATAAACGTTGTAGCCCGTGGCCCCCGATGAGGCGCTCCAACTGATGGTGATTTGTGAACTACCAGGGAGTGCGCTGACGTTCGTAGGAGGAAGCGGCGCGCCAGGAGCAGAAGCTGCTTCGGCTGAATAAGCGCTTTCTCCAGCCGAGTCTACAGCAGTAACCACATAATAATATGTAGTTCCATTTGAAACGCTCATATCCGTATAGTTCGTAGTTGTCGGCGACGCAATCTTTGTGTATGGCCCGCCGCTAGTCGTGCTGCGGTAGACGTTATAGGTTGTCGCCCCTGAAGATGCCCTCCAACTTAGGCCAATGAGGTCATTGCCCGGTATGGCACTAAGACCGCTAGGCGGTGAAGGCAGTTGCGCGGCCATTCTAAACGTCAGTATCTCCATTGCATAATTTTGAGGGTTGCTCGCAGTAACGGACACTTGGGACGACCCTGTGGATGACACAGTGCTGTCGAGTAGGCATACCGCACCCGGAGTCGACTGGCTCTCAAGGATCCATCCGGAGGTGGGATTCGAACAAGTCTCACTGCCCCACTCAGAGCCAGCCCACGAGAACAAGTATTCGTTAGGCACTGCCGTAGTAACGGACGCCGAAGACCAAACGGTTGTGGACGTCAGTGATTCATTGTATGCAGATTGGTCTAGGGGAGCAGCGGGGTCCAGGCCTGACACTTCTGCAATCGCGGCTACGAAGTATGTGCTGCCGCCGCTGAAATTTAACGTGATGGCTGTCGCTCCGCCCACGATATTGGCTGCATAATAGAAGTTCGTATACATTACGCCCTGAGAAACGTTGTGGTAAACCGACGTTGCAATTCCCCGTGCGAAAGTGTCTCCCGAGTCGTCAGTAATCCCAGTGATGTCTTGGGGATAGAAATTGACTCCGACGATTAATGTGTGTCCAGCCTTCGTGGCTGTGGGAAGGGCCAGAGTGACAACTCCCGAGGAAGAGGGCTGCTGACTGAAGGTCGCCGTCTGCAGCACGGGCCTTGCGCGAAATGCGACGATCTCCATCGCATAGTTTGCTGTTTGATTCGGTACCACTGCGGCTTGATAGCCTCCTGTCGAAGAAACGCTCTGATCAAGCAAACATATCGCCGCGGAAGTACCTCCTCCATTGGCTTGACTTTCCAACGTCCAACCTGGGCTAGGGTTGGAGCAGACAACGTTCGCTTCCTGGCTAGCAGCCCAAGAGAACAGATATTCGCCAGCTGATGAGGTGGCCACGGTTGCGGAAGACCACGGAGTGGTGTCAGTTAGTGACTCACTATACGCTGACACATCTACAGGAGCCGAATTGCTCAACCCAGCCACTTCCGCAATCGCAGCTGTAACGTTTGTACTGCCGCCGCTGAAATTCAACGTGATGCTTGTGGCTCCGCCAGCGATGTTACTGGCGTAATAAAAATTGGTATACATCGCTGATCCGCTCACATTGTGATAAATGGAGCTTGTTAAGCCACGTGTGAATGTATCTCCGGAGCTATCTGTTACGCTCGTAATGTCTGACGGAAAGAAACTCAAGCCAACAATGATTGTGTGACCGGCACCTGTTGACTGTGGCAGAGTAGCAGTGACTGTGCCAGAAGAGGAAGGCTCTTGACTCAATGTTACCGCTTGGATAGCAGAACCCGAATTCCTCCTAAACGCCACTATTTCCATAGCATAGTTTTCCGAAGTGCCTGCTGTAACCGACACTTGGTAAGTTCCCGTTGCCGACACGTTGCGATCTAACAGACAGACTGCTCCAGGACCGGATTGGCTCTCGATCGACCACCCGGCCGTCGGGTTAGAACATGTGGAGGTGGACCATTCGTTGGCGGCCCATGAAAACAAATACTCATTAGGGGCGGTGGTCGTGACTGATGCGGAAGACCAGGATGTTGTCGCACTCAGCGATTCGTGGTATGCCGACTGATCTACCGGCGCTGTGGTGCTAATGCCTGAGACATCGGAAACGGCTGCGACAAAGTACGTGCTACCTCCACTGAAATTCAGAGTAATGCTTGTGGTCCCCCCAGCTACGTTACTTGCATAATAGAAGTTCGTGTACAGGATACCCTGGGAGACATTGTGATAAATCGAAGTTTTAAGGCCCCGAACAAAAGTGTCGTGGGAGCTATCCGTGATACTCGTAATATCTAAAGGCCAGAAGCTGACCCCTACGATGAGAGTGCTGCCACTGGTAGTCGCTTGGGGCAGGTTGAGCGTTACTGTACCCGAAGAGGAAGGTTGTTGACTGTATGTTGCGGATTGAACGGATGTCTTTTTGAACGCAAGTACTTCCATAGCATAGTTTTCCGAAGTGCTTGCCGTAACCGAGACCTGGTAAGTGCCTGTTGTCGAGACAGGGCGATCGAGCAGACAGACAGCTCCAGGACCGGATTGACTCTCGATCGTCCATCCGGCCGTCGGGTTAGAACATGTGGAGGTGGACCATTCGTTGGCGGCCCACGAAAACAAATATTCATTAGAGGCCGTGGTCGTGACTGATGCCGAAGACCAGGAAGTTGTGGCAGTCAGCGATTCGTTGTATGCCGACTGATCTAATGGAGCTGATGGGGCCAGACCCGCGACCTCCGCAACTGCGGCTACAAAATACGTGGCACCACCACTGAAGTTCAAAGTGAGTGTCGTGGCTCCGCCTGCGATGCCGTTTGCATAGTAAAAATTCGTATACATTACACCTTGCGAAACATTGTGATAGATCGAAGTGGTGAGGCCACGCGTAAATGAATCTCCGGAATTGTCGCTTACACTGCTAATGTCCAGCGGATAGAAATTCACACCCACGATGATTGTGTGGCCGGCACCGGTTGTTTGGGGCAGCGTGAGTGTAACCGTCCCAGATGATGATGGTTGCTGGCTGAAAGTGGCCGTCTGGACAGCTTGGCCCCAGGCATTTCGGGTTAGAAATAAAGCAAATATCGCCAGCAGAAGTCTTATCTTGCGCATATCGCCTCCAAGCACGCGCCCTTAACACCACACGCATAGGGCTGCTGTTCGGTTCTCTATGTGGCACGGCGGAGGCCGCTACTCAATTCGACCGTTCTCGACTGAAACCCACGCTTATTCAGGAACTTAACTATCGCTATTGCGAAGGCTGAGATAATTGCGCACGCAAAATCCGCCCGATTATTTGCGAGACGCGCAAAAGTGCTTGCGTACCGAAGGATACGCAACCACAAGCAAAGTTCGGTGAACACGTTACATGTTTCGCGTTTATGGTTCTGCAAGCTGAGGTAAACAGCGGTTCCGGAGAGAGCGTAGTGCGGCCCTGCAGGAACGCACTAGATCATCAAAGTCGTTGCGTTGGCAGGAACACTTTTAGCGATGTTCTTGACTTTTCGGAGCTAATCTTCAGCTGACCGCCTATATCCTCAACTCGTTCTCTAATCGCTGCTACAAGTGATCGCTCGCTCGGGTTAGGCGCTTCAATGCTCGGACGAGAAGCTTGCATAGCGTTATAACTCATACGGATTTCGGCCTTATCTGCAACACGCAGATTTATTTCTGCATGTTTCAAATTGGCAGAGGCAAAGCTAGTAAACTCTTCGATTATGTGAAATGCCGTCAGTTCTATGGTTCTAGAGAGTCGAGCAGGGCCTGTTTCAATTTCAAGTTCCACTCCGAAGTCCCTACTGGCCGAAATTCGGCCAATGTACCAACGCAATACAAATGCGAGACCAAGTTCATCGAATAGCGGCGGATACAGTGCATATGAGGTCCTACGTATGCGATTTACAGCGTCTTGTACCAGTTCTGATATTTCACCAAATAGCCGCAGCGACATTACGTCAGGTTCTTGTACTCTGGACTGCAAGGTTGCCAGTTTCAAAAGCGAGCCGACCAATCTCTGTGCAATGTCTTCGCGCAGTTCCTCGGCAACGTGGCGGCGTTCCTCATCACGATTAGCCAAGACGTGAGCTAGTGCATTCCGAAGCTCAAGTTCCCGCAAGAAACTATCGGCGTGGGAACTAGAGAGAGATGATGTCTTGTGGTTGATAGCATCTGATCCCATCTTCTCACCACCACTTCTAGGCCGAGATTTCGCCTGCATTCACAATGCCAGATCACCGAAGTTCGGCGTAGTTCCTGTGCTCAAACAAACGAAGAATATTTAGCGAGGTATTTGTAAGAGTGCTAATGCCTACCCATACCTCTCATCGGAGGGCCGATGGATACCCAACTTTTTCATTCGATATTGAAGGGTCTGCCGCGAAACTCCCAAACGCGCTGCTGCACCTCGTTTACCCCCGATAATCCAATTTGTCTCTTCGAGTATGGCTAAGATATGCTCCCGCTCCAATCTTTCCAGCGTATCGATTCCGGCAGGCTGGTGAATATCAGTCTGAAACGGGCCCCTTGGGAGTGTTACGTTTAAGGTCGGCCCCGACGCCAGGAGGACGGCGCGCTCAACAACATTTTGCAATTCGCGAACGTTGCCGGGCCATTCGTAATCGACCAACGCTCTTATGGCTTCGGGAGGTATGTTCAGTATCGTCTTGTTATTCCGGAGTGCGGCTTTTTCAACGAAGTGCGCTACCAAGAGAGGGATGTCTTCACGGCGGCCGCGCAGCGGCGGAACGTGAATCGGAAATACATTCAATCGGTAAAACAAATCCGAGCGAAATTGTCCTTTCCTCACCATGTCCGCGAGATCGCGGTTCGTCGCGGCGATAACTCGAGCATCTGAGCGGATTGTCCGTGAACTACCTAGGCGCTCGAATTCGCGTTCTTGTAAAACGCGAAGCAACTTTGCTTGCAAGTCAAACGGAATATCAGCAATCTCGTCAAGAAATATTGTGCCGTGATGAGCGATTTCGAAACGCCCGATACGCTGAGATATAGCGCCAGTGAAGGCGCCTCTTTCATGTCCGAAGAGTTCGCTTTCAAGCAGCCCGGTAGGGATAGCGGCGCAGTTTACCCTCACCATGATCTGGTCACATCGTGAGCTCAGATTGTGAATCGCTTGGGCGACAAGTTCTTTACCCGTCCCGGTTTCGCCACTAACCAGGACAAAAGAGTCGCTTGGCGCAACAATTCTGATTTGAGACCAGACCCTGCGAATTGCAAAACTCCGCCCAACGATCTCTCCTCCACTCGAAACCGGCATATGGATCGGCATTGGCTTTCGGTAACTCATCACGCAAACGAACCTCCAATTGGACTAGCCTCAAACGCGGATGTCCATGAGGTCGTCGAAGCCTATGATGGGAGCCAATAGTAATAGTACTACATTTGAAGTAGTAGGGTAAAAACAGTATATGTACAGTTTACAACTAATGTAAATCACCTAAAGAGCAGGAGATACACCGGCCGGCAGCGATCTTTCTCCAAGATAAGCATGTTGCGGAACTTAATTAGAAAGGCGCGCAAAAGGGCAAAACAACTAGGCGACGCTGCAAAAGGCTATGCACTTTCTTGCCCCCACGCCCTGACTCATTTGCGTGGTTCGGGAAATCCAGCGCAATTAATTTCGAAGAATTGTCATTCAGAGTGCTGCAAAAGAGGTTACCCCCTTCACATATCAGATGTCGGCGCTTTTTGTTCGCGTGCTCGACTCCTTCGGCTGATCCGCATACACAACTTCAATCGTGACCTGCTTGCCATCTACTCCACCGAGTTGCAGCTTTTCGGTTTGCAGCACCTTACCATCGAGCCGTTCCCAAACCTCCTTGAGCGCCGTGGCGTTCCCTTTCATGGCCAGCTGCAAAGTGGCGCGCACGATGAGCTCCTTCCATGTTCGTTTCTCCCGATCAGCCGGGCAGATCTTTCGAATCTCTTCTCGGAGTAACTGGGTGAGGCAATCCTGTTTCTTTGGCCGACCTCGTGGGTTGCCGCTCGTTCCTTTCTTCCAGCGATTCTCGACTGGCGGTAATGGACGGCCATTCTTCTGCGGCTGATGCTCTTTCATTCGGTTTTCCCTACCAAAGCGTCCTGCGACCACTCCCGTCTCGCCGGAGCCCGAAGTGTTTGGGCCAATCATCAATAGATCTGGGCCTCTCGTCGAACATGCTACGACGGCGTGGCTCCGGTGGAGGATCAACCGATGACATTACTGGCCCGTAGCTGCTTTGCCCTGTCATCAGCTCTGTCAATACCCAGACCAAAGCATCGATGCGGTTGGGAGACCAGCTACTGATCCCGGGCTGCCAGGAAATCATCTCGTTCTCAAGTCCATCGAGACGCCCAACGTGGTGAACCTTTCCCTGCTCATACAATGCCGCAATGGGTTCTGCGCGAACAGCCTTGCCACGGCTGGCTCTGACGCTCTGGAAAGAGATGGAACGATCGACCGTGCGCAATGTGCTCTCGACCATATCACCACCGAAGTTCTTCTCCGCAAAAATGCGGTCGGCGTGGAAGGTGTGATATGCGGCAATCACCTCTTTTGCCCATTGGTCGGGTGTTCCCTTTCGACTTCGATCTTGCAGAACAAAACCATGGGTTTCCGTGGTTCCCTTGCAAGAACAAGGGCCTATTCCGGCGACGATGATTCCGCATTCCCCGGAGCCGCCCGATGGATCGACCCCCACCGCCACACGGGTCAGACGTGGGTGTTGGTGGACCCTTAGGCTGTCGAGTAGCACGATGGTCCACAAAGCGCCCGGCACCTCGTCCATGTCCTCAGCCAGAATCTCCTGCTGATATGAGAGGCGGCTCATGTCGCGACTGATCTCGGCAAGCGCTTTTTTGGAGATATAAGGATTATCGTGACTGGTGAAATGAAATGCTGCCCAGCGGGATTCCCTCTCTTGGGCCTCTGCTGCCTGCTCTTCTTCCAAAGCTTCTTTGTACATTTTGGCGGCATGCCGTGGATCACGCGCTTTCGACAGCGCCTGAGACCGGAGTGACGGCGGAGTGTAGACGAACACGGCATCGCCGTCGTTATCGAGCAGCATCGGCGCGCCCACATCCTCCCAAGCCGTCTCATCCATTAACTGCCACTCATCAAGGATTAAAAGATCAGCATGGTCGCCGCGAAGCGTATCCGCGTTCCAGGCGGTCTTGGCTTTGATCGACTGGTTAGTGCCCACGCGCTCGATGACATGCTCGCTTTCATTCTTGGTGACGACTCCATCGGCGATCAAATCGGCCAGTGCCTTCTTCACCTCCCTCCAAAAATGCAAGGTTTGTTCCATCGTGGGCGCGGCGTAGAGGACTCTCTTGCCTGCCAGGAATACTTGGGCCGCCAGGATCGCCACACCGGTAGTCTTGCCGGAACGGCGTCCTGCACAGACGATCTTGCGTTTCGCCTTTGAATCCAAGAAGGCTTGTTGTTTTGGATGGGGTGTTTTCAATCTTACTCGTAATCTACGAAATATCACTCTTCACCTCCCCTTTCCCGTGCCAGTCTCGGCCGGATACCTTTCTGTTTGAGTCGCTCCAGAGCTACCGCTACAAAAGCTGGTGACAGTTCCATCGCGTAGCACACACGCCCTAGCATCTCGGCCGCCACCAGTTGGGTTCCGCTTCCGGAGAATGGCTCATAGCAAATGTCAGCTCGTTCCATGTGTTGACGCATGGGAATAGCAAACAACTCAATCGGCTTCTCGGTCGGATGGACGCTTGGCTCGCCTGGTCTAAGGGTCGGAAATGACCAGACGCTCGCCGGGTAGTCCTTGGCGATGCGCTTTGGTTTGCGGGTCTTTATCCACCCAAAGAGGCACGGCTCGTGCTGCCACATGTACCAGGAGCGGTTCAATATGGGCCGGTCTTTCACCCAGATGATCTGCTGATGAACGAAGGCTCCATGCTTTTCCCAGACGGTTTCAAGGAGCTTCTGTTTCCTGCTAGCGTGCCAACAGTACCAAGCTGCCTCGGGTGTGATCGCGTGCTCGATAGCCGTCCGCACGAACGAGTCATAAAGCCGCTCCCCCTGTTCGGGGCTGTCGACATCGCTATATTTGTCGGACCAGTCTTTGTTCTTCCGCCGTTTCGTTCCTGTCGAATCGTTCCATTTGTGCGGGTGATTGGTCCCATCGTACTGCACGAGATACGGTGGATCGGTGGCGAACAGGCAGGCTCGCTTCCCATTCATTAACTTCTGAACATCGTCTTTGGACGTGCTATCCCCGCAGAAAAGCCGGTGTCTGCCGATCACCCACAGCTGCCCGCGGGCGGTTTGCCACTCCTTCTGCAACTCGGCGGCACGGTCAATGAGGGGAGTCGGATCGTCTTGCTCCACTTCGGTCTCCGCGAAAAGCTCCTCAAAGCCGGTTCCCGCAAGCGCATCTTCCGCACCGAGCGAGGCAATGATCTCTTTCAGCTCATCCTCGTCCCAGCCTCCCAAAATGGTTGTTTGGTTGTCGGCCAAGAGGTAGGCCTCGGCTTCGCGATCATCGGCGAATGCCACACCCCGCACCACAGGAACGAGCCAGTCACCTCCTTCAGCCCGGATGCGATCCGGTGGCTTTTGGCCTGATTGCTTAGCGCGCATCAGGGATTCGAGCCGGCCGTGGCCAGCGACCAGCCGTCCACTCCGCTCGTCCAGGATCATGGGAGCGACGTAGCCGAAGCGCTCCATCGAGGCAAGCACCGTCTCCACGTGGTGGCTTTTGGGATTCCGCGTGGCGGGTTTTAGGCTGGAAAGGGGCAAGTATTCAACGCGGAGATCCCTTTGCTTGAGGGCGGTTTTCATTTCGCCTCCGCCACCGAATCAACGTGCGAGGGCGATGTTGGCTTCCTGAATCTGATGCTATGCGAATGGCCCTTTGCGCGTCGTAAATTCGAGGCGGAGCTATTGCAGCGAAATCGTTCAACGTAAGGACTCCACTTTACTGTTGCGTTGTTCGTGCGAAGGCAGATCATCGGGCTTTCCTGTTGCCTTTCTGCTAAAGAAGCCCGACAATCAAATTCTCACGTCTGAGAGTGGGCTTCGCTCGCTCTTGGGTCTAGCCCCGTCTTCAGTTAGCGCTGAAGGCGGGGCTTCTTATTCAAACCCTTTCCCATCGCTTTCTTCTTGCTGTTCCACTTCTTTCCTCGCTGCCCGAAGTAATCCAGCGCCGCGTTTCCTCGTACGGAAGCGGTAAGCCGTGATTCCTTCAATGGATCTACTATCAAGTTCTTGGTGCTGTTTTAGTCGAGCCAAAGTTGTAGAGACCGATGCCAGCGGGTTGGACATATATTCACTGAAATCAAAACCGTTGGCGACGAGCCGATCTCGTACCATCGCAACGGTGAGATACTTTCGACCTTCGCTTTGCATGACGTTGCGAACGGCGGTGATAAGGCTGACTTCTTTCTCTTTTCGAGCGCGGAGAATTCCTGACCATTTAACAAGCAACCTATGGTGCTCTTCGTCGGCCGGAAGCATTTTCGAAAGGGCATGCATCAGCTGCTCAAGATTTTCGAGTTCTCGATCCACTTCCTTGCGTTGGTCGATCAGTTGCTGGTACTTGATGAAGAGCTTTTCGAGCATCTCCTTGTAATCGGTGGGCTGCATAGCCGCATTATAGACTATGTCTATAACACGTCAATAGCCAAAATGAAATCATTGGCCGAACGCCTACATTTGCCTTGCCTTTAGGCGTGATGAACGCAATCCTCCCGACCGCCAAAAGGAGGCACCTGACTTGAAATTGAGGGATTACCAGCCGAAGGTAAATCGGCACACCGAGGGCGCCGAATGCTACTGGTGTTTTCGCTACTGGCGCGACGAGTTGGCTGCTAACGGCCTCACTCGAACCAGTCGTGAGGTTCACAGAATAGGTCCCGCTGAAGGCGCGGGAGCGCTGACTCGGAAGGAAGCCGAGGTCGAACGCGACAGGTTCATCAAGCAGCTCTCGGCGACGCCCTTGCGCCAGGCACCCGTCGTTGTGCCAACGGAAAACCCAGGCATGACTCTCTTCGGTACGCTAGCGGAGCTATGGGAGTGGGATTACGTCGAAGCCACGGTTGGCGGCAAGCATTTGGTCGCAGCCTCGACCAAGGAGAAGTATCGCAACCACCTGCACAATCACGTCCTTCCCCGGTGGGCCGCTACCCGCCTCTGTGATTTTCGAGCCAAAGACGTCCTCGATTGGCTGCAAAACGAATCTGGCTCCTGGTACATGATGACCGACCTACGAAACATCATGAGCGGAATATTCACCAAGGCTCAGGAATGGGAACTTCTTCCCGATACCTTTGCCAATCCGATCGCGCGAGTGAAGCTGCCAAAGAAATGGGAGGTCTACGAAAGACGAATCCTCAGTGAAGAAGAGACCGTACGCATGCTGGCACGGATCGAAGATCCCCACCGACTCGTTTGCGAAATCTGCCTTGCCACCGGAGCGCGCATTTCGGAAGTCACCGGTCTGCAACTCAAACACGTAAATCTGGAAAAGGGCTTCATCCGCATTGAGCAGCGACACTGGCGCGGCAACATCGACGATCCTAAAACGGAACGGAGCAAGCGGGCACTGACGCTGGGTAGCTTGGCCGAGCGACTGAAAAGCTGGATCGGCACACTCACCCAGAACACACCGGAGACTTGGCTATTTCCGCAGCCTAATCCAGAGAAGCCCATGTGGGATTCGGGCGTACGCGCCGCCCTCAAGCGCGCCGCTCGTTTGGAGCAGTGTGACTTCCCTGGATTCGGGATGCACTCGTTGCGGCGGGCCAACATTACTTGGCGGCAAGAGGTGGGCGCATCAAGTATCGAAGCCTCTCGAATCGCCGGGCATGCCAGCACGAAGATGACCGAGCAATACACCATAGTTCAACTGAACCGGCAGGAGGAGTTGACCCGCCGGATTCAGGAGAAGTTAGCAGCTGCAGCCAACCAACTGCACAAAGAAAGTGTCGTCATCACTCCAAGGACCTTCTTCCCTTCCGATCAGAAAGACCTTGCCTTAACGGCAGTTCGGAGCAATCAGTGTGAACCTGAAAGGAGCACCACGATGGCAAAAAAACAGAACGGAAAAAATCGGAAGGCGAAGAAAACCAAACCCGCAATTCAGGTTCGGCAAGGAAGTAAGACATCAGAAATCGTGGAACTGCTGAAACGACGCACCGGGGTCACCTTGCAGGAGTTGATGACAGCCACGGGTTGGCAGGCGCACAGCGTACGTGGGTTCCTGAGTGCCGCAGTCGGCAAG
>Ga0206862_1211_pt1 | contig 14251 bp, 7 predicted proteins | sample Alteio_BWOrgCont_43_FD_152625 | JGI IMG/M metagenome (GOLD analysis project Ga0206862, IMG submission 152625) | Enriched cells from forest soil in Barre Woods Harvard Forest LTER site, Petersham, Massachusetts, United States -... | ecosystem: Environmental > Terrestrial > Soil > Temperate forest > O... | reverse complement strand
GGTGGGGATGGCGGAGGTCGCGTCGAGATGCTCTTCGCCGGCGATGCCGGAGGTGGTGATCGTAAAACGGAGATAGCCGGTGTAGGCGAGCGGCGTTAAGAACAAATAGCTGTTCGTTCCGTTCCCGAAATCAAAGATGCGTTGCCAGGCGGCGCCGCCGTTCCATTCGAAAACGGCGGCAAAGGTTTGCGCGTTGGCCAGGCCCAGGGGCAGGTTGACGTATTGAGTGTTTCCATTTAGGGCCACGCAATTACCCAAGAGCGGATCGTCAACGATGGCGGCGCTATTTTTCAGCAGGCCATAGTACTGATTGTCATCGTCGCGCGCATCCATCCGGAAATGGTAGGCAGCAGTCCAATTGTTGGTGAAGACAGGCCAACCGCTGCCCGTCCAGGTGAGCGGTTCGAGATCATACGTGGGCGCGCCATTGGCATCGGCATCGAGGTAGTGGTAGCCGAAGTAATAAGTTCCGTTTTGGTAAATGATGCCGACCTGGCCGGGGGCGACATATTTTCCCGTGGTTTGGAGGAAGAGAGTGCCACCGCTGGAAAGCATACTCACGCCGTTGCTGTCCACAAACGGGCCGGTGATGCTTGTGCTGCGGCCAACGCGGATGTTGTAGGTGCTTTGGAGGCCGTCGCAGCAAGTGCCCCAATTGACGAACAGATAATAATACCCGCCGTGTGGGTAAAGATAGGAGCCCTCGATCGGATCGCCGCTGGCGACATTGTCATTGGCGATAGAATAGACGGTGGTGTTGCTGGTGCTGCGCAATCCAGTGGACGGATTGAGTTGGATCAGCTTGATTCCGGTCCAAAAGGACCCGAAGGACATCCAAAGATTGCTTGAAGTGTCGAAGGTGACGCTTGGGTCGATGCAATTATACGAAGAACCGGTGGTGGATTGGATGACCGGTCCTTGGTCGGTCCACAGATAATTCGGATCATTGGGATTGAGCGTGGGGTTGGTGGCCAGTCCAATGCCGGAAACCTGGCTGCCAAACGTTGAGACCGCATAATAGATATGATACACGCCGTCGAAATATTCGATATCGGGCGCCCAGAAATCTCCCGTAAAACCCGGCACGGCATTGGTCGTCCAGGAAGGAGGCTTGCTGAACACGCTCGGTCCGGTGATCCAATAAACGCCATCGGTGGAATATTTTGAGATGATGCCCTGCCCTGTGGCGTAGACGTAATAGAGTCCGTTGCATTGGATGACCGCCGAAGGATCATGGATGCCGAGGCTGCCGCGGAGAAGGGTTTGGGCCACAAGTTCCTGGTTCAGAGCCATTAAAACCAGGAAAATTCGCATCAAAAACCGCAACCACCTGTTATTGCCGCCGACTCGACATGACGAAGGACGGGATGCATCGGCAAAAAAGTTCATGTACGGCGACACTTTATCGAGTGAATCAAATTACCTTGGCCGGGCGAGCAGTCCAAACGCCATTTTGCGAAAAAAAATCACCAAAACGCACATTCGGGAATGGCTGCGATCGGGAGTTCAGGGAGTGGCTATTTCCGTGGCGCCGACATCGGCACGGACAGTGTCGGGTTGTTCGCGCATAAGCTCATGGTAGTAGTTGTCGGTGATGCGGTATTTGAACATCAAAAGACCCGTGACCAGGTGAAAGATTCCGGGGATGGCTGATAACGAGAGGGCGATGCCGGTGAGGGTGAAGGCGCTTTGCACCTCGTTGGGCACATAATGATAGAACATAAGCAACTTGCCGACGGCCCAGCCACCCAGGCTCATGCCCATTTTCTGGCAGAAGGATATGCCGCCGAAGGAAATCCCCGCCACGCGTTTGCCGCTTTTGACGTGGCCATAATCGACCGCCTCGGCGATGGCCGACCAAAAGACGGGCGCCTGCAGGTCAACGACAAAGCAAACCAGAAAATACAGAATAAATGCCGGCACGACGTCGCCGGGTTTCACGGCGAAAAAAAGAACGACGCTAAGCACGGCCGTGATGATCTGGCTCCAGCGGAAGAGCTGCACTTTGCAGAAACGCTTGGTGATCCAGGTGGAGGCGACCATGGCAACGATCGAGGCGACCACGCCGGCGGTCAGGAAGTTGGAGAGCAATATTGCATCACCAGTGGTGGTGCTGCTCCATCCCCCCAGAAGGGAGCGGGTCGAGAGAAATTGCGAAAGCGCCCCCTGGCTAGCAGGGAGGTTGTTGTAGAGAAAATATTTTGCGTAGTAAGCCCCCAACATACCGCGGATGACGTAACCGATGGTGGCGATGACGCAGACCAACGCCAAAACGACCCATTGGTCGTTTTTGAAGAGCAACTTCAACTGCAGCGACAAAGGCTTCTCGTCCACCTGATGTTTCACGCGCTCGGTGGTGGTGAAAAAGCAGAACAGGAAGAGCAGCGTGGCCATTCCGGCCATCAACGCCATGGAAATCTGGTAGCCGCGAGCCAGATGGTTGACTCCCCAGCGGGCCGCGAGCAGCGGCACGATGATGGTCACCATGAAGGCGGCGACTTTGGCAAAAAAAAGCCGGTAGCCGTTCGCGGACAACCGCTGCTGCGGGTCATCGGTCAAGACGCCGATGAGCGAAATGTACGGAATGGTGACGGAGGTGAAGACGAGCATCATCAGGATATAGGTCACGTAGGCCCACATTAATTTACCGTTATAGGCCAGGTCGGGCGTCGTGTACACGAGCATGACGGAGAGGCCAAAGGGAACGGAGAAGTAGAGAAGGTAAGGACGGTAGCGGCCCATGCGGGTCATGTGTTTGTCGGTGATCATGCCCATGGCCACGTCGGCGAACGCATCGATCAGGCGCGGCAAGAGCATCAGCAGAGCGATGTCCGACACCTTGAGGCCATAGATGTCCGTGTAAAAGAACGTCAGGATGAGGGCCATGGACGACCAGACGACATTCACGGCCATGTCCCCGGCGCCGAAGCCGATTTTTTCAAGTAGGGTAAGCCTGGGAGTTTTCATTTATTAGGATCGATGACGGGTAGCTTGATTTAGAATAGCAGCGGGCCGGCTCATTTGACCACAACACTTTTGTATTTGCCGAGAGAGTCCTCATCGATGACAGGCCACCCGTTTTTGTCCCAGCCGAGTTTGGCGACCCTCAATTTTTGCAGTCCATCATCCGCCATCTCGTAGGCGTGAAAAACGAGATAATCATTTTCATCAAGGGTGTATACGCTGCATCCGCCCTGCCCTGCCCAATCCTGGTCGCCGGAGAGCAAAATACTGCCGCCACCCAGCGCCATGTCCATACCATCCTTGTCCAGATAAGGTCCCCGGACGTCGGTCGAACGCCCGACCACGATTTTATAGGTGCTGTTCTCACCGCGGCAGCACAGGCCCCATGAAACGAATAAATAATAGTAATCGCCCTTCTTGTAGATGAACGGTCCTTCGATTTGGGCGGGACCGGGCGACCGGTCGTCTTCCAGGACAGAACGTTCCAGTTTGGCGAGGGAATACCATTTCTCCGGTTCGGCGATGTTTTTGTAGTCAGGGGCCAGCTTCACGAGTTTGATGCCGCCCCAGAACGACCCGAAATCCATCCAGGGCGTGCCGTTATTATCCACAACGATGTTGGGGTCGATGGCGTTCCAGAGATCGCGGTTGGGAATGGAACGGAGCACGATGCCTGCATCCTGCCATTGGTAGCCGGGAGCTGACGGGTCGAGGGTCTTGTTGATCGCCACGCCGATCGCGGAATCGTTCTCACCGGGTGCCGACACGGCATAGTAGAGATAATATTCGCCATTATGATAAGAGACGTCCGGCGCCCATTCACGGCCGTCGAATTTCCTGGCCACACTTTTCGCCCAAGAGGGTTCGCCAGGGAAAATCCGGCCGCCCATCCTCCAATGGACCATGTCCGGCGACGTGTAAAACATGATTCCCGGCCCTGAACTGAACAGATAGTACGTGCCGCCTTCTTTGGCCATGGCCGGGTCGTGGATGCTCAATTGGGTGGAACGCACGGTAAACACGTTGGTGGCAGCGATGCTGTCATCCATCGGAACGGACAAGGTCACGATGTTGGTGATGGAGCCGGCGACCGAGGGCAATATCCTCAAGCTCATCCGCGCGGTGTCCGAGCCGTTGATACGCTGGATGGTGAACATGACGTTGGTTCCATCCGCCTGTGCGGTCGCACCGCCGGTGTATTGGTTTGTGGCGCCCATCAACTCGGCTGTTCCGGGAAACGTGTCGGTGATGTTGACATTGTACACGGGTGCCGACGAGAGATTTGTAACGTCCACTTCATAGGACAATGTGCCGGTGATGACATCACGATCAGCCGGGCCAACGATATGGAGGGTCAAGGGGATTTCCGCGCTGAGCCGGCAAACGGCCACCATCAATCCGGCCACCATCACGAGTACGATTCGTGAACCACGTGATTTTCCGGACGATTTTGGCGCGAATAATTTGGACAGTGCGGTGCTTTTGATTTTTCCAAAATACAACGCGAGGAATGGAAGCCAACCGCCATTTTGCGAAAAAAAAACGCCAATTTTACGCGTGATTTTTATTTGTGTTTGGAGGCGCTTGTTCTACGTTCCACGGCATGAAAAAAATCAGGCCGTCACGCCGCGCAGCCAGGGCTTCGGTTTCCATCACTGTCCTGGCCGATCAACCCGGCGCGAAGATCAATCGCGCGATGTGGGGTCTTTTTTTTGAGGACATCAATTTCGGGGCCGATGGCGGTTTGTACGCGGAGTTGGTGAAGAACCGTTCTTTTGCCTTCGAAAATCCACTCATGGGCTGGGCCAAAATCAGCCCGAGCCTGGCGCAGGGAACATTATCTGTCCTTCAAGAACAACCGTTCGACGCAGCCAATCCGCGCTACGTCCGCCTACAGTCAGAGGGCACGGCGTTCTTCGGGATCGCCAACGAAGGCTTTCGCGGAATGGGTTTGCGCAAGGGGGAGACATACGATTTTTCCGTCCGCATCCGAGGAGTGTCGGGCGCGCCTGTCGTCCACGCGCAATTATATGGCGCCGATGGCGCGTTGCTGGCGTCAACGTCGTTGCGTGATTTTTCTTCGAAGTGGGAGGAACGCGCGGTGTCGCTGCGCCCGGCGGAAACGGACCCAAAAGGGCGATTGCAGATCGTGTTGGAGGGCAAAGGGACGGTGGATCTGGACAGGGTATCGCTCTTTCCGCGGCGCACCTGGAAGAACCGTCCCGGCGGTTTGCACGCAGACATGGTGAAAATTCTCGCCGATATGAAACCCGGCTTTCTGCGCTTCCCCGGCGGATGCATCGTTGAGGGCAGCGTGTTGGAACGGCGTTACCAGTGGAAGAACACCATCGGCCCCGTCGAAAAACGCAAGCCGCTGGTCAACCGGTGGAACTACGAATTCATTCACCGGCCTGCACCTGATTATTTCCAATCCTTTGGCCTGGGATTTTTTGAATACTTCCAATTGTGCGAGGACATCGACGCCGAACCGATGCCGATCATCAACTGCGGCATGGCGTGCCAATTCAATTCGGGCGAGCTTTGCCCCATGGAAGATCTGCATATATATATTCAGGACGCGCTCGACTTGATCGAGTTCGCGAACGGCCCCGTCGGCAGTGGATGGGGCGCCAAACGCGCGGCGATGGGACATGCCAAACCGTTCAAGATGAAACTCCTGGGAATTGGAAATGAACAGTGGGGCCCGCAATATATCGAACGGTATTCGCGCTTCGCCAAAGTGCTCAAGGAAAAGCATCCGGAAATCCAGCTCATCTCCGCCGCCGGTCCGTTGCCCGAAGACGAGCGTTTCAAATTCATTTGGGCAAAACTTCGCGAGCTGGGCAATGCCGACATCGTGGACGAACATTGTTACGCCAATCCGGTCTGGTTTTTTGCAAACAATCACCGTTATGACAAGTACGACCGGAATGGCCCGAAGGTTTTCATGGGCGAGTATGCCGCGCAAAGCGTGGCCATGGTCAGTGTGAAGAACCGTAACAACCTTGAGTGCGCGCTTTCCGAAGCCGCCTATCTCACCGGATTGGAGCGCAACGCCGATGTCGTGCGGATGGCCTCTTATGCGCCGCTGTTTGGACATGCGGAGGCGTGGCAATGGACACCCAACCTCATCTGGGTGGATAACCTGCGCATCTACGGCACGCCCAATTACTATGTCCAGCAGTTGTTCAGCCGCAATCGCGGCGACGTGGTTCTCCCGCTTCAATTGGCAGGCATCAGGAAATCTTCCTCCGGAATCGAAAACCTGTATGCCAGCGCTGTTCGCGATGACCGCACCGGAGAAATTATCCTGAAAGTTGTCAACCCTGGCAGCAGTCAAATATCGGCGACAATCAATGTGCCGGGCGCCTCACGCATTGGCAGTGGCGCCGAAACCGTGTTGACCGGCTCGAGCCTGCAGGATGTAAATTCATTTGAAGAACCCAAACGGGTTGCTCCCAAAACTCGCGCCTTAAAGACCTTCCGATCCGGATCCATCCATGACTTCCCGCGTTTTTCGATGACCGTTATCCGCTTCAAAGCACGGTAGGCTCTGCATCGCTTTGAGTTTTCGGGCACGATCCGATATCCCCTTGAAAATACGCGTGCCGCCGAACTAATTGTGCTCGCAGGAAGCCGTGACTGCCGGCTTCCAGCCGCAACTGAAACGGCCGGAAAATAATCCGTACTGTGTCGTTTACAGTTGCTTATGTCTGTGGCATAACAGCCGGAGACACAATCGGAACTGAAAATCATTTGCCGAGCATGCAATATAAAAACCCATTTTCGGTCATCCGGCATCTCAAGATCGGGCAAAAGCTCACCCTGATGGGCATTGTGTTCATGATCCCGTTCGCGGTCGTCACCTACAAACTCATCAATTCGGTCAACACGCTCGGCGTCGAATTTGCCGTCAAGGAAAGCCGCGGCCTCGAATATTGCACGCCGTTGCTGAAACTCCTGCCGGCGTTGCAGGAACGGCGCGAGTTGATCTGCCTGGCGACACCGCAAAATCCGTTGACCGCCCAACTAGGCGCCAATGCCAATGAGATCCAGCAGGACATCCGGGAAGTGGACCAGGTGGACGCGCGGCTCCGCGATATTCTGCACACCACTGTCGAGTGGCAGATGCTCAAGGCCGAGTGCCAGGAGTGGATCCAGTTGACGACCACCCCTCCCCCCGATGAATCCTTTGACCGCAGCAGCAAGATCATCAGTGACACGCTGGCGTTCATCACCGACGTCGGCGACACGTCAAATCTCACCCTTGATCCGGACATCGACACGTATTACCTCATGGATGTATTGGTCTTCAAAGGGCCGAAGCTCACGGAATGGCTGGCGCAATCCTGGACCCTCTCCCGCGAGGGCGCGACGGGCATCAACATCTCCGAGCGCACGCAACAACTGCACCGGCTCTCCACACTTACGCAGGACGTGCAGGACGAGATCAACGTGGCGTTGAAAAAAGTGTACGATTGCAACCCGACCCTTCCCGCAAAACTGGCGCTGCCGCAGGCGGCGGCCGCCTCGTCGCTCCAACAAGTCCTCGATGCACAAACCCAGGCGCTCCAGCAGGGGCCTTTGGGAGCGGGTGCGAACGTTGAGGTCCAGAACGAACTCTCGACGCTCTCCCAGATGGAATCCATCCTCTCGGCCTCGATCCAGGATCTCCTCCAACGGCGCATCGATCGGTTCCAAAGCGGCGTGATACACACGCTGATCTGGGCGGGGCTGGGTCTGTTGCTCGTGTCGTTGATCGGGCTTGCCATCGCACACGACATCACCTCGCCCCTCGGCAGCCTGGTGGGAACGGCCCGCGAACTGGCGTCGGGCAACCTCGACACCTCCGTGGCCATCGGACGGCGGCGCGATGAGGTGGGCGAACTGGGCCGGGTGTTCACGACCATGATGGAGGCAGTGCGCGAAGCGAGGCAAAGACTCCTGGACACCAACAAGGAATTGATGAGCCTCAATGAAAAGCTTTCCGAAGCCACCCAGGCCAAATCGCGGTTGCTGGCCACCATGAGCCATGAGATCCGCACTCCCATGAACGCCATCATTGGCATGACGGAGTTGACACTCAACACGCGGCTGACACCCGTGCAACGCGAATACCTGGAAACGGTGAGGAATTCCGCCGAAGCGCTGCTGACTTTGCTCAACGATATTTTGGATTTCTCAAAGATCGAGGCGGGCAAGGTGACACTGGAGGAGATCGATTTCGACCTGCGCGACTCGCTCGGCGATGTCATGCAAACGCTGGCCGTGCGCGCGCACGCCAAGAACCTGGAACTGAGCCTGCACGTGCATTCCGACGTGCCGGACGCATTGGTAGGCGACCCACACCGCTTGCGGCAGATCATGTTCAACCTCATCGGCAATGCCGTGAAATTTACCAAGCAGGGTGAGGTCATCGTCGAGGTTGCGCTAGAGCGCACGAGCGAAGCGGAGGCCTGGCTGCGCTTTGCCGTCAAGGACACGGGCATCGGCATCGCGCCGGAACATCGCGCAAAATTGTTCCAGGCGTTCGAGCAGGCGGACACGTCGGTCACGCGCGAATTCGGCGGCACCGGCCTGGGGCTGGCCATCACCTTGCAGATGGTTTCGCTCATGGGCGGGAGGATCGATGTCGAGAGCGAGTTGGATCGCGGAACGACGTTCACCTTTTTTCTCCGGTTCCGCACCGGCAAACCACAGGCCGACGGACCGATGCAACCCGCGGTGGGCCTGAACGATCTGGAAGTGCTGGCGGTGGACGACAACCCGACCAACCGCACCATCCTGGATGAGATGTTGTCCAGTTGGGGCATGAACGTCATCAAGGCAACCAACGCGTTTGAAGCCATGGCCGAAGTCAAAAAGCGGAACGAACACGGGTTCTCGCTCGTCATCACGGACTCGAACATGCCGGGCGCCGACGGCTTTGAACTCGCCCAATGGCTGCGGCAGGACGCCGCGCACAAAAACAGCAAAATTATCATGCTGACGTCGTCGGGACGTTCCGACGATGCCGAGCGTTGCCGCGAATTGGGTGTGGACGCGCATTTGACCAAGCCGGTCAAGCAATCGGCTTTGTTCGATGTCATTGCGACTGTTTTTGGGCATAAAAAGGGCGCGGCCCGGCAACGCGCGGGAGCGGACGAGAATGTTTCCCGGCAGCGACCGTTGCATATTTTGCTGGCCGAGGACAACGTCACCAACCAGCGCCTGGCCTCCATCAACCTGGAGACGTGGGGACACCGCATCTCCGTGGCAGAGAATGGCGAGAAAGCCGTGGCAGCGGTGGCGAATGAAAAATTTGACCTGGTGCTGATGGATATGCAAATGCCGAAGATGAGCGGCCTCGAAGCCACGGCTGCCATCCGCGAAAACGAGAAAAAGACCGGCACGCACGTGCCGATCATTGCGATGACCGCCAATGCCATGACCGGCGACCGTGAGAACTGCCTGCACGCGGGGATGGACGATTATGTCACCAAACCCATCCGCTACCATCAATTGGTGGCAGCAATGGGACGCGTCATACCCGATCTGTTTGTGGATGCGAAAGAGCCGGTGGCGGCCCGGAGCGCAAACGTGGAACCCGGCCGGGAGGCCGAAACTGGATCGGAACACCTGACTTTTGACTGCGGCGGTTTCCTCGAGGGCCTGGGAGGTGACAGGAAGCTGGCACGAGAAGTGATCGAGTTGTTTTTGGGTTCCGATTCACCCCGCCTCATTGCCGAATTGAGTGAAGCGGCCAAAAAGCACGACCTGAAGGGCATCGAAGCCGCAGCTCACGGGCTCAAGGGTGCATTCGGCGAATTGCAAGCCACCAACGCCTATGAAATGAGCCGCAAACTTGAGGCCGGCGCCCATGCCGGCGACGACAAGGACCTGGAGACGCGCGTGGCCGCGTTGCTTTCCGAGATCGAACGGCTCAACCATCAATTACAACAATTTCTTGATACGCCGCACCCGCCGGCGACTCCCTGACCATGTCAACTCACCCATCAAAAGGTTCAATCCTGGTCGCCGAGGACGTCAAGGTCATCTCGCTCAAGATGATCACCGGCCTGGAAAATTCCGGGTATACAGTGGCGCTGGCAGAGGATGGCGAACAATGCCTGCAGATGGCGCGTTCGCTGCGGCCCGACCTCGTCATCCTCGACATCATGATGCCCAAGATGCACGGCGTGGAAGTGCTCAAACAGCTTCGCGCCGACCCTCACATGCAGCGCACGGGCGTCATCATCTGCACCGCCAAAAGTTTTGAGGCCGAGCAGACGCAGATGGCCGCGCTGGGGGCTTATGATTTCTTGATCAAACCCTTCACGATTCCCGCGTTGACGGAGATGGTCAACGGGTTTTTCAAGTCGCGTTCCGAACCGCAGACCTCGACCGAGCGCCGGCGTACCCGCGAAGCGGCTGGCGAAGCTTTTCGCCCCGAACTCAAGGTGGGAACCAAATGCATGACCATCTGGGGCACGCGCGGCTCCACGCCCACGCCGGGGGCGGCTTATTTGCGACACGGCGGGCAAACCTCCTGCATGTCCATCACTTCCGGCGACACGGTCTGGATCTTTGACGCCGGTTCGGGCCTTCGCGACCTGGGATTGGAACTGATGAAGTCCAAGGTCCGCAAAGTGCATCTGTTCGTCACCCATACCCATTGGGACCATATCCAGGGATTTCCGTTCTTTATCCCGGCCTACGACCCGTCGTTCCACATCACGGTCTATGCGGCAAAAGGCTTCGGAAAAGAACTTGAATCGGTCTTTTCCGGCCAGCTCGACCGCGATTATTTCCCCATCCAAATGGAGAACATGCGGGCGACCTTGAATTTCGTCCATCTCGGCCACGATCCCGTCCAATTAGAGGGGGCGCAGGTGACGTGGGAATTCACGAACCATCCCGGCGCGACCGTCGGCTATAAGATCAACGTCGGCGGGAAAACGATCGCCTGGGTGCCGGACAATGAATTTCTGGAAGGTTACATCGGCGCGCCGGACGAGATCACCGCCGAACACGAACAGGCTGCGCCGTACCAGAAAATCATCGAGTTTCTTTCCGGCACCGACATCCTGATCCACGAGGCGCAGTATACGAACGAAGAATATCCCAAGAAAATCGCCTGGGGGCATTCGTCTGTTTCCAACATCTGTCTGTTGGTAAAATTTGCGGCTGTGCGCCGCTGGATCGTCACGCACCACGACCCCATGCACGACGACCGGTTTCTCGAAACGAAGCTCAACCTGACCCGGCAATTGCTCGCCCGGGTCGGCTGCGCCATCCCCGTCTCACACGGTTATGACGGCATGACGGAATATTTGTAACGGGACCTTCCCCGACTTTAGAGATTCACGATCGCCGGATCCCCGTAAAGCGTGATTAATCTGGCGCTTGACACGCAATCAAAACGGGATCATCTGGCCGTCAGAATCGCGGCCCGACTCGTAGTTCCACTTCCCAACGGTACCGGGCCGGTTATTTTTCGCGCGGATCGCCACCTTCGCGCGACCAGTGGATGGCATGCAACATCACTTCCGTGGAACTTTTTAGCTGGAGCTTTTCCTTGATGCGGTTCCTAAAAGAATTAACGGTGGGAATGGTCACGTTCATCTCTTCAGCGATCTGGCGAACGTCTTTTCCCAATCCGAGCATTTGAAACACTTCCAACTCGCGGTCGCTTAATTTCTCCAAAGGCGATGGCGGCAAATCATCCGAGCCACGCATAAGTTTTGTGATCACGGAACTGGTCATCTTTTCACTCAGATGCAAATCCCCGCGCAGCACCTTGCGGATGGCGATTTTTACGGTTTTGGCCGGCTCCTGCTTCATGACGTAACCCATGGCTCCAGCCCGCAACGCGCGCTCGGCATACAACGATTCATCGTGCATGGAAACAATGAGCACAGGCAGATCTTCAAATTCGTTTTTGATGGCCTTTACCAGATCAATCCCGTTGCCATTCTCCAGGGTGATATCCACGATCGCCAGATCGGGTTTCAATTTGCGGATGTTTTCCATCGCCTCATCCGGTTGCGCGGCATCACCGCACACGCTCAGGTCCGGTTCCCGGTCAATGAGTTGCCGCAAACCCTCGCGAAACATCGCATGGTCGTCCACAAGAAAAATACGGCTCTTCTCTGGAGTCGGTTCGTTCATGATGATCATCATCAGCCATCAACTCTTTTGCCCGGTCTGGTCGGATAAAAAACGCACACTACTTGAGTGCCCTCATCAGGGATGCTTTTCAAGTCCAAAGTGGCGCCAATCGTCTTGGCACGGTATTGCATGATACGGATGCCCATACCGATGTGAGTGCCATTGGGCGGCTTGAATCCGGTGCCGTTGTCACGCACCGCCAGCTCAAAATGGTCGTCAATGCGTTTCAATGAAACGCTGATGCGCGACGCTTTGCCATGTTTTCCCGCGTTTATCACCGACTCCTGGGCAATATAATACAAGTGGGCCGCCATGCCATTGTCCAACACGGGTCCGGGTTCATCACAGGTCAAGTCGCATTTGACCTTGAACAAATTGGATGAGTTGGCCGCCAAATCTTCGAGCGCCAGAACCAGGCCGCTTTCTTCCAGATGCACCGGAAACAATCCTCGCGCCACACTGCGGGTTTGCGTGATCGTATCGTTGATCAAGCTGCCAATACGTTCGGCTTCCGCAAATTCCGACACCTTTTTTTCCTGAAGTTGGTCCACCAGGATGTCCATCCGATACGCTATCCCTGCCAATTGCTGGCAAACTCCGTCATGGAGATCATGGCCGATCCGTTGTTTCTCGCGATTACTGGTTTCCAGTATTTCTTTTTCCATGCGTTTGCGTTCCGTGATATCCCGGGCGATACCTTCAATCTCATCCGCTTTGCCGTTTTGCCGGACAATCCGCGTGCCAATTTCCAGGCGGATCCGCTGGCCTGAACCACTCGAGAAATCCCACTCCGCCGTGGGAGAATCGGGTTCTTGAGCGGCCCGCGCAAACCATTGCCGGGCGGCCAACTGCTGTTCTTCCGCCACGAGACTGACAAGATTTTTCCCGATGATCTGATCGCGCGGAAGGCGAAGTAATTCTTCACCCATTTTATTGACCGATGTCAGCCGTCCCTGAAAATCGCAGGTGAAGACGATGTCATTGGCATTTTCAAACAGATTTTCGTACCGCTCTTTCAAGGCAGCCTCCATCTGGAGTTTTTCGCGAATGATGCTGGTTTGTTTTTGGACACGCCGCCGTAAAATGACCACCCAGGCCAGCGCCACCAAGACACCCACCGCCAGGATGCCTATCATCCAAAGCAGTCGCTGCAGGTTCCACCAGGGGGGTTGTTGCAACACAAAAACATCGGACGCCGAGCGCATCAGGATGCGAAATGATTTCGCCCGCCAACCGCCTCCAGCCTGCCATGTACTGCCGGTGTCAACCAGGCAGACACCCGTCACCCTTACGCTGGTGCCGTTCTCCAGGTATCTGAAATCCAACCCCGGTTCTTTTCTCTCCAGATAGGCATGAAAAATGAAGCCGCTGGGAGCCTGGAGCACAAGAAATTGCTCCTCGCTGTGACGCGCGCGGTCAAGGATGACGCCTTCCATCTGCACCAATCGGCAGTCGTGCGTTCCCTTTAGTGCCCCATCGGTCGAGATCCGGTCTGGCGTCGGAACAAGCCCCGAGCCAGTCTTGCGGTAGATGGCATCCTGTAACATGGGAGTGTATCCGCCTTTGGCGGGGAACCCCAAAACCTCCACCTGATCGCCCGGAAGCAAAAATCCGGCCTGCGTCGTTTCGACATATAGACCTTCGGTGGAATCCTCAATATACAATGAATTGTCATCCTGGCGGTAAATGACTGTGCCGGTCACTTTGACGCGGTGGCCGTAGGGTCCTTGCGGAGTGAATTGCAGAAGTCGTTCGATGGGTTGTGCCGGCACCACGAACGGATCCGTGGGCGCGGCCTTGTCTATCACCAGGTCCATCGATCTTGGCACCAGCAACCTGATGTCGAACAGTTGCCGTTCCCAATTAAACTGCGTTACAACCACACCGCGAACGGTCACCGTGCTGTCGACCAAATCTTCGCTGCGGCTTGCCGGCAGTGTTTTGGCATAAGCCGTCAGTTCACCGCCTCCGGTGGCGATGACCACCAAATAATACCCGCTCTGGCTGTCAAATCGCGCATCCCTGACGATGCCATGCATCTCCACAAACTGGCTGTCTTTTTGGCCGCTGGCGATCTCCTCGAATGAGACCGGGCTCGCCACCGGAAAAGTCGGTGACCGGCCCAAAATTTTGACGC
>Ga0206862_1208_pt1 | contig 14443 bp, 11 predicted proteins | sample Alteio_BWOrgCont_43_FD_152625 | JGI IMG/M metagenome (GOLD analysis project Ga0206862, IMG submission 152625) | Enriched cells from forest soil in Barre Woods Harvard Forest LTER site, Petersham, Massachusetts, United States -... | ecosystem: Environmental > Terrestrial > Soil > Temperate forest >... | reverse complement strand
CTCATGAATGCTTACAAATTTTGTCGTGTACAGAGGAGCATCCCATCGATGATTTTTATAAGCCAATGCCAAGCTGCGGGAACCGCACATCAAGAAATGCGCTTGCTAGAAAGGCGGCATGTCACTCAAAATGCAACCTTATGGATCAAGCCGGGCCTTCCAGAAAATCTGCTCCAGAGATGTTCGATACTATTTCGGACACTTACGATTTCCTCAATCGGATCCTTTCTTTAGGTCAAGATGTCTACTGGAGAAATCGCCTAGCAAGCCGTATCCCACCTCAAGCGGAGCGAATTCTCGACTGCGCTACGGGTACTGGCGATCAACTTCTTGCCATCCTCAAGAAAGTTCCCCAATGTAAGCAAGCTTTTGGCATCGATCCCTCTACCAACATGTTAATCAAAGCACGAAAGAAGGTTCAATCGACCTCTCATGGTAAAAAAGTGGAATTTTTTCTTGCTAAAGCCCATGAATTGCCTTTCAAGGAGGAGTACTTTGATGTTGTGACGATGTCCTTTGGCATCCGAAACGTCGAGGAAGTCATGCCCACGCTTAAAGAATTAAGAAGAGTGACTAAACCTGGCGGGATGCTTCTTCTCCTAGAATTCTCTCTCCCTTCTTCAAAACTCTTAAGAATCGGCCATAAAATCTATCTAAACTTCATCGTGCCAGTTCTCGGCCGCCTCATTTCGAAAAACACACACGCTTATCGCTATCTCGCGAGCACGATTGAAACTTTTCCTTATGGAAGGACATTCTGTAATCTGCTGGAGCAAGCAGGTTTTAGAAATTGTAAAGCCTATCCCTTAAGTTTTGGCATCACGACCATCTATGCTGCCCAAGCAAATTAATTTTTTTCTCGCTAGCGATCATTACCCTAAGCTCTTTTGGGAGCCCGCTCATCAAGGCAGCACAACGCTTACCCTGGGAAAGAAACACTCTGCTACCTTTCCCTTTTTTTATCACATGGGGGCTTCCGAAAGTTTCACTCCTGCCTGGATCGATGCATTTCCTTCATGCGATCTTTCTAGCATTGGTGGTCTGCCTCGAATGATGGAAAGAAGTCATTTTCCCGATTACGATGGCTGGCAAAGGAATGTCGAAAAAGCTTTAGCGATGATCGATGGGGGGCATTTACAGAAAGTCGTTCTTGCACGCAAGACGATCTTGCGTTTCTCCTCGAAGCTCGATCCATGGACACTCTTCTTTCGCTTACGTCATAACGCGGCTCTTTCGACTACGCGCTTTTGTTTGCAATATGCAGAAAATAGAGCTTTCTTAGGAGCTACACCAGAAAAACTCTTCGAACGCACAGGCCTTCAACTCTCGACTATGGCCTTAGCTGGTACGAGCAAATGCTCATCGGATTCTGCAAAAGATGGTGTACTTTCTTCTGTTCTCTTAGCTTCCAGAAAAAAACAGAGGGAAGTCGATTGCGTACGCGATTTTATCGCCAATACTCTCTCTTCTCTTAGCCAAAAACTGGAAATCGGCACTCTCGAAATACTAAAAGGCACCCATGTTCAACATCTCCATTATCCCATTCGTGCCTTGCTCAAAGAAGGAGTTAGCGACGAGGAGCTCTTAGCAGCACTTCATCCAACACCTGCTCTTGGAGGACTTCCAAGGAAAGAAGCTCTTGCTTTCATCGAAAAGCATGAGCCCTTCACACGCGAGCCTTATGGCACCCCTATCGGGTTCATCGGCCAAAAAAAAACAGAGTTAGCGGTTGCCATTCGCTCAGCCTCCATCGAAGATAGGGAATTGCATCTCTTTGCCGGAGTGGGCATTGTTCCAGGCTCTGATGCTCTGGAGGAGTGGGAGGAATTAGAAGACAAAATTTCACCTTTTATGGGCCTATTATGACTATTGTGAATAATCCAACTTGGTGCAAGTTGATTGTGGAGACACTTAAAACCGCAGGCGTCCGTTATTTTTGCTTGGCGCCAGGTTCTCGATCTTCTCCCCTAGCTCTTGCCGCTGCTGAAAGCAGCCTTGAAATTCTCGTCCACTTCGATGAGAGGGGACTTGGCTTTCTTGGTCTTGGCCTTTCAAAACTGCGTAAAGAACCCGTCGCGATTCTCGTCACCTCTGGAACAGCAGTAGGGAATCTATTGCCCGCCATCATGGAAGCTTCTCATGATGACCTTCCTCTCATCATTCTCACGGCCGATCGGCCGCCTGAATTGCGTGACGTCAGCGCCAATCAGACAACTGATCATGTAAAAATCTACGCGAACTTTACCCGTTGGCAAGTCGACCTACCCTGCTGTGAAGGTTCCTTGCCTCGCTACCTGGTTTCAACAGTTCATCATGCTGTAGCGATTGCAAGAAGGCGCAAAGGACCGGTACATATAAACTGTATGCTACGAGAGCCTCTACTTCAGGGAGTTGCGGAAGAGATGATTTCGATTGGCTGTCATCATGAGGATGGATCATCCTATTTACCCCAAAGTCGCATCGAATCTCTTGCGAACCTCTTAGAGACAATCGAAAAGGGCATTGTCCTTTGCGGACAGGATTCTCCAGCTGAGGCTATTTTTTTAGCTAAACGACTCAATTGGCCTTTATTTGCTGATATTTCTTCTTCTTTGCGAGGAAAAAGCTCCCACGAAATTTACTATTACGAGCTGCTCATCAAAACGAGTTCTCCTGATTATCCCTTAGCGATCTTACAATTTGGAAAACGCATCACTTCCAAATCTCTTTTGGAGTTCTGCAAAAAAAGCCCTCTCTCTCATTACATTCAGTTCGATGACAGTTTTTCCCGTTTTGACCCTCATCATCTTGTCACGCATCGATTCCAGGTTAATCCCAAGGATGCCATTCTATCGCTCTGTACTACCCTTCCACAAAAAGAACTGACCTCCTGGCTAAAAAAATGGCAGGATGCTTCAGAACACCTTGCACCAAAAATTAAAAAAACGTTGGACAATTCCTACAGCGAGCCTGGATTTGCCTACGCACTAACTAAGACAAGCATCAGCAATATTTTTTTCGCGAGCAGCATGCCCATTCGCGATGGCGAGGCATTTTTCTTTCCTCAAGAAAGACCTTGCCGTATTTTCGTAAATAGAGGACTTTCTGGCATCGATGGGAACATCGCTACCTGTGCTGGAATCGCATATTCTTGTGAATCGCCATTGATTGCGGTCATTGGCGACATGGCCTTTTTGCACGATCTCAACTCCTTAGCAATTGTTCAAGAGAATATTCTGCCTATCCTCTTTCTGGTCATAAACAATCAAGGTGGCGGAATTTTTTCGTTCCTCCCTCATCTAACCGGTGTTTCTCATTATGATCAGGTCATAGCCTGCGCCCATGATTATCAGTTTAGAGGAGCTGCTGAGCAATTCCATATCCCTTATTTTACAGCAAACGATCACGAAGAACTGACCTCTTACCTACGACAATTTGAAGACAATCCCACGACGAGGATTGTGGAAGTCTTTACCGATCGCAATGAAAATTTACAGTGGCATCGCGAAATCGAAACCCTAGTTAAAAATGTAGTTAAAAGCAGTGAGATCCATGTATGATACTACCTACCCGGTCAACATCCCAAGAAGATTTTGACGCTAAAGCATCTATTCACAAGGCAAATTTTGCAGTCCATGCCAAGTCGCTGCACAATCGCTGTATTCAAGACCAATTCCTAGTCCAAGAAATGTCAGGAAAGCCTTTAGGAGCTGCTCCCAGTCCGACATCCTCTTTCAGACCTCTTGAAATGGTGCAAAATTTTCTACGGAGGTTACGCGATAAACTCTTCGGCGGGTTTCTCACAATCGATGCTAACCTAGAGCAACAAAAACTCCAGACGATTGTTCCGATCATTTCTCAACTTGAAAAAGCCTCTTCAAATAAATCTAAAGCCAAACAAATTGTCGATTCTCTCCCCGGCGAGGCAAGACAATTTGTCGAAACAGGTATTCGTAAGCTACTCTTAAGCAACCCCCAGCGTTTTAAAAAATATGCCCATCCCATGGCTTTCCTAGAAGAACGGCCGCAGTCAAAAGAAATTCTCGACCTTTTGCGTAAATTTGCTAACTCTCGCAGAGAAATTGTTGCACTTGCCCGATTGGTACCTTACGCCCAAGATAGAAGCACGCCTCTTTCTTCTCTTATAGATCATTTTCGCAAACTCCCCGAATCCTTGCGGAAGAAAATTCTTCTGTCTCTAGACAAAATCGATCATCCTTCTAAGTTGAGCATCGAAAAAGGCCGTCTGTTGCTTTTGCGTGATGCAGTTTTTTTGCGAACAGCTGTTGCTACGGCAGTAAGGGGTTTGAAATTGTACGAAGATGAAAATACATGGCATCAAAATGCATGGCGCTGTCAGTTTTGGTATGCTTGAAAAAGCCCTGCCCAAAAAAATAGAGCTCATCTTCTTACACGGATTTCTTGGCTCCCCTCTCGATTGGGAAAAGACAATTTCCTATTTGCCTGCCCATTATTCCTGCCGCGTACCTGATCTTGCTGATGGCACGCAGATAAACTTTTCACCATTGAGTGTCCTCATAGGCTATTCGATGGGTGGTCGAATCGCATTACAAATGCCTCCTGCATGCGGGCTTGTGCTCATTGGCGCACACTTTGGACTGACAAACGAACCCGAAAGGAGGAAAAGGCGCGAAGAGGAGGAGCGTCTTTGCATCCATTTAAAAAGAGATCCTATCGACTTCATCGATTGGTGGTATCGCCAACCACTTTTTTCCACTCTTCCTTTGAATGACGAGCTGAGAAAAAGAAGAGAATCCATTGATTTTACACAACACGCCCAACTTTTTGAATGGTTTGCTTTGAGCAAGCAGCCTCTCTTTATCCCTCCTCCTTCTGCGCTTCTTTTGTACGGAGAAAATGATAAAAAATATGCTAACCTATATAGTGCCTGGCCAAATGCGCATGCCATCCCCGATGCTGGGCATGCAGCGCATCTGGAGAATCCAAAAATGACGGCTCAATTCATTCAACATTACGTCGAGGGAATCTATGCTCAAAATGGAAGCGGATAAGGGAACGATTTGGCAAGAAGTTGGCGACTATGAAGATATCCTCTATCACAAATGTGATGGCATAGCAAAGATCACGATCAACCGCCCGCATATCCGCAATGCATTCCGCCCGTCCACCGTTGAAGAGATGTCCCATGCTCTTCAGAATGCAAGACACGATCCATCGATTGGCGTCGTCATCTTAACCGGTCAAGGCAAAGAGGCTTTTTGCTCTGGCGGAGATCAAAAGATCCGCGGTAATACCGGCTATGTCGATGATCAAGGCATGGGAAGGCTCAACGTTCTCGATTTGCAACGCGAGATACGCACTTGTCCTAAGCCAGTTATTGCCATGGTCGCAGGCTATGCAATTGGGGGAGGGCATGTTCTTCATGTCGTCTGCGACCTTACCATCGCAGCTGAGCATTCGATTTTTGGCCAGGTCGGCCCACGCGTTGGCTCATTCGATGGCGGTTATGGCTCCAGCTATCTCGCCCGCATTGTCGGACAGAAAAAAGCGCGCGAAATTTGGTTTTTATGCCGTCAATACACCGCCAAAGAGGCGCTTGAGATGGGCCTTGTCAATTGCATCGTCCCCTACGAAGATCTCGAAATGACGACGATCTCCTGGTGCAAAGAAATGCTCCGCCTTTCGCCTATGGCGCTGCGCTGCCTTAAGGCATCGCTCAATGCTGATTGCGACGGCCAAGCAGGATTACAGGAACTCGCAGGAGATGCTACTCTCCTTTTCTACATGAGCGAAGAAGGGCAAGAAGGGCACCGAGCTTTCCTCGAAAAACGAGCACCCGACTTTTCTCGTTTTCCTAAGCATCCGTAAACAAGCGATTGAGGTGCAATTTGATGACTACAGCTAAAATATGGCTTGTGGCAGCACGACCGCGGACGTTGATTTTGAGTGTTAGCCCAGTGTTGATTGGCACTAGCATTTCCTTCCACAGCGGTTCTTTCAACTCTTTGATCTTCATCTTCACGCTGCTCTGTGCCCTGGGAATCCAAATTGGCACGAACTTGGCCAATGATTATTTCGATTTCATCAAGGGAGCCGACACCTCTGAACGGATCGGCCCCCCGCGAGTGACGCAGCAAGGGTTGGTTTCCACACAAACCATCAAAATTGCATTCATCGCGGTTTTTTTTAGCACGGCGCTTTGCGCGTTGCCACTGATTGTCCGCGGCGGCATGATCATTGCCGCTTTAGCTAGCCTTTCGATCTTGCTTGGAATCATCTATACAGCCGGCCGCTATCCTATTGCTCATCTCGGCCTTAGCGAATTCTTTATCTTTTTCTTTTTCGGCCCCATCGCCACTGTGAGCACGACCTATTTACAAACCGGCGCTTTTTCTATGGAGAGCGCACTTGCAGGGCTGCCATCGGGAGCTCTCTCCTGCTGCATCATCATCATCAACAACCTGCGCGATATTCGACAAGATTGTTTAGCGGGCAGAAAAACATTGATCGTCCGTTTCGGCCGTCATTTTGGAGAAGTAGAATTCATTCTATTCTTCGCCTTGGCATTGCTTGTTCCTTTATGGTTTTGGAATTCCCATAGAGCTGTGTGCCTTACAACTCTTCTTCTTTCAATACCCGCTTTATGGCTAATGATCTCATTATGCAAAGTTCGCGAACCCTCTTTGTATAACCTCTACTTTAAAAAAGTGGCGCTGTTGGTAGGTTTTTACACCCTCTTATTTTGTTTCGGATGGCTCATCTAAGAGCGTACACATACTCCCTTCCTCTCATCGCACCTTACACCACAAGGCACGGGATTGTCATCGAATGGCCTGATGGAAGGTGGAGCGAAGCCTCTCCCTTAGAAGGTTGGAGCAGCGATCAAAGAGAAGACGTCCTTAGCGCCTGGCAAGAAAACCGCCTCGCTGCAGATCTCCCTTCTCTACAGTTTGCCATGCAAGCACTTCCCATGACGCCAAAGACACTCTCCTATTGTGCACTTCTTGCAGGAACTTCGGCCGATATTTTTAAGAAGGCCTCTCTGTTGAAACAAGAGGGTGTCCACTATGTCAAAGTAAAACTCAAAGGGATTCCAATTGAAAAAGCGATCGAAATCACCCGTGAGCTCGCCAAAGACTTTCGATTGCGCATCGATTTCAATCGCTCTCTTGACTTAATCACTGCCCTTTATTTTGCCGAGCACTGCCAAGGAGAATCGATCGACTTTTTCGAAGAGCCCCTTAGAAATTCCCAAGAACTACGCCATTTTCCTTTTCCCATTGCTTTAGATGAATCTCTACGTGAAGAAGGCTATGAACCTCTGATCGCTTTATCCCAGGTCAAGGCGCTTGTGATTAAGCCCACGATGACCGGCGGACTACAAGATTGGGAACGCTTTGGCAAGCCCATTGTCTTGAGCAGCTCGTTTGAAAGCGGCATCGGCATTGCACAAATCCTTCTTCTTAGCGCTCCGCACCATTTACCGCCCGGCATCGATACCTACCGCTTTCTTAAAGAAGACTTACTAGAAGAGCCCCTCCACTTTGAAAGTGGTAAGGTTCATTTGCCAAGCGCCTTCCGCATCAAACGCCATCTTTTGCACTGGAGAATTAGGATAAAATCTACATAAGCGCTTCCAATAGAAATGTCGGTAGGATGGACAGGATGAAGAAAGATAATTTTATTTTTTAGTATAAACGCCAGCTTCTCAAATCCATTGATCATTTATGCAAAAATACGAGGCCATACAAAAACTTTCACCTATCGAATTTAAACGATATGCCAAAGGGAGGGAACTGCTGATTAGCATCGTGTCAATGCTAGTGAAAATGGCACAAAAACAACACTAATCGGGCAAGGAATTGGGGTTATGCAAGATGTCTATTAAACCTCTCTTATCTCACGTCCTATATCCAAATCGAAAAGCAAACATATCTCGTGGTTCTATTGTGCGATTAGCTAGCTGATCCATGATGTTTTGAGGAGCAACCCGCATACCCACTTTCTTGAAAACGTCTGGCCATCTGTATTGATTTAAAAGGCCTGTGCTCTCCGCAAGATCAAAGTAAATCAATCGCATGTTCTCAATAGATGTCTCTTTACCTTGATAATAGACATAGGCATTTCTCGTTTGATTATGCAGCACGACGCAGTAATCCATTTGGACCCATTTGTAAATATCTTGCAGCATGTCTTCGCTCAGTTTAGGCTCTCCTAGCTTTTCTTTCTCCCAGTCTGCTTTTTGCCTTTCTAGAGTCAGCCTTAGTTTTTCAGCTTTTTCTGTGGCTTCTCTCTCAATCCGAGTCTTTTTCAAGGCAGCTTCTTTACGATTTTTGAGGTTTTTTTCCAGCTCAACCAACGTGACGGACCCTTTACTTTTCAGGATAGATTGCGCCGTTTCTTGAATTTGGCGAAGATTATTTCGGACAATTTCCCATGTTTCCTTTGTGCGTTCTTCTTGTCTTGGATAATAGAAACCTGCAGGCTCCTCTTCCCAATGTTTTAGTAACTGCGCATCCTTTTGCATAAATTTAGCCTGAATACGCGTCAACTGCTCAGGCGTGACTTTGAGAAGATTCTCCATGACCTTTGGCTTAATGGGTGCGCTTTTTTCTTGTTCAAACTGATCTAGCACGCTAGGACGATTCTCCCATCCAATAAATTCCGGGTCGATCTGATACAATCGCCCTTCTAGAGAACGCACGGTATTATCTCCTCGATCATCGCCATAGCCAAGAATCATCCCCAGAAGACGGGCCTTTTGGTAAGAAGAGAGCTCAACCAATGGCAGCACTTTCGCTCCGCTCTCTAACTCTTCTTTGGAAGGAAGGACATTCCCCTCTATAAAGGGTTGAAACGTACAGGTAATCGGAAATTTTCCTATTTTATCTTTAAATGGTTCCATCAAACGCAAGTAGTTTGCATACTTTTGCTGGTCTTTCTCTGCTTCGTGTACAACTTTTGTTTTAGGGATTGTCTTCCATCTAAATTCTTTGCAAATCTTATAGGCAGCCTCTTCCACGGTAGGGAAAGACTTTGTCTTATCGCTTCTAAAAAGAGCCGTTTCTACTTTGATCACCCAGCGATGATTCTCATAGTCTGGTGTACTGATACACACTAAGCGTGTATGCGAGGGCTCTCCGTTTCGATAAACTGGGATCAATTTTCTCCATGTTAATGGGGCTATATTTCTAGGTAGTGTGGAGATGCTTTTATGTTTTTGAAAGCAACGGTCCAAAAGATGATCGAGGCTTTTCTTTTGGATTTCACTCCAGTGCACAGTTTCATTAGACAAGTACTCCTTGATCGAGGAAACGGCATTCACACACATAGAAGGCTCCTACGGCTAGCTTTTGCGATAAATTGTATTTTTTTTGTAAATTTTAAATCAAAGTTAAAACACCATCAACCCTTGTAGGAAATTAGTCCAAACTCAGAGTTTTATTAACCTCGCGCCTAACTCCTTCTAAGGCGGTACGTTTGAGCTTTTTGAAGCCCTTTTGTAGTTCAACCAGAGAGACCGATTTTTTATTCTTCAAGATAAATTCTGCCGTTTTTTGGATGAGGGAAAGATTCAGTCTAATGATAGCCCATGTCTCCCCTGAGCTATTTTCTCGTTCTGGGAAAAGGAAATTTGTAGGCTCTTCCTCCCAATGCTTTGCTATCTCTGCATCCTTTTGCGTAGATTTCTTCTGAATAGCCAGCAACTCCTCCCGGGTAACTTTGAAGAGACCGTTCATGACCTCTGCCATAATAGGCAAGTTTTTTTCCACTTTAAAATTATCTAGCACACTATCACAATTCCCCCATCCAATATATTCCTGGTCGATCTGATACAATCGCCCTTTTAGAGAACGCACGGTATTATCTCCTCGATCATCGCCATAGCCAAGAATCATCCCCAGAAGGCAGGCCTCTTGGTAAGAAGAGAGCTGAACTAATGGCATCTTTTTCGCTCCGCTCTCTAACTCTTCTTTGGAAGGAAGGACATTCCCCTCTACAAAGGGTTGAAACGTACAGGTAATCGGATACTTTCCTGTTTTATCTTTAAATGGTTCCATCAAATGCAAGTATTGCCCGTTCTTTTGCCGATCTTTTTCTGCTTCGTGCAAAACGATTGTTTTAGGAATTGTCTTCCATCTGAATTTTTTACAAACTTCATAGGCAGCCTCTTCCACGGTAGGGAAAGACTTTCTTCTCTTAATGGTTCTCAAGCAAGCCGTTTCTATTTTGATCACCCAGCGCTGATTCGCCAAATCTGGAGAACTGACATACACAGAGCGTGTATGCGAGGGCATTCCTTTTCGATAAATTGGGATCAATTTTTTCCATGTTAATTGGAGTATACTCCTAGGTGGTGTGGGGATGCTTTCATGTTTTTTAAAGCAGCGGTCTAAAAGATGATCGAGGCGTTTCATTCGGAATTCATTCCAGTTCACAGTTTCATTAGACAAGTACTCCTTGATCGAGGAAACAGCATTCATACACATAGAAGGCCCCTACGGTTATTTTTTTTGCGGTAAGAGACTGTCCACAAATCAATCCATCAGATTCGGAAGCCCTTTTCAAGGAGGTTTCGTCTGGCTTTGAGGTGGCATACGCAGACGCCGTAGGCGCCTCAAAGCCGGACGAAAGATCACGAAAAGGGTTCGAAGAGGATGGATTCAGAGTTTGTGGACAGTCTCTAAGTTGTATTTTTTTGTAAACTTTAAATCAAAGTTAAAACATTATCAACCCTTGTAGGAAAAATTATTTCTTTTTCACATTTAATGTTGTTTTCATAGAGAAAAGCAAGATGATGACCAGCGCTGACGTGGAAAAGAAACTCTTTGCTCTACAAAAAAGAGGGGTAAAAGAAGGGATGCGGGTTGCTTTCTTAGCCTCTCCTTCTCCTGAGACAGTCTCGACGTTTCTTGCTTTATGGCAAATGGGCGCCGTTGCCTGCCCTATCAACCCCCGCTTACCAGAGGCAGTCCAACAAGAGGCTGCTGGCCGGCTTTCACCTGTGTTTTTCCTAGATAAAGAACCCTTGGCACAGTGCTCTATCATCCATCATGGATGTAGTTTGGCCGTCTTGCTCTTTACCTCAGGTTCTTCCGGAAAGCCAAAAATCGTCGCCCTAACGCTTGCCAATTTGCTCAAAAGCGCTTATGGTGCAATCCAGTCACTTTCTTTCAATAGCACGGATTCTTGGGAACTTGCTTTGCCTCTTTGCCATGTCGGAGGGATTGGTGTCATCGCGCGCTGCCTCCTTGCTCAAGCCCCCATCCATTGGAATCATGCTAAAGCCACCCACCTTTCTTTGGTTCCAACACAACTTTTTCGCATGCTTCGCGAAGCATCGCCTGCACTTTTTCGAGCCAAGGCGATCATCGTAGGGGGAGCTCCCATAAGCACCCAACTTTTAAAAGAATCCCTTAGCAAAGATCTACCCCTTTATACCACATGGGGGATGACGGAAACTGCTTCGATGGTGACCCTAGGTAGAGCCGATCTATCGCGTCATTCTGGCGCTCTACTCAAAGGCCAAAAGATGAAAATCAGAGGCGATTGCCAGCTGGGTGAACTCTTCGTGCGTGGGGAAACGCTGTTTCAGGGCTATCTCGAAGACAATCAACTCCGTTTGCCTTTGACAGAAGATGGCTGGTTCGCAACCGGCGACCTTGGCAAAATCGATGATCGAGGAAACGTCTATTGGCAAGGACGAAAGGACCGCATGTTCACTGTCCTTGGAGAGAACATCCATCCAGAAGAAATCGAGCAGTCGATCCTCTGCCTACCTGGCATGATCCAAGCCGCTGTCGTCCCTATGCCCGATGAAGAAGCAGGCAATGTGCCCATCGCTTTTGTAGAATTTCAAGGAGAATTCGATGAAGCGACATGGCGTTCACAGCTCAAGGAAAAGCTCCCCTCTTTTAAAGTACCCCAACAGTTCATAAACTATGCTTTTTTTAACCAGATAAAACCTTCTCTTGAATCTCTTCCAAGGCCTTCCTGAGTTCAACCGGGAGAGGAGAGGAAGACCAACTTTTACGATCGATAGCTACGTGCACAATGGATGTCCTACCTAGTGAACGAGCATTGTTTGCATCGCGAAAATCGCAGCCTAACGTAAATGACGTCGTCCCGATCTTTTGCACAAAAAGAGCGAGTTCGAGTTCATCTCCTACCTTGATCGGCGCTAGAAAATTACCTTCAGCATGGACGATCGGCCATAGAAATTCCCCTTTATCTAAAGATTCGCCTAGCGACAGCCCACACTTTTCCAAGTACTCCTCGAAGATCTCCTGAGCCATTCTGAACTGCTCAGCGAAATAAAGAACTCCTGTGGCGTCTGTCTCAGACAAACGCAAAATCTTTTTTTTAAAAAACATCGCCAAATCTCCGTAAAAAAATTTTAATTTTATATTTAGAACAATTCGACTTAAGTCGCAAAGATTAAGTGGTTAGAGGTTAGCAAAAACCACTCTAAACTCCTAGTAAAACCGATTTAAGCCAGAACCTCGATTGTCGAAAAATTGGCATCTTACCTATAATCTGCCGCTTACTCGAGTGGGGAAATTTCATGGTTGAAAGTACTTCCTACCAGACCGGTGATGAGATCCAGGATTCTGCTTTCTATGAGGAGCGGCAAAGAGCTGAGCATTTCACTTCTCAAGGTGAATTGCGCCTTTTGCATGACGATCCTGCTGGAATCGATTTATTCGAAGCGGCAGCCCATCTAGATAAAGACAATCCCGACCTCCTCTATCGTCAAGGACTTGCTCTTTTTGAATACGGTAGCGAAGCGGGGCGAGAAAAGACCTTGCGTCTTGCCGCAAAAAAATTCCGCGCCTGCACCCAACTCGACCCAAACTTCCTCTCTGCCTGGCGAGCATGGGGCGACCTTCTTAACTGCCAAGCCATTTTGTCAAGTCAGTGGCAATTTTTTGACCAAGCCAAGGAAAAATTTGCAAAAGCCATTGAGTTGAATGGCTCCGCCAATTCTCCGACAACAGCCGAGCTCTATTGGCATTACGGGTTTGCTCTTCTCGAACTAGCAAAGCATTCAGAAGAAGCCATCGATTATCAAAAAGCAATCGATGCCTTCCAACTGGCTTCCTCTCATCCTGAGCTGTTTACGGAAGAATTTTGGATTTGTTTCGGAAAAGCTTGTAAAGAGCTGGGACTTCGGATTGGGGATATCCGTCTGCTGGTCAAAGCCCTTCACTGCTTCAAGCATGCTGTTACGCTTGCGGTTGGCTGTTTTGAAGCATGGCGTTGCATGGCTGATACACTCCATCTCTTATATGAGCGGACACATGACGAAGACCATTTTTCGCAAGCCAATGAGTGTTTCTCTGCTGGGGCGCAGCTAAAACCCGATTCTATCGAAATTTGGATCGATTGGGCCATCTTCTTATACGAATCAGGTAAGCGCGCGCATGATCTCAAAAGAATTCGTTCGGCCATCGAAAAATGCCAGCGTGCTGCTGCCCTGGGTCGCACACATAAACGTGTTCTTGCTATTTGGGCAGAGTGTCTTGCTGCCATGGGAGAGATCACCGAAAGACTCGATCTCTTGCACGAAGCATTCAACAAAATCTCCGAGGCCGCTGAATATTCTCAAAATGACCTTGTCGTTTGTCTTGCCCATGGAAATTGTCTTCAGGCGTTCGGCCACTATTATCAAGACTGCGATTACTACTACCAAGCCATTGAAACGTGGCAAACCGGACTCTCACATGACCGCACATCCCATCGCCTATGGCATTCTATCGCCTGTACCTATCTGATGGTCGGCACCATCGAAGCCGATATAGAATCGATCGAGCGCTCATGCCATTTCTTTAGCAAAGCTTGCGACCTCAACGCCAGCAGCGTCTATTTCTTCGACTATGCTTTAGCCCTTTCCAAACTTGGAGAAATAAGCCACAAGGCAGAATGGTTGGAACAATCGGTGACGTTCTTTGAAAAAGCGCTTGGCCTACAAAAAAATGCTGCCTATCTCCATCCAGAGTGGCTCTTCTATTATGCTTGCACCATCGATATGCTTGGCGACTATCATGAAGATCCCATGATTTACTCTAGGTCGATCGAAATTTTTTCCCATGTCCTCACGATCGACCCCGATTTTCCCATGATCCACCATCGTCTTGGCCTAGCCTTTACCCACATGGGTGAACTGCTTAATGAATTAGAGTATTTTCAAAGAGCGCTTCATTGCATGCGCCTAGCTGCTCGACGCGATGAAGATAACGATCAAATCTTACTCGACTGGGCCATCGCCTTGATCAACGTAGCGCAATATAGTCCGGACGCAGCGGAAGCCGATGCCTCTTTAAGAGAAGCAGAACTCAAACTAACGCAAGCGTGCAAGCTCGGTAACCTCCAGGCGTATTATCAAATGGCCTGCCTGAATTCTCTGCTAGGCAATTACGAAAGAGCTATGCGGTTCATCGAGAAAGCCGGCGAATTCGATTCGCTCCCTTCTATCGATGAA
>Ga0206862_1203_pt2 | contig 14474 bp, 14 predicted proteins | sample Alteio_BWOrgCont_43_FD_152625 | JGI IMG/M metagenome (GOLD analysis project Ga0206862, IMG submission 152625) | Enriched cells from forest soil in Barre Woods Harvard Forest LTER site, Petersham, Massachusetts, United States -... | ecosystem: Environmental > Terrestrial > Soil > Temperate forest >... | reverse complement strand
CTGATTGGGAATTCGCCACAGTACGGGCGCGCCTATGGCAGCCTCGGTTTCAGCTTCGTTGAATCCAGCAACTTTCCGATAGCGGTTCAACACCAGCGCAAAACGGTCTCGTGAGCCGCTCTCGCCAAGATACTGGGCAACGCGTCCCGCACTCCACAGGGAAGCCACGTCGGCGTGGGCGACGAGCAGGATTTTCTCCGACAGGTTGCTAACCAGACGAGTGGCGCTGTCGAGTCGCGAGGAAGCATCGACGACGATGTAGTGAAAGAGGCCAGCCATGGTGTCAAAGAGACGGGCAAAATCGGAGGCCGAAGGTTCGATTGCGGTGGGGGTTGCCGCGCCAGCCAGAACTTGCAATCCACGATCGTGACGCGCCATGAAGCTGTCGAGCAAGGATGAGTCCAGACGGTGCAGATTCGTGATCGCATCCGAGACGGTGAACGTGGGCTTGAGATTGAGATGCAAAGCGCAGTGTCCCAGCGGCGCCAAGTCAATGAGGGCTGTGCTGTGGTGAATCGACTGCAAGGCAAGCGCGAGATTAACGGCGACCGTGGTCGCTCCACTGCCGCCTTTCGCGTTCACGATCGTGAACACTTTTCCGCGGGAACTTTCGCGCCCCGGCTTGCGGCGCGTGGTCGTCAGCCGGACAAATGCTTCGAGCAGATCGGTCGTATTTGTCGGACGTTCAATGTATTCCCGCACACCGGCCCGCATGGCGCTGACAATTAACTGGGGCTGAGTCATGGGGCCGATGGCAAATACGGCGGCATTGGGAATTTCCTGGTGCAGCAACTCCACTGCTCGCAACGCCGAAGTAATGCCGTCAGTAGAGATATCCACCAAGACCACGTCGGGCGTAAAGGACTGCGTTTTGCGGATGACCGGGTCATTGGCGGCCATGGGCAAGGTGGGGTTACTGCACACGGTGCGAGCGACACTGGTACCATCTACCAGAACCTGCAACACTGCGCGCTGGTCATTGTCCGTGGCGAATACGGCTACTGACAACTCCGGCATGATTCGTTAGCCACTGCCCCTTCTGAAACTCCCAACAACCCGATTCTAGTGCGAGAACATTCTTGCTTACTGCTCTTACTTGCTGCTGGCTGCGGGCTTTTTGCCATCGAACTTGTCTTTGTTCAGATTCGGTTCTGGCATCGCTGGACCCGCCGGCGGCTGAGGAGTAGACGAAACCCGGTGCACTGTGCACAGGACCATCAACTCCGAATCGCTCTTTTGGTCGCTCTTGCTTTTGAAGAAATTGCCGAGGATCGGAATATCGCCCAATCCTGGAATCTTGTTGCCAACGTTGGTTACACGGTTATCCAACAGGCCGGCGATGACGAAGCTTTGGCCGTCCTGCACTTCGAATTCGGTATCGGCTTTGCGGGTACTGATGGCGGGTATGGTTGTCCCAGCGACCGTGACTGCATCCGCAAAGTCCAACGTACTGACTTCTGGAGCCACGTGCAGGTGGATGTTGCCGTTCGGCTGAATCACCGGCGTAAACTTCAGCCGCACGCCGAACTCACGAAACTGAATGGTGACAGTTGCGATTCCGCTGGCGTTTTGTTGTGCGACCGGGAAGGGAAATTCGCCTCCGGCTAGGAAACTGGCTTCCTTGCCGTTGACTGCGACGAGGTTGGGCTCGGCCAGAATCTGTAAAAGATTTTGCGTCTTAAGGGCCTGGATCACTACACCTAGATGGACCTGAGGATTAAAGAAAAACAGGTTGAGTAAATTCGATACTGTTGCTGTAGTGGAAAAAGGAGTACCTGATCCCGCGTCGTTGATGGTCCCGAGGCCGCTGACCCCCCCAAACTGGCCGGTGGTCGTGCTGCCAATTGTATTTCCAGCGCCGGTCGAAATGAGATTGAAACCTATTTGGGTCAGGGCCGTACGATCTACCTCAGCAAACTTTACTTCAAGGAGCACTTCGTCGGCGCCGACGGGACCGAAGGTCAATACATTTACGACATTCTTGGAATACGCCGACGCCAGCGCGCCAGCGTGTTTGGCGATGTCCTCGGTAGTTACGTGACCAGAGAGAACGATGGCGGAACGCGAAGGCGTCACGTTGATCTGCTCAGTTGGGAAAAGACGATGAATTTCTTCAGAGGCCGCGGTGATATCGACATCTACGCGTAGATCGAAGCTGCGCGAACGCTCCAATTCGTCCCAGATGAGAAGTGAAACCTCGCCCGGCGCGAGTCCATTGACCAAGACCTGCGTCGGCGTAACGACCAGCGCATCCGCTACTGTGGGATCGGTTACCGAGACGCGTTTCAGTCTTTCGGTGGTGTTAATCAGAATGGACTTACCCACCATCACCCGAAGTGGATCTCCGCCCGGAACCACGCTCTGGTTGGCTGTAGAAGCCGTGGCAGTAGCGGACTGAGCGGGAGGCGGATTGTCCTGGGAAGAAGTCGTCGCGGGAGCATCTGGTGGATTTCCGTTCGGAGCCACCGTGCGCGCGAACATCGTTGTCGCGCCGAAAAGTGCAACGGCTGCGACGAGCGTAATTACTTTCATGAATTCGGACCTCTGCCAGGGTGCACGAGCAAATCCATCGAGGGGAGCGGATGCCGGTCGTCGCTGTATTGCCGATTCAAAGTTAGTTTTCTTTTTCTTCCGGAAACTTTTTTTCATCTCTTTTGCTGCCACGGATCATTTCTACGGTGTACGAGGTGGGCGGAGGCGCAGGAGCTTTTGCAGCCACCTTGTGCGCTTTGGGCTTGGTATCGCTTGCTACCGGTCTTTCGCCCGGATATAGTGAGCTCGCGTGGGTCGCGCCGATACCTCCCTTTTTTGTGTCCAGTGGATTGCGCAGTGACAATTGAATCCGCCCTTCCTGCGACACCAGCGCCAGCTTTTGGGCGTCATCTGGAGAAACCAGCAGAGTAATCACCGGAGCAGCGGGCGAATCTGGGGAACCGTTCCCTCCCAGGTTCTTACCCACGGCGATGACGGCGACATTCTCGAGGACGGTAGTGGTTTGACGGTCGTTGCCGCTGCCTTCATTGCCGGTAGCCAGGACATCTACCCGTGTGCCCGGCTGAACGAAGCCCGCGACCGAAACCACATCGTTGACACGTACTGAAACCGCCCGCATTCCCGGGGGAATCATCGAGGGCAACCCGGCTCCGGCATTCAACGCTGCCAGCTTGCTCTGCAGAATAAAATCGCCCTTACTGACCGGCAGCACAGCGCCGCGACCGAGTACCCGCGCAGGATCGGAGAACGCGCCGGGGGGGACCGCCGACTGTGGGATGGTGATTACACCGACATCATGAGTATCTAACTTGGTTCCGACCTGAATATCGTCGGCAGCGACGACGACTCTCACTTCAGGCTCGCTGCGGTTCGAGCCTGCAAAGGTGCGCAGCCGGTTATAGACGGTGAAGCTGACGAGCAGTCCGATAGCCAGCGCCAAGCCTCCAATCATCAACAGACGGCTACGATTCATTACTCCCCTTCTGCGTCAAACTTGAATTCATCCGCCGTCATAGCCAACTTAAATCGGCGAACTTAACTCTGTGCGAGGCACCCTGTGGACTACTGGCTGATTTGGCTAGCCACCGATGAGAACACGTTGTTCGCATTGCCGCCTATCAGGCGGACAGTGCCGATCACGATCACTAATATTACGGCCAGCATCACGGCATATTCCGCGATATCCTGTCCTTCATCATCGCGCCACAAGAATTTAGCTAAATATGTCATTCCAGACTCCTTCGAGCTTCAGGCTAGAAATCCTACTCGGGGACTAAATTTGGGAACAATTCCTAGTATGCGCCTTAGTTTCGCAGATTCGGATGGCTGTGGGAAACACTTTTTCACTATTTTACCCTTGTAATGAGGGGTTCCCGCAAGCTTGATTCCCGTAAAAGTGTGGCATCGACCCCTGGGCGGGTCCGCAACAGGAGCACGGCCTTAGAGTCGCTGTAGGCAGCGTGCCAGCCTGGGTCGAGAAGGAGGGCTTGGGCCACGGCGGAGGATGGAGGCACGAGTACCGCTTCTATCTGCCAGCGGCTAAGAACTTCCTGCCAGCCGGTATGGAGGTGTAGCACGGTCGTAAACTGCCTCAGTAAATCATCGCCGTAAAGGTCCGCCCGACCATCCACGAATACGCGATATTCGGGATAGAGCTTCCAAATCGCATAGCCTCCCCAATCGTAGTAGACAAAAACCTTGCGCGGCTGGTCTTTGGCCCGCGAGTCTGTGCCCCGCAAGAAGGCAATCGCCGATTGAGGAAACTGCTCGGCCTCGCGGGCATTCTGGTGATGGGCGAGAGTGATCCACTTCACCAATGCAAACCCAGCCATCAGGATTACTACCGTGCCTACGAAAACTGGCCGGAAGCGGGACCGTGGGGGCTTTGGCACGACTGGCGACAGCGATGCAACTGGAAGCGCCGCGACAATCACTGGGACCGCGACCAAAACAAAAATTGGTATATGGCGAACGGCGTCGAGAGCCGCGAAAGCGGTGAGAATCAGCGGAACGATTACACGTCCATTAGGCCGCGAGCGGGAACTGGCAAGCAGAGTTAGAAGCAGCAGCCAAAGCAGCAATAATGGTTGATAGAGCGATTGATGAAAATCTGGTGAGAACCATTCCACGATGAACGATCGCATTCCTGGTGAGCGCAAAGTGTCAAACGGATAACGATAGAGCTGAGCTCCGCTGGGATTGAGTGGCACGAGCCCAAGACAAACTATCAGAAGCAACAACACGCGCAGAAGGATGGGGCGTGCTTCCTGCCAAGGCGTTTTCCCAGTGGCCGTTTCCATCAGCAGGCCGATCCCATAGGCGAACAACAATGCTGGGCCGAGGGCGAATCCGCCGTGTAAGTTCAGCCATAGGAGAAAGAGGGGTGGTATCCAAAGCAAGAGCCCGGACCGACGCTCGCCCGCTTCGATCAGCCAGAGCAGCAGGCTGGCCAGCGTAAAAGTGAACATCTGCGGCCGGACGCCCCAGCAGGGAGCTGATGCCAACGCACCAAAGGCAGTTGCTGCCACTGCCCAGTACGTTTTTTGTCCGTAGCGAAGACAACGCAGGTAGAGCAACATGAATCCAGCGGTCGTAACGATCGCGGAGGATACGATCAGGGCCGCCGCGCCACCATGCTTCCAGAGTTGATAAAACAACACCTCCGACAACCATTCATGTGATACCCAGGGATGCCCGGCACGAGTGAAGGAGAACGGATCGGAGTGCGGAACCTGACCCGTGTCTACTATCCACTGCCCGGTGCGCAGATGCCACCAGAGATCGGGATCGGTTGCGTTGCGGGCTGTCATGCCGAATAAGCCCATCAGCAGAATAACCGGGAACGCGTTGGATAGAAAAAACGGACGGCCTCTCACGGCGGCGATCATAACTCATACGGTATTGTATGCGATGACTTTGAGCGCGTGTCCGGTGACGATAGAATCCTGAATCGGCAATGACAGCAAACAAAATCAAACCTCGCTATCGATTGGTTGTGATTTTTCTGGTAGCGATGGCGATCGTACACGGGATCGAATTCTGGCAGCAGAGAACGAAAATCTTTGCCGGGTACGGAGATTTTTCTTCGCTGTATACCGCCGGGTTGCTGGTTCGACAGGGCGAAGGAAATCTGCTCTACGACCGCTCCGAGCAATGGAAATGGCAGCAGAAATTCGCGCCTAACGTTGATATTCGGCAAGGCCCAATGCCGTTTATCCGTCCTCCGTTTGAGGCGCTCATTTTTCTTCCGCTGACGTACTTCCCCTATCCTACGGCGCTTGTGGTCTGGTCGTTAATCAAGATAGTTCTCTTGTGGCTCACTATACGAATACTGCCACGGCCAGCTCCGTTCGATCGGGTGTATCCATACTGGTTGGAAGTCGTGCTTGGTCTCGGATTATTTCCCGTGTTCCTCGATCTGCTCCAAGGACAGGACGCAATTCTTTTGCTGTTGATCATCGCCGCAGTTTTGACTCGACTGCAATCCGGAAACGATGTCGTTGCCGGTGCGATTCTAATGCTGGGGCTTTTCAAATTCCATTTAGTGATTCCGATCGCGATCATGCTCTGGCTCGCGGGACGCCCGCGCATACTCGTTGGATTTGTGCCGGGAAGCATCGCGCTGGTCGCACTTTCCTGCGTGACCTCGGGAGTGGGTATCTTGTACAGTTATCCGGTCTACCTCCTGAATTTGAATCGTGCCACGGGCGCGGGATTTATAACGGCCCAGAGTATGCCGAATCTGCGCGGTCTACTTACCGCATTCCTGGGACGCGCGCCGTATCCTGGGCCAACCCACTGGTTGCTCTTACCCGTTGCAATTGCGGCCATTGTGCTCACCGCCCGTTTTTGGCGGCCTTTCGCGAGCACGGGCTTTTCCGGGCTAGCGTTAGGCTATTGCTTGGTCTTGCTGGTCGCCATCCTGACGAGCTATTACGCTTATAGTTACGATATGACCTTGCTGATCATTCCGCTGCTTCTGCTCGGCGGCGGATTTCTTGATCAACCCGACCTCGCCGCGGGGCCGCGACGTCTGATCGTTGGCGGATTGCTGCTGCTGATCTGCACTCCTTTGTACTGGGCGCTGGTTCTCCGTTTCGATTGTCCCTATCTTCTCATTGTCCCGATGTTCATTCTGGCTCTCGGAATCGGAAGAACGATGCGGCAGTCTGTGCCGCAGTGACCTAGCTCAGAGCGGTCCCAGTTCCGCTGCAACGACAAAATTTCTGATTAGACGGGAAATATTCGCGGTAGCATTGTAGTATCCAGATTCTCAGATTTCACAATGAGACTGGGCATTTCCCAAAAGCCGTTCTGGCTGCTTCTGGCTGCCGTGCTTTGTGCAGCGGGCGTGTGGTTGTATGCCGATCGCGTGTTGATTCCGCATCAGATCTCGGATGCTGTTGTGCACAACCGACCGACTGGCAATCGTTCTGACCTTTATCCTCAATGGCTAGGGGCAAGAGAACTCCTTTTATACGGACACGACCCCTACAGTGCTGAGACGACTCGCGAGATTCAGCAAGGCTACTATGGTCGTCCTCTCGATCCGAGCCGTCCCGGAGAACCAAAAGACCAGCAAGCTTTTGCTTATCCAGTCTATGTTGCTTTTTATCTTGCCCCCACCATCCACCTTCCGTTTGAGGCCGTGCGTAAAGGGTTCTTCTGGGTCTTGTTCATCCTCACCGTCGTCAGTATTCCGCTATGGCTGCGAGTGCTGCGGTGGTCAGCGCCGCTGTGGGCACAGGGTAGCATGATCATATTCACTATCGGCAGCCTGACCGTTATGCAGGGCTTAAAACTTCCGCAAATGACGCTTCTAGTTGCTGCCCTGCTGGCGATAGGTTTGGCGCTGCTTGCGTCGGACCGTCCCATAGCTGCCGGCGTTGCGCTCGCTTTGGCCACCATCAAGCCGCAACTTGTCTGGCTGTTGTTGTTTTGGTTGACGATCTGGACCTTGGCCGACTGGCGCCGCCGCTACCGCTGGGCCGCGTCATTCTTGTGCGCCATGGCCATTCTGTGTGCCGCCTCGGAATGGTATCTACCGAATTGGATTTTCCGCTTCGTGCAAGCCGTGCACCGGTACCAGAACTACAACGATGCGGTTTCAATCTTAGACAAACTGCTTCCGGCTGGCTGGGGATTGATACCGAGCGCATTCGCCGTCGCAGCCACAGCATATATCGGCTGGAAAAACCGTCGAGTTGCCGTGGACACTCCTTCGTTTGCTGCTATGACCTCCCTCACTTTGGCTGTGACTGTGATTGTTACTCCAAGCTATGCTCTCTATAACGAGGTCATATTGCTCTCGGCGCTGCTTATGCTGGTGCGCGACCGGCAACTGCTCTGGAACCAAAACCTCAGCAGCCGCGTACTTCTAAGTCTCGCCGCAGTTCTTCTGCTCTGGCAATGGCTTGCCAGCATCGTGCTGGCTGGGCTTTCTTTTGTTCTGCCACTCCGGACCTTCGAAGCAGCCTGGCCCGTTCCTCTTTGGACTGTTCATTTCCTGGCCGTGGCAGTAGCGGGGCTTGTCCTCATCGTGATGATGAGCCATCAAAGGACTTTTACCACGTCAGTAGAGCCGGGCTCGTCGTAGAATGCTGTGGGGCCCGTGTCAGCTACTGGCGCATTCTACTGCCATCCTTAATACTGAGGAATACTGGCACGACGGCCGCAGGAGAGTACAGAGTAAATGTCGGCTTCTTCGCATTCGGGCATATCCAGCATTTTTCCGATCGCTATCTTCGTTCAGGGAAATGACCAGCAGACGCTATCGCTGAACCACACGCCGTACACCGTGGGCCGCAAGGTGGATCGCGACCTGGTGATCGCCGACCCTCGTGTCTCCCGTGAACATGCGTCGATCGTTGCCGAAGACGGCGAGTTTTTTGTTATCGATCTGGGCAGCAAACACGGCACTTTCGTCAACGGCGAGAAGATCGATCGCCATAAGCTGCAAAGAAACGACCGTCTCGAATTCGGCGCGCGCGATGTTGCCTACCTGATTTTTCATCCCCTGCACGCCACTTCGAATACGGCGCGCGAATTTCTTAGTCAGATCTCAGGCATTCAGATCGCGCCCGAGGCCAGTGACCTTGAAAAGCTGACACTCTTCATGGAAGCAGCGCGCAAACTGAACACCATCGGCGTGCTCGATGAAATCCTGGTCACGCTGATCGACGCCACGTTGAAACTGACACGTGCAGAACGCGGATACATTTTTTTGCGCGATGCGGAAGGGAATCTTACCCTTGCCGCCGGACGTAACTCCAAGGGCGAACCCCTTCTGGACGACAAAACAATTTCGCGCTCGGTACTGGAAGGTGCGTTGACCTCGAATTCTGAATACATAGTCACCGACACCAGCAAAGAGCTCGATGTGCAACAACGGCAAAGTATCGTCGCCTTCGACCTGCGAACCGTAATCTGCATGCCCTTGCGTAAGCCGATGGTGCAGACGACGCGCGCCGATCAGCCAGGTGTTGGAGAAGTAATCGGAGCGCTCTACGTCGATTCCCGTTTCGCCTCGCGCGATATCGCCGGCGTCAGCCACGACATTCTGCGAGCAATCGCGACCGAAGCTGCGCAGTTAATCGAGAACGCCCGTCTGGTGCAGGCCGAAGAAGCTGGACGTCGTTATCAGCAGGAACTGTCAATCGCAGCATCTATTCAACAGCGGTTGCTAGCTGTGACCTTGCCGGAAGTTCCATTCGCACGAGTCAACGGGCGCAATATGTCTTGTAAAGAAATCGGCGGCGACTTTTTCGAAGCAGTGAATACGCCACAGGGCTTGGCGGTCGTTCTCGCCGATGTCAGCGGCAAGGGAGTTTCCGCCGCGCTGCTCGCCTCCATCCTTCAGGGCATGGTTTATTCGCAACTCATTTCTGGTATGCCGCTCACCGAAATCGTTGACGCCGTCAACCGTTTCTTCACTTACAAACATATCGGTGAGAAATACGCGACCATGATAATCACGCGTCTGCGGAACGATGGCGACCTCGAGTACGTTAACTGTGGACATATTCCACCGGTCTGGATCTGCGGCAACGAGGTGCTACGGCCAGCCCACGGCAACCTGCCGGTTGGACTGCTGGCGGATGCGACCTACTCCAGCGATCGCTGCCAGATGAGGCCCGGGGATCGCATGATTCTGGTGACTGATGGCGTTACCGAAGCCGAGAATGCGCGCGGAGATATGTTCGATAGCGAACGCCTCGAGCATATAGCAGGGAAGAGCGCTTCGATGGAAGACGTTTTCTCCGCGGTAGCCGACTTCTGCGGAGGCACCCCGCTCAACGACGATTGCACAGTAGTAGAGCTGTCCTACACCGGCAGCTAAGGCCGTGCGTCTGGATGAATCTCAACCGTCGACCAAGTCTTATCCGCCGCGTGGCACAATTTCTCAATTCCGCAATCCGCGCACTTGGGACCGCGCGCCACGCAGAGTTTCCGCCCATGCCAGATCACTTCGTGAGAAAAGTCAGTCCAGCGATCGCGCGGAACAATCTGCATTAAATCTTCTTCAATCTTTCGTGGGTCTTCGTGTTTGGTCAGTTCGAGGCGCCGTGAGATCCGCGTAACGTGCGTATCGACAACTACGCCGTCATTCTTCTTGAACCAAGTTCCAAGCACTACGTTCGCGGTCTTGCGAGCTGCTCCCGGAACAGTCAGCAACTCCTCCATCGTCTGCGGAACGTTCCCGCTAAAGTCCGTGACAATTTTTCGCGCCGCGCCCACTACCGACTTCGATTTGTTGCGGAAGAATCCAGTCGAGCGGATATCCGGCTCCAGTTGCTCTGGTTCGAGCGCCGCAAAATCCTGAATCGTCGGATATTTCTTGAACAGCACCGGCGTCACCATATTCACCCGTACATCGGTACACTGCGCCGAAAGAATCGTCGCCACCAGCAACTCCCAGGCGTTGCGGTGGGTGAGAGCGCAGGTTACGCCCGGATACATCTGGTCAAGCCCCGCAATGATTTGACGCACACGCTCGGGAGCTAGAGGGTCGTATCCCGATGCGGATTTCTTTTTCGGAACTGCATTTTTAATGGCAGCCTTCGGCGCGCTTCGCGAAGCCCTGTTCTTCACCTTCAGAGCCTTCAGCGGCACAGCTTTCTTCTTGGCGGTACCCTCATGTCTCCCACTGCGGCTCGGTTGACGTGGCGCATTTCCGCGAGGCATCGTTGTCCCTCCTGCACTTTCCTGACATCCCTCAACAGCGGTTCATGGTAACAAAGCTGAAGGTTGGCCGCCGCCATCCACCGCCAAAGGTAACCTCGCTGCAATTGACGGCTCGCCTGACAGATGAGTACTCTGAGGACTAGCGATTAAGACTAGGGAATAACCTGTGGCCGTAAAAAGCATCAAACTCGGACAAGTCTGGCGTCACGACGCAACTGGCCAGGATCACCTCGTCACCAAGGTATACAGCGAAGTATTCTCGCAGTTCGCAGTGCTGCGTCCCGCAGAGGTCACCGCGCCCGACGCGCCCGTGGTGAAGGTAAAGGTCTCCAAATTAGCGGACGGCGTAACCCTGCCCGGCTTCAGCTTCACGCAGGAAGGGGCGTTCTGACCAGCGATGAACCTATCCTTGTCTATTGTCATCCTGAGCGGAGCGAAGGACACCGCGTTGTTCACCCTGCACATCACCCCGGGCCGCTGATCGGCTGATCGCATGACCGAAAAAATCCTCACCCTTCTCTTTATCTTTATCAATTCCCTTGTAGCGGCGACCGGCTACGTCGGCATCACGCTGCTCATGGCGATTGAATCCGCCTGCATTCCGCTGCCTTCCGAACTGATCATGCCCTTCGCCGGCTACCTCGTCTATACCGGCGCGATGAAACTCGTGTGGGCCGCAACCGCCGGCGCAATCGGATGCAATCTAGGCTCGCTGGTAGCCTACGAAATCGGATGCTATGGCGGGCGTCCGCTGGTCGAGCGTTACGGCCGTTGGATCCTGATGGGCCGCCGCGAACTAGACTGGGCCGACCGTTTTTTTCTGCGGTGGGGAGACATGGCTGTCTTCATCGCGCGCCTGCTGCCGGTGATCCGTACCTTCATCGCTCTACCCGCCGGAATCGCCCGCATGCCGCGCGCCAAATTCCACATCTATACATTTCTAGGATCATGGCCCTGGTGTTTCGCGCTCGCCTACTTTGGCATGAAGCTGGGAGAGAACTGGCGCTCTCTAGGCAAGTACTTTCACAAGTTTGACGCAGTGATAGGCGTGTTTCTATTAGCCGGGATCGTCTGGTTCCTATGGTCGCACTGGCAGAACCGGCTGCAAGCTGTGGAGTAGGGCTGGTCTTTGTCTTTTGTGGTTTTGTGTGGAGACGGGCATCTCATTCACAACTCTTATTCACAATTCCACCGGCCGCGCCAATTGCGAAGCCACCAACTTCCACTCGCCATCGCATTTTCGGAGGACGTCAAGATACACATATCTCACGGAAGATCGCTTTCCGTTAGCTTCTATCTCATCCGACTCCGAACCGTGCACAACCGCTGTGTCGCCAAAAACGCGAATCTTGCGTCCAGTAGAAACAATCGACGGATAACGAATCGCTCCCGTTCGAAAACTGTTCAACACATCTTGCTTCGTAAAAGCCGTCCCCGCTTCGTTGTACTGCACATAGTCGTCGGCAAAGATCTGCGCCAGCATGGCGAGATCGGCGCTCATCAGCGCCTTGTCCCCAGCTTCATGCAAAGCTAATATCTGTTCTTCGTCGGTGAGCTGTGTACCATTCTGATTAGACATTCGACCCAACTCTCCTGTAGAGACGCGGCTTGCCGCGTCTCCCACTCTTGCCACGTGTCAAACTGACGACTGCGCATAAATTCGCGCCGCAACCCGGCAGCCACTTTATCCATCTTCTACAAATGTGTAATCTCACGCTAGGCCGAAGTAGGCTTAACACAGCATGGGATTTCTAAGCTACCTCTTCTATCCGTGGGGCATCATCCTCCAGGGACTGGCGATCGTCCACTTCATCCGGCGACGGCCCGACAACTATTGGATTTTTATCATTTTGTTTCTCGGTCCGCTCGGCGCGATCATCTATCTCCTGGTTGAAGCCGTTCCCGACATCGGATTAGTTGGCCAGTCCTTCAAAGTCTTCCCGCGCCGCAAGCGTATTCGCGAACTCGAAGCCGCGATTCACGACAACCCGTCCGCTGGAAACTATGAAGAACTCGGCGATCTTTACATGGACGACGGCGATCTCACGCAAGCGCGAGCCGCCTTCGACAAAGCCATCGCCGCCCGTGCCGATACGCTCGATCCCTTTTACCGGCGCGGAGTTTGCGCCATCCTGTCAGGAGACGCCGCAGCCGCATTACCCGATCTGGAACGCACCGTTAGCAAAGAGTCTGACTACGATTTCCAACGCGCCGCTGGATTGCTCGCCCACGCCTACGCGCTGACTGGGCAAAAAGAAAAAGCTGAAGCGCTGTTTCGACAGATCACGATCACCTCGACGTTGTCAGAAACATACTTAAATTTCGCGGAGCTACTGGCCTCTGAGGGGCGCAACGCCGAAGCCCGCGAATGGGCGCAGAAGGTGCTCGATAAGAAGCCCAGCATGCCCGGTTACTTGCGGCGGCGGGAGCGGCCTTGGTTTCGGCGGGCTAATGAGATGCTGAAGCGTATCCCAGCGTGAGGTTGTTTGACGCATCGGAAAGAGGTATTTTAAGGGCATGCCAAGTCTTAATTCTGACGAACTCGCGAGGCTTAGCCCCGAAGAGCGCCCTGCTCTGATGCGCCCTGCTCTGATTGGCCAGCTTTGGGATAGTCTGCGCGATACCGAAGTTCCGCTGCCAGAAGGGCAACAAGCAGAACTGTCCCGGCGACTGTCCAGTCTCGATCAAGATCGAACTCAGGCGGTCACTTGGGAACAGTTGCGCGCCGAGTTGGCCCGAAGCTCCTAACGATACTAGTAGCTCTGCAAGATTTAACTCCGTTGTGCTCAGTGAAGCCTCCAAGCAAAAGCTACACATTCCGTGACCACACTTATAAGTACAGCTGCGAAGAGGTACGGAACGTCCTGTCGCTTACCGCGAACTAAGGAAGACCAAAATACAACGTTCAGAATCAGAGGGGTGAGAACCATACAGATCCCGAACAAATCTAGGCCACCTACAACCGCTAGAAATGCCGTTGCCACTGAAAGGCCTACAGCGGCCCATTGTCTAAGGGCGATGAGACCAGCTCCAACCCCGATTAAGGTCACCTCCAAAGCGACTTCATGGACAATGGCCGTCACATTCCAGAACCTAGGCCGCAAGACAATCGGATTTCCAAAGAGGGCCAACGTCAGAGCAAACCCACCTATTAACCTGAATATCAGTCTGCCGCAAGTAATGCGATTAATGATGACTTTATCGTGTAATTTCACGTTCCGCACTCCTGGCGCAGTATAGCAATCGATGCGTGACGATCAGTCCTCGCCGCACGATCTAGGCGGTAGCGCACAACGAGTGCTGATCTAAATGCTATTGTCCTCAATGCAAATCGCCCTACCTCGAATGCACCCACTGCAGAAAACAGCTCTCCGCCGATTGCTTGCAGAGTGTCTGCCATACCGCCCGACGGATCCAAGATTTTCCTGCCGGACACTGCCCACTCATTCATCACATCCAGCCAGTGATCACCATCACAGACAGCCCGCTCGCTATGCCCGAAAATGAGATCTGACTGGCCCAGCTAGAAGTGTGTCCGTCTCTAGAGACGGACTTCGGTGCAGCCAGAAGCCATCGTCAGCGCTCTTTGAAAACCTGAGTGACACCTGAGCAGTCTGCTCAGCCCTGATTTCAGGGAAACAGAGCGAGCTCGGCGCCCTCTAAATCATTGATTTTCAAACACCTTAACTATAAGCACTTTTAATCCAAAGATTTTGCGGGATTTTCCTCCTAAACCCATTCAGGCAATCATCGCTCCGCAGAATCCCAACTCCGCCAGTGGATCAGGCGGTCAGCAA
>Ga0206862_1206_pt1 | contig 14477 bp, 15 predicted proteins | sample Alteio_BWOrgCont_43_FD_152625 | JGI IMG/M metagenome (GOLD analysis project Ga0206862, IMG submission 152625) | Enriched cells from forest soil in Barre Woods Harvard Forest LTER site, Petersham, Massachusetts, United States -... | ecosystem: Environmental > Terrestrial > Soil > Temperate forest >... | reverse complement strand
TCGCGGTCGTTGCGGCCCCAACGACGGGAGCCATCGCCGCCGAAATCGCCGAATCGAGCGCGTAAGCCGAGGTCAGTTGGTCATAGATGAGGTTCGCGTTGGCGTCATAGACCTGCATCCGGTAATCCCCGGAACCGTAGATGATCGCACGGCCAGCCGAATCCAGAATGATTGGATTTGTGTTGGCCGTGACCTGACCCGGATCAACCCACGTCAGCTTAGGGGTCAAGGTCGCCGGAATGTAGGTATAGACCGAACCTCCGGAGAGCGGGACGCCGAGGTTATTGAGGAAGGTTTGTTCGGGATTCGGTAAAAGTGAAGTCATAATCAGTAGCCTCCGGCCACCCAGTAAAATCCGACCGGGCCACCGACCCAACTCCCGCCGAAATCCGGCGACCATGAAAAGATATTGAATGACGCGTTGTTATTGAGTGCGACGGCGACATTGCATTTTGCCCCGGACGGCCCGCCGATGACGGTCGCCTGAATCCAATTGCAGCCCGAAGGGAACGCGACGGGAAGATTGATCGTCGCCAGTCCGTTCGACGCGGTCGTTCCGCTGCCGCCTTGAATGAAATAATTCTGCACCGAGCCGTTGATGCCGGGAAATGCGATGTAGGCGGGATTTCCAGGTGTCACGGTCGGGATGTACCCGCTCCCTCCGGGGCCGGTCGCGCCACCCAAGCCGGTTGGCCCTATCGGGCCGGTGGGACCGGTCGGGCCGGGCATTAGCTCGATGGCGGACACCGCCGTGGCGATCAGCGCGGGCACACCCAAAAGGTTAAGAGCGGTGGCCGTGGTCGCCGCGCCGACGATGGGCAGCATGGCCGCGCTAATCGCCGAGTCCGGCAATGGGGCCGAGGTCAGTTGATCATAGATGACATCGGCATCCGCGTCCGAAACGATGAAGCGATAATCGCCGGAGCCATAGACGACGCAGCGACCGGCAGAATCGAGAATGATGGGATTGGTGTTGGCCGCGACCTGTCCGGCGTCGAGCCAGGTGGTTTTCGGTGTCAAAGTGGAAGGAATGTAGGTTTGGACGGAGCCGCCAGCCAGTGGCAGGCCAACATCGTCAAAGAACTGAAGTTCTGGGAAAGGCAGAAGGGAGGTCATGAAGGCTATTTAGGGGTCGCCGCCGCTTAAATAGGCTTCATGAATGACGCGAAACCACCAAAGGACACCCGTACGCGGGCGCAAAAGATTGGCGACTCACCAAAACGAATTAGAGGCTCCGACAAAGCATTGGTTTTGACCGGGGTTGGCGGCTCGGTCCATAAGCCGCAGCCGCTCACCGCCGCGAGCCGGGCGAAACGCCATCAGGCGAAGGATTTGGCCCTCGATTACGCCGAAATGGCCATCCTCGCCGCCGTTGACATGATGAAAACCTCGCATTCCGAGCAAGCGAAAATCGCCGCCATCCGGCTCATCATCGAGTACGGCCTTGGCAAGCCCACGGTCGTCCATGTCGATGAGGACGGCAACACTTTGATGCCAAATCTCATCATAATTTCAGGTGAGGCGGCGATTCAGACGGTCATCACGTCCGACTACGAAATCACCGAGCACGACACCAACTAATGGCGCGCGAGAACCCCGATGTAGAAGTCCGCTTTCCGCCAAAACTACACCCGCCGACCGGCCCAAGCCCATTATTCGACGCCAACCGATACAAAGTCTTTTACGGAGGGCGTGGCGGCGGAAAGTCTTGGTCCATCGCCCGCGCGCTCTTAATCAAGGCCAGCCAGAAGAAACTCCGCATTCTGTGCGCCCGTGAGTACATGTCGAGCCTTCAGGATAGCGTCTGGCAACTGTTATGTGACCAGATTTCCGCGCTCAAGCTCGACGCCTTCTACGACATCGAGAAGGGCATCATTCGGGGCCGCAACGGCAGCCAATTCACCTTCATGGGCATCCGCCAGAACATCAACAACATCCGTTCGGTGGAAGGAACGGACATAATGTGGTGTGAGGAATCCAGCAACATTTCAAGCCTGAGTCGGACCACGATTCTGCCAACGATCCGACGCAAGGCCAAGTCAGAAGTCTGGATTTCCTTCAACCCGGACGACATTGACGACGCCACGTGGAAAATGTTCGTCCTCGACCCGCCAGCCGGAGCCTTTGTCGTCAAGTTGAACTGGGAGGACAACCCCTTCCTTGAGCCGGAGTTCATCGACGAAATTCTTGAGTTTAAGTTGAAGTTTCCGGACGAATATCCGCATGTGTACTTGGGCGAGTGCCGCGCCGCGCTATCCGGCGCAGTCTATGGCTCCGAAATCCGCAAGGCCGAGATGGATGGCCGGTTCTGCAAAGTTAAGTACGACCCCAACGGTGGTCCCGTCGAGGTGTTCTGGGATTTAGGTTGGGCGGATCAGACCTCCCTTTGGGTCGGTCAGGTCGTAAAGTCCGGCGCGAACAACGAGATTCACATTCTCGATTACATCGAGTCCGAGCAAAAGCCGCTCGATTACTATCTGATGATGTTGAACGACAAGATACGATTTCCGTTCGTGATCGAGCGGCATCACCTCCCGCACGATGCCCGCGCCAAGAGCCTCGGCACGGGCAAGTCCATCGAGGAAATCATGCGGACGAAGGGCCACAAGGTCTCCATCGTTCCCAAGTTGAGCATCACGGACGGCATCCAGGCGACCCGCTCGGCGTTCGAGTTCATGTGGTTCGATGCGGTCAGATGCGGCGAAGGATTGAAGGCGATCCGGAAGTATCGCTACGAAATCCGCGACCGGATGAACAAGTATGAGAGCGGCCTCAAGGACGCGCCCCTGCATGACAAATGGAGCCATGCGGCGGACGCCTTGCGCTATCTGGCGATTGCCTTGCGCCCGCCGAAAGCCCCGCGCGTTGGGCCGGTCATGACCGGCATCGCATGGGCGCGCTTTAACACCGACTCCAGCACCAAGTGGATGGACTTATAAACCCTAAATACCGGCGCATATTTTGAGTACACGCATTTGACAGACGAAGAAATCATCACAGAAGCCAAAAAGCGGCTCAAGGGCGCGATAGATTGGGAGGCGTATTTTCGCACCAATTTCCGCTTTGATAAGCGTTTCGATGCCGGAGACTCAGTCAATAACTACATGTGGCCCGACACTCTCTATCTCCCCCGCGCCAACATCGGAAAGCCATGCTTAACGACAAACAAAGTCCACCAGCACGTTTTACAGGTGACCAACGACGCGCGGCAGAACCATCCCGAGGTTAAAATCCGCCCGATTGACGGCGGCGCGACGTTCAAGGCGTCAGAAATCCTTGAGGGCATTACGCGACATATTTTCTACATTTCCAACGCCGACGATGCGATTGACCAAGCCACCAACGACATGGTGGTGGGGGGAATCGGTTGGTGGCGCGTCACCACGGCGTACGCGTCCGATGAGAGCTTTGACCAAGATATCAGACTGGAACGAATCTCGGACGCCATGAGTGTGTACCTCGACCCCGATATCAAGCAGCTTGACGGCTCAGACGCCATGTACGGGTTTTTGTTCAAGGACATGGTGCGCGACGATTTCAACAAGACTTACCCGGACTTTGAGAACGAGGTGGACGATTCCGCCGCGCTCGGCACCTCCGAGAACGAATATAATTGGTTCGCCCGTCCGCATGAAAATCACGTGCGCGTCGTTGAGTATTACCGCCGCATGGAAGTGAAGGATAAGCTCCACCTGTTGGCGGACGGCTCTCTCGTCCACGAGAGCGAAGCCAAGAAAGCCAACGTCCTAAAGGAAGTCCGGGCGGGCAGCCAGAAGTCCCGCGACATCATGCGCCACGAAGTTGAGTGGCTACTCATGGCGGGCGATCATATCATTGACCGCGCGCCGTGGCCGGGCTCGACCGTACCGCTCGTGCGCGTGGTCGGCGAGGAAAACGTCATCGACGGCATTCTCGACCGCAAGGGCTTGGTCCGCGCCATGATTGACTCCGCCCGCATGTATAACGTCATGAACTCCGCCGCCGTCGAGTATGTCGGCGGGCAAACCAAAACCAACTGGCTCGTCTCCAAGGAAGCAACCGAAGGGTTAGAGCAGTACTGGGACGACGCCAATATCAAGACGTTCTCGGTACTGTTTTACAACGCGTTGAACGACGCGGGCGAGCAAACCATCCCGCCGCCGGAAAGGATCGCCCCGCCCGAATATGCCCCCGGCTACCGCGACGCGCTGGCGCAGGCATCCACGGACATGATGGGCGTCTCCGGCCAGTTTGAGGCGAGCTTCGGCCAGCAGAGCAACGAGCGTTCCGGCAAAGCCATCAATGAGCGCGTCAGGAACGGCAACAACTCCACCTTCCACTTCATCAACAACCTCGCGGTTGGCATCCGCTACACGGGCCGCATCATCCTCGACCTCATCCCCAAGGTGTACGACACCCCAAGGGTGATGAAGATTCTCGGGCAGGACGGGCGGATGGCGACTGTCGCCCTCGACCCCGCGATGCAACAGGCGCACAGCGAAGTCCCCGGCATGGATTACGAATCCTTTTCGCCGCAGCAAATCGCCGTCGCCATCAATCCACAAATCGGCAAATACGACGTGCAAGCGGACGTTGGCCCGAGCTTCGGCACGCGCCGCATGGAGACCTTCAACGCCCTGAGTTCAATCCTCATGCAGAACGAGAGCCTGACCCCTATCATCGGGGACTTGCTGTTCAAGGCTGCCGACTTCCCGATGGCGGACGAAATCGCCGAGCGCATGCAGGAGCACTTCAACTCGCAGGCTGACCCGGCGGTACAGCAGGCGCAGCAGACTTTGGCGCAGCAACATCAGGTCATGACGGCGCAGGCGCAGGAGATTGAGCAACTGAAATCCAAGGCTCTGACGCGGGAGATGCAGAAGGAGATTGATTGGTACAAGGCCGAGACCGACCGTGCGAAGGTCATGAGTTCAATCGACCCCGCCGCCTTCATTCCGATTATCAGGCAACAGGTTTCCGAGATGTTGGGCGTGCCAGCTAATCAGTTGATCGCGGCGCACATGATGGAAAACTCTCAAATGATTCAAGCGGCCAATCCCGAGCCGCAGCCGCCAGCGCAAGGATAAGTTCGTGGTGGACATCCCAGCATATATTTCCGCAGGGGCTGCCGTGGTCGCCGCGATTTCGGCGATGGCGGCGACGATCCGCTCGTATCAGAATGGCCAACTGGCGAACAAGATGCGAGCCGACATCGCACAGGTTCACATCCTCATCAATTCGCGCGTTGACCAGTTGCTCATTTCGACCGCCGCACAGGCGCGTCAGGAAGGCGAGGAAATGGGTCGCAAGCAGTTATTGGGCGACACCCGGCACATAGACCTCATGAACGCGATCCACCACGAAAGCGGCAGCGAATAAATAAAATATGTCCTTTACTAACGCTCACACCATGATTGCCGACCTTGCTTCCGAGATGGTCCACGCCGTCTATGACGAACTCGCGATGGACGACAAATGGTACGCCACCCACAAGAGCCGCCGCGCCTTCGTGCGCGGGCATTTGCGAGACAACGCGATGTTATACGTCAAGGCGGCGCGGGCATATCTCGCCACGCTTTTGACTGACGAGAGCCTCTCGAAAGCCGACAAAGACAAAATCCACGATGCGCTGTGCAAGGACGCGGCGGTACGTGGCCCGCATGACGACGAGGTCAAACCCCTGACAATAATTTAAGCGTAATTCCACGCGCGATGACGGCTCGCAGGTGTCCGGTTAAAAAGGAAATCCCATTATGACAGAAGACGAATTAGACCAAAGGTTCGCGGCATACGCGGCCCAGAACCAACCCGCCGCCGAGACGGCAGCCGAGCCAGCCCCGGAGGTCGTAGAGACCGCAGTGGACGACAACCCGTTAGAGACGGCCTCGGAGACCCCGGAAGGCGCGGAAGCCCCCGCCAAGACGGAAGCCGAGCCGGTGGACGAGAAAGCAGAGCTTGAGGAACGCCTGCAACGGCAATATTTCGAGAACCGGGAGGCCAAACGGCGCGAGAAGTTAAAGGACCAAGAACTTGAGGTTCTCCGGGGCACCCGCAAGGAGAACCGGGACGAGACGGTGGCCCGCGAGGCGGAAGCCTTGGCCACGCAAATCTCCAAGCAAAACGCCTTCGCGGCGGAATGCAACCGGATCGCCAAGGAACTGGATAAAGCCTTCGGCGGCTTCCAACCCGTGGTCGCCAAATTTCAGGAGACCTTCGGCGGCGACGGCATCCCCGTGCCGCTTTTGGAGGCCGTCATCGAGGCGGGCGAGGGACAGGAACACAAAGTCCTGAAGTGGCTGTCCGACAACCTCGACGAAGCCGAGCGCATCCAAGGTCTCACACCGGCCAAACAGGGCGCGGCCATCGCCAAGATTTCGGCCAAGGTCTCCGCCCCCAAGCCGGTGAGCAACGCGCCCCCGCCCATTAAGACGGTCGGCGGCGGCACGAAGGGCACGGACGGCCCGGTCAAGGACTTCGCCAAGATGAGCACCGCCGAGCAAATCCGGTTCTGGGATGAGGAAGACCGCAAGAGAAAAGCGAACCGGTATCATTGACGAATTACTCGCTCAGATACGCGAGCCGCTTTTAAGACTGATCCGCGTCATCCGCGCCGAGCCGGAACCCGGCCCCGATTTCCCGTCGCAATGGGCGCAAGCGATGCGCGACGCGGACGACTTGCCGCGCGTCTTAAACGCGATTTCCCAGCGTCAATATAAATAGAAGCAAACCGGCGCGAGCCGAGAGATTCCGCAGTTAAATCCCGCATGCGGCGGGCGGTTCCGAAGCCCGACAGATTCGAGATTATCGGGGTTATCCCATCACCCGAATGGACCAGCACTTAGACTCAATCCATTCCATTCAGGTGATATATGACAAACACCCTTTTGACCATCTCGATGATTACAGTCAAGGCGCTTCAGTTGTTCCGTAACAGCAATGCGTTTCTGAAAGTCATCAATAAAGAGTATCAGGGCTATTTCGGGAAGCAGCCGCTTTCCATTGGCTCGGTACTGCAAATCCGTAAGCCCATCGACCCCGTGACGAGAAACGGCGCGACCGCTTCTCCACAGAACGCGGTCGAGCAGGAAATCCCGCTCTACATCAATCAGTTGATTGGTGTCGATTTGGCCTTCACCGACACCGACCTGTCACTCAATATCGCAGACTTCACCAATCGCTTTCTTGCTCCGTCCGTGAACAAGTTGGGCGGTGCGGTGGCCTCAGCGATTATGGGTGGCGTCGAGACTGGTGGAACCGCCGCGACGGGCGGACAGCAAACCGGGACGAACGGCCTCGGTGGAATCCCCAACGTGGTCAACCTGACCGCGAGCGGACTCAACAACGGCGCGGCTGCGACTATCAGCCCGGTTGCCGCGACGTGGCTCAAGGCCGGTGCGAGACTGTCAGACCAGTCCTGCCCGATGGACGAGCGCGTTGTGGTTATGTCTCCAGATACGCAAGCCAACACAGTCGCGTCACTGGCGGGCCTGTTCAACCCGCAGCGCAACATTTCGACTCAATACGAGAAGGGAATGATGGGCGTCGATACCCTCGGGTACGAGAAGTGGTTGTCCGACCAAACGGTCATCACGCACACCACCGCAGCCTATGGCACGCTGGCGACAGTGAACGGCGGCTCGCAGACAGGCAGCACGATCACCGTGCATGCCCTCAACGGCCCGCTCTCGGTTGGCGACATCATCTCGTTCGCGGGTGTCAACTTCTGCAACCATATCACGCAGCAGGACACTGGCGTTCTCGCCACGTTCGTCATCACGGCGGCGGCTTCGACAAGCGCGACAAGCGTGAGCATCTACCCGCCGCTCACCCCGGCAGGTGTATCGTTTGCCACCGTCACGGCCTCCCCGGCTGACGCCGCACAGTTGTCGAGCCCCATCGAGGCTTCGCAGGTTTATCGCAAAAACTTCGTGTTCCACCCGACCGCATGCACATGCGCCTTCATCGAACTCCCAGAGAACGAGCCGGGCACTGCGTCAAAGAGCGAGAGCTTCGACGGCTTCAGTCTAAGAATGATGCACTATTACAACGGTGCGAATATGACGGGTTCTTGGCGTATGGACACCTTGTTCGGTTCAGTTTGGCCCCGGCCAGAATGGGCTTGCATCGTGACCGATACCACGAGCTAAACCCCTCCGACGCCGCTTAACTCAAGGAAGCCCCGCTATCGCAAGATGGCGGGTTTTCTTTTGCCACTTCCCCATAAATACCTCAGAATTAGAGGCATTTAAGAATGACGATTTCAACCCCGTACGACCTCATCGTGCAAGCATTAAAACGAACAGGCGTGCTCGGTGTCGGTCAAACCGCCGATGCCGATATGATGAACGACGCATTCGACGCGCTCAACGCGATGATCGCGCAATGGAACCGCAAGCGGTGGCTCGTTTGGGCGTTGGATGACATCGCGTTCACCAGTACCGGCACAATCTCTTACACCATCGGCCCGGCGCAAAACTTCAACACGCCTCGCCCAGATAAGATTGAAGCCTGCTACGCCCGCCTGTTGCCGGTGTCCAACAATCAGCCGCTCGACACATGGGTGAGCATCATCAACTCCCATGAGGACTACTCGACCATTCAACTCAAAAACCTTCAGACGTGGCCCACCAATGTATTTTATGACAGCCAGTTTCCCGTTGGTAATCTCCTGTTTTGGCCTGTCCCTCCCGTTAATATGTTTGAGATGCACGTCATTGTTAAGAACCAAATCGTCCCCTTCACGAACATCCAAGAGAATATCAGCGCGGACGTGCCGCCGGAGTATTTTGAGGCGCTGAGTTGGAATCTCTGCGCCCGTCTAAGACCGAGCTATCAGTTGCCGCCCGACCCGAGCGTGACGAACCTCGCCAAGATCGCGCTCAACGTGCTGCGGCAGGCCAATGTCCAGGTCTCCGTCCTTAAACTGCCGTACGGTTATCCATCGGCCAACACGCGCGGTTACGGCTGGACTCTCGGCATCTCGGGCGGCTTCGCGTGAGCTATATCAAACTCCCGCTCGGCGCGTATCGGGGCCGCTCCATCGTCGCGTCCGCAGGCCGCAACGTCAATTTGTACGTGGAGCAAATCAATCAGGGCGCGGCGGAGCCGTACGAATTCATTTTATACCCCACGCCCGGCCTTACCCTGCTCCGGGCGCAGCCCAATCCTATCATCCGCTTCACCTATCGCGCGACCACGGGCAATCTATACACTTGCGCCGGGCAACAGGTTTTCTACGTGAACGCGTCCGGCATCTCGACGTTGCTCGGCACGATCACGCCAAGCGCGCCGTCCGACGCGGTGCCCCGGACAACGCCGGTCAGCATGACCGACAATGGTTCCGTTTTGCTCATGTGCGACGGCTCGGTTGACGGCTACTACGTTGACCTGACGCAGCCCATCGCCAGCCAAGTCCTGACGCGCATTGACACCAACATCAATCAGGGGTGGCTCGGCTCCGACCGCGTGGATTACGTCGAGACGTTTTTCATCTGCAATTCTCCCGGCACGCCGAACATGTATTGCAGTGTCAGCAACCCCAACGCGCAATCCTTCGCCACCGAATTCACCGCCATCTCGTCCGTGGTCGATGCCGGGGGCACCGGCTACGTGGTTGGCGATGTTCTGACCCTGCTTGGGACTGGCGGCGCGGAAACGACCGTGCAGACCGTCTCCGGGCTCGGCGTGGTCGTCACGTCCGATGTCACGGGCAACGGTGGAGTCGCGAGCACCCCGGCCAACCCGGTCGCGGCGACGGGCGGCGGCGGCAGCGGCGCGTCTTTCGTGGTCGCCTATACGACCGGCTACGGCGCGTTTAATCCGCTCGATTTCGCCGCCAAAACGGTCATCGCCGATAACCTCGTAAGCGCCGTTGTCGCGCAATCCTTCATCTGGCTTTTGGGCGAGTACAGCTATGGAGTCTGGTACAACTCAGGTGGCGGCGGCAGCGGCGCGCTCGTGAACAACACGTTCCCCTTCGAGATTTCCCAAGGCATCGTCAAGAACATCGGCTGCGTCGCGCCATACTCCATCGTCGCCAACGACTTCAATACGATTTACTGGCTTAGTCAGGACGCGGCGGGGCAGGGCTTGGTGATGCAGGGCACGCAAGGCGTGTCCACCCGAATCAGCACGCACGCCATCGAGACCCAGATTTCCAGTTATCCGACCATTTCGGATTGCGTTGGCTACGTCTATCAGCAACAGGGCCACGTCATGGTGGCGTTCAATTTCCCATCCGCCCCGAATTTCAACGGGCAGGCGGATGCGGGCGTGACATGGGTTTTCGACGCCGGGACGAATGAGTGGCATGAGCGGACATGGATTGACAGCAACGGCATCGAGCACCGCCACCGGGCGAATTGTGCCGCGAATGTCTATGGCATGGTGGTGTGCGGGGATTGGGAAAACGCGAATCTCTATCGATTCGACCTGACCAACTTCACCGATAACGGCAACCCGATAAAGCGCGTCATTGTCTCCGGTCAGGACATCGACACGGAGGCGAACCGCCGCATCCTTTTTACTCAACTTATTGCGAATATGCAGGTTGGTTCTGATAGCCCGAACGGTGCGGGTCCGCCCATCGAGGTGGTGGACTGCACGTTCGTCAATCCTAACGGCACCTTGCTTCAGGCGTACGCGAACCCCAACGACATCGGCGCGAGCTTCACCAAGACGGGCAGCGTCAACGGCGAAATCGTCAACGACGCGTTCACCGCCTCGGCCACGGGCTCCACGCAATACGAACCGAGCGGCCAGCCGAGCGCGCCGGATTACGTGGTGAGCTTCAACGTCGAGTTGAACAATTACAGCGCGGTGCCCATCAACGGCTCGGTCATCTACGCCATCGGCAGGGCAAACGGCTCCGGCAACGGCTATCAGGCGGCGATCACGTCCAATGGGACGACCATGTCGGCCCAACTCAAGGTCATGCCGAGCGGAACACCCAAAGTCGTGAGCCTCGGGACGCTCACGAGCGGCTATTACACCGTCAGCCTCACCATGCAGGCGGAGGCCATTAGCGTGGCCGTGCAGCGGTCGGAGGACGGCACGTGGCTGACGGCGGGCGCGACATGGACCGGACTGGCCTCGACCGCGATTGCCATCTCCGACGCGACCTACACGGCGGTGGGCACCGTGCTCGCGCCGGGCGGGACATGGGTCTGACCGATGCCAGTATGGATCGCGCTCAACGGCGGAAACTGGAACAATGACCCGACCGCGAATCCCGCGACCAATGTAGGCGGACAGAGCTTGGTCGGGATGCGGAACGACGTGATGTACCCGGTTTGCTTCGCGGCGCAGTCAACCCAACTATTCAACTTCGGCGCGTCCGCCTTCACTTACACGGTGCCGACCGGATTTACGGCGGGCTGGCCCGCCGCTGCCGGTGGATGGACGAGCTTCAATCCATCAACGGTCGAGGGCGGCAGCCTAAGCAACGGCAACCTGACATTCAGCGGTGGCTCTGGCTACGGCGGCGCGGTCGCGCTCGATGGCTATCAATCGGGTAGTTTCTATTTCGAGATGGAAAACGTGTTCAACGATTTTTTCACCACCGGAGTCGGCACGGGCATCTCCCGCGTGTACTACTCCGGCTTGTATAACTACATCACCACCGGCTCGTACAGTATCAGCGATAGCCACGGCGGCGTGGTGTTCACGGGCGGCAGCCTGTCCTCATCGCCTGCGTTCAATGGCGAAATGTGGAACCAAGATGTCAATTACGTCCTCAATGCTGGCGCGTTGAACAATTCCTCCGTCCTTCGCGTCGCCGTGATTCTGGAACCCACCGGCTACGGCACAAACTTTTACATGAGCGACTTGAACGTGGTCCAACCCATCGTCCCAAATGGCGACGATAAGGTGTCCTTGCGATGGTCAGAGGACATGGGCGCGAATTGGTCAAACCCGCTCACGCAGACGATGGGCGCGAAGGGCGAGTATGAGACGAACATTCAATTTCGCCGTCTCGGCTATGGCCGGTATCGCGTATGGGAAATCTCATGGTCTGGTGAGTTGGCCTCGGCCATAACCAATATCTGGCTTGAGAGTCAGACGGCGGGAACCTAACTTCCACTAAATACCCGTTGAGTGTTTCAAGGGTATTTTCATGACAGCGGTTTTGATTTCAGACAACGGACCACACAGCGCGGATAGTTGGGCCAACGCAGCCGCCGAGTATATTTTCGCCATCAGTCCCGACATCGCATCCGGTCGCCTCATCGAGGCCAAGCGCGTGCAGATCGGAATCGCGATGGCTCTCCTGCCCCTGTTCAAGTCCGTGATGACGGCGGAGCGCGACAACCTCAAGGCCGATGAAGCGCATAGCGACAAAGCTCTCGGCGTGGACGCGGTATGGGTGGCGAGCGTCATCCAACAGATTATCACGCTGGCGCAGACCTCGCCGTGGAAAGACAAACTTTCCAGCGTCGAATGGGTTAGTCAGGCCATCAACGATGTCACCAGTTTTCTCCACTCAGTCCAGCAGATTGAACGATTCTGGCACGCGGACACTAACCCAGACAACAAATCAGCGAAGGCATTTAAGGCCACGTATCACGGGATTTCAGAATGAGCGGCATTACAACAGCATATTGCGCATCGGCCAAAGCGGAACATTACGCGGCGGCTCATTGCTTCGACACGACGGTCACGCCGACCGGCACCACGTCAACCAACTTCGTCCTCACCTCGATGTCGTCCAACGCGGGCATCTCGGTGGGCAACTCGGTGTCGGGAACCAACGTCGTGTCCGGCTCGGTTGTCGCCTCCATAGATTCGTCCAGTCAAATCACGATCAGCAAGGCGACCACGGGCAGCGGGTCGAGTATCACGTTCACGATTTCCGGCGACGTGTTCAAGGTCGCGCTCATCATTCCGTCTCCGACTGGCACGTACGGCGCGGCATCGACCAACTACGCCAACATCACGGTCAACTCGGACGAAGTTTCCGGCACCGGCTACACGGCCACCGGAACCGCGATGACGAATGTTGGGCCGGTCATTTCCGGCACGGGCGCGTACATCAATTTTAGTCCGAACCCAAGTTGGACAAGCGCGACGTTCTCGGCGCGCGGCTGCATGATTTACAACACCATCGCCCGCCTCGGCGTCGCTTCGGCGACCGGCACCGGCAGAGCCATGGGCGTGTTTGATTTCGGCGGCACGCAATCGGTCTCGGCGGGGACGTTCAGGGTTTTGATGCCCGCCGCCGCGCTTTCAACCGCCGTGTTCAGTATCGCTTAATGACATTCGTGCTCGCCGACAGAGTCCAAGAAACCAGCACCACAACCGGAACCGGCACGCTCACGCTGGCCGGGGCCGCGACGCAATTCCAGAGTTTCTCGACTGGCATCGGCGCGAACAATCTCACGTACTACGGTTTGCTCGACGGTAACGGAACCGCGTGGGAAACCGGCATCGGCACGGTCGGAAGCGGCGGCACGACACTGGCGCGGACTACGGTGCTTGAGTCGTCTAACTCAAACGCACACATCACGCTCTCGTCCAACACCCATACGGTCTATTGCAATCAGCCCGCAGGGTTGATTCAGAAATCCGTAACGAGTTATCAACCCGTATCGGCTTGGACGTTCGTTAATCAAAACGGTGCGACGTTGACATCGTACGTCAATGGTCCGCTTGTTTGGCAATGTGCTGGTAATATCGGCACTGACAAGTTTAGCGTTGTAACATTGCCTTCGCCTTCGGGTTCTTGGACCTGGACGGTTAACATGGCCTATATGATTTCAAATGCGAACACATTCGCATGTGCTGGAATAGACGACGGGACTAAAATTCAATTCTTCCTGATACAGGCGCAAGGCACGGCCAACCCGCCGCTAACAGGCTTCACGGTTCAACATTGGCCGAACGGCTATAGCAATCCATCGAGCAACGGCAATGATGCGGTAATATACGTGTCGTTAACGAACCCAACTTGGTTGCAAATTGTGTACGATAGCGTAATGCCAGCGATATCATGGAATTACTCAATGGACGGTTTCAGTTGGGCAACTACATATTCACAAAGCGGTTCAACATATTTGACTCCTGCTAACGTGTTCTTCGGTGCGGATATCAATCGAGGCGGTACTCAAACACCATCCTGGTTAAGCATTAACACATCGGTATTCACATGATATGCCTATCAGCGGCGGAGCAATATCAAGCGGGTCGATAAGCGCGGGTGGGCCGTCAGGTTCGATTAGTGTTTCAATCGCCATCACGGGAGTCCACGGGACCAGCCATGTGGGGGTACTGGACTTTCCCGGCTCACATATCACGGGCGTACAAGCAACCGCCACAGCGCACGCATTGGGCGCGCAATCGGCTGCCTTTGGTTTCTCTGGCGTTCAAGGCACGGCCATCGTGGGCAACATGCTCACAACGAGCGGCCCCAACACCGGCACGGGAACCCTCACCGGAGTCCAAGGCGTAAGCCATGCCGGGCTCATATCAAAGACGGTCGCCCCGCAACTCATCGGTGTTCA
>Ga0206862_1205_pt1 | contig 14525 bp, 11 predicted proteins | sample Alteio_BWOrgCont_43_FD_152625 | JGI IMG/M metagenome (GOLD analysis project Ga0206862, IMG submission 152625) | Enriched cells from forest soil in Barre Woods Harvard Forest LTER site, Petersham, Massachusetts, United States -... | ecosystem: Environmental > Terrestrial > Soil > Temperate forest >... | reverse complement strand
CTATCTTGATCCTTTTGCGATCATACAAGGTTTCGAACGACTTAAGCCTTTCACTTTGATGACTAGAGATTCAACTTGATGTGCAGCCTGCCATTTTAGATGTATCCCCATGGCTTCCTGCAAAAGCACTTACCGTAGAAGAACTGTGGCCAAAAGATCAGACTTTCCGCGTGGGAGAACCCTTTTCGCGTGGTCTCTTGATAAAAGCTGACAGTCTCAAAGCAAGCCAGCTTTCCCAACTAGAAAATTTACAAAGTCAAAGCTCCACGTTTAAAATCTACGCCGACAAGCTCGAAGAGCAAGAAAAATGAGTTCAAGGCAACATTCAGAGTACGCGTAAAGAAAACTATACTTTTATTCCTCAACAAGCTGGAGCATGGGTCTTGCCTGAAATTTCCATCAGCTGGTGAGATAGCGCCAAAAAGGAAAAACGTACCTCAACCATTCCTGCACGCACAGTTCACATTCTGCCAGCCCTTGAATCAATAACTTCTATTCCCAATGAGGTGTCCTCTACACATACTACAATCGCTGAAACAGAAGCGCCCAACTCTTCTGTTGACACTCCCCTCTTTATTTATGTGACAATTGGGACTCTGACAATTTTTCTAATAGCTGCGCTGCTATGGGGAATCACCTTGCAAAGAAAAATTGCTCACTTGACTATAGACCCCTCTTAAAAGCCTGTGAAACCTGCGGCTGCAAAACCAAAAAAATTGATACCACCGCTGCTTGTAATAGCGGCTCAAAAAGAGAAAAAGGAAAAACTACCCGACCTGAATCCCACATAAAAGTCCTTTCTGAGAATGCGGAAGATGGAATGAAAACATCTTCCTGAGACCAATTTCAAGCAATAGAGCACAAACCAGAAACTTTAAATTGCAAAATAATTGTTTACACCTTATCCTCATTGCTTCGAAATCGAATATCTATAAAACAACCAGAAACGTTATATGAATATTTTTCCGCATTGGCTTTTTACAATCTTCACTTTGTTAGTCTTTTTACCCACCCTCTCGGCAGACCCGTTACAATTTGTATCTACTGAATCTGACCCAGACGCCTTCATTCATAATAGTGTGAATGTCATCAATGGCGATTATTGCGAATCCGCTACAGATTTGGTGATTACAGGCCCTGACGCCTTAGTATTACAGCGCTTTTACAGTACGAAAGATGTCATAACAGGAATTCAAGCAGGTGGATGGAGAATATTACCTCAAAGATTTCTTGTCATTGGCAAGGATTCTACCGAAAAATCATGCAATGTGGGCAAAGATCGATTTGAATGGTCCTCCGCTTTTGTGGGAGAGCGTTCGGGTGGAATCCTTCCCTACAATGGCTGGAGAAATACGAACGGATCAACCAAAGACCCACTTAAAATAGATCTCTTCAACAATGCTTTGGGACTGGTCAATACATACGCTCAAGAAATCAACGGTCAGAACAATCATCAAAACAACCTTCTTAACTGCAAAGGAACTACATGTGAATTAATCCTGGGTGACGGAACTAAAAGAATTTATCAAAAAGTGCAACATTTGCCATCATCTATTCTTGGAGAGGAATTAACGCCATTAATGGCGCAACAAATCGTAAAACCTGAGTTCTTTCTTCTAAGTCAAGAAATTTTACCCAGTGGCAATCATATCTTTTTTTTCTACGACGCTGATGGACATCTCATTTCCATTGAAATGAAAAACAAGAGTTTAACCAAAGTCTTTTCATGGATCCGCTTAAGATATGAATATGAAAAAACTGGTTGCCAAGTCCACATTCAAACAAGCGATGAGCGAAAATTGACTTATCATCTTACATTGATGAATGGAAATTATCAGCTCATTCATGTGGAAGGTTCTCACTGCAAGCCTATCGCTTATGAATATAAAGATGTTTTGATTAAGAAGACGCTACCTGAGGGGCGTTTTCTCGAAATTGATTATCAAGACGGTAAAGTTAAATCTCTAAAAGGTCCAAATTCACAGACAGGAAAGGCTGAAATCACCTATTCCTTTACATATGGAGCCGACTACACCGATGTCTTTAACAATATGGGCATTAAAACCAGTTATATCTATGACAAACGTTTTCAGTTAACTGCAATTCAACGTTATGATGAACAGAATTGCCTTTACCGCATCGAACAGAAGTTCTGGGGAAAAGCAAAATCGGATGCGGGGCTTTTACTAGCAAAAACTATTGAAGATGGTAGTGCACGCATTTATTCTTATCGCTCCTTTCATTATGATAAAGCAGGCAACGTCACTGAAGAAAGGCTTTATGGCAATCTAACAGGAAAAGAAGAAGTATCCTTGCAAATTTCCTCAGATGGAAACCTCCTCAATCCTGACGAGGAAGAATGCAATATCAAAACCTTCAGCTACTCGACAGATGGGTTGAATTTGCTGACAGGGATGGGTGATTGCAAAGGAAATCAGACGCTTTACACCTACAAGTCCGGAACAAACCTCCTTATAAGAAAACTAATTTTTGACAAAATGAAGATCAGAAAAAGAACCTTTCAATCGTATAACGAAGATGGGGTTTGCATCAAAATCATTGAGGATGATGCAATGAGCGAAGATGAGTCGAAAATCTTCCTTTGGTGGGCGACAGAAAGACATATTAAGGAAATTAAGCCCAAGGAAACTCTCCCAGGCGTCGGCTTACCTGAAGTCATCTCTGAAAAGGCTTTAGATGGAAAAAAAAATCAAGAAATTTTGATTAAAAAATTTGTTAATACCTATGATAGCCAATCCAATCTTCTGTCTTGCACTACATATGATGCTAATGGCCAATATGCCTTTACGGAGAGTAGAACATATAATACTGTTGGTCAAGTAATCTCTCAAATAGATGCTGCTGGTAGAGAGAGCCTTTTTGGTTATGATGGTGTCGGAAATCAAATTTCTACTTCTATTCCGCAAGACGGTAAGTATATTACCACTACTTTTGACTTTCACAACCAACCGATTTTAATCACTGAAATTACAGCTGAAAATCAATTTTCAATCATTAATATCTATGACTCACTGGGAAGAAAAATCTGTTCAACAGATCGCTATGGAAATTCTACAGACTTTGAATATGACGCTTTTAATAGATTGTTAAAAGTCATTCATCCAGAAGTGTCTGATGAAAATAGTCAAATCATCCGCCCCACTTTTAGCTATACCTACGATCTCTTTGGAAATGTACTGAGAGCTAAAGATCCCAGAGGAGACATTATTGAAAAATCCTATAATTTGCGTGGAGATGCCACTCGAATCAGTTACCCAGATGGAACTTTTGAACTATTTAAATATGATACAGAAGGCAGCCTACACCGCTCGCTGACTCGTGATCAAATTATTACAGTATATGAGTACGACTACCTAGGAAGAATTATTTATGAAGAAGTCTCTGCTGCAGGTGAAACAGGTGTTTCTTCTTATTTAACGAGCCGATTGCGTAAATACAACGGCTTCCGATGCACCTTTCAAAAAGATGGCAATCACGTACAACACTATACCTTTGATCCGTCAGGAAGGCTGATATCTCTTATTGAGAATGGATGCGAATTCAGCGAAAAAACCCCCGATGCTCATATTACAGAGATCTTTTATGATGCTCTTGGGCGCGTTCAGAAAAAGAGAGTTTGGTTTGATAGTGGATCGCATGATTATGCCCTAGAATGCTTTGAGTACGACTTATCTGGAAATGTATTAGAGAAAAGGATTGAAGATGCTCAAGGCTCTATTTTACTTAGAAAATTCTTTTCCTATAACCCACAGGGTCATTGTACTGAAGAGTATACCATTGAAAATAACACTAAAACTACACTAATCAGAACATTTTATAACTCTGAGGGTGAACCTGTCGGTTATTTAGATGCCTTTGGGCAAGAAACAAAGATCATCATCGACAATTCTTATCAAAACAGTTTAGGGCAAACAGTTCTCAAAAAGACTCTTGTGAATCCCATTGGAGTTCAGACTGAGATAGAATTTGATGCTTTGAGCAGAGTGTATTCAATTACAAAAAAAGATCCTTTTGGGGTTCTTCTATCTTCTGAAAGGACTCTTTATGATTCATTAGGGAACAAAGCTTGTGAGGTTCACGACCGTATTCTTGATGGAAAACTTATTGGATCTCAGAAAATGCAATGGATTTATGGACCAATGGGGCGCTTAGAAGAAGAAGTGGACATATCAGATTCCCAGCTAGAAAACCGAACCCGCTATAGCTATAATTCTTTGGGGAAAATGACTAGCAAATGCTTTTCCGGAAGTGCAACGCCAATTAACTACACCTATAACAAAAAAGGTTGGCTCCATAAAATCGAAGCACAAAATAGCAAAAAAGAACTGCAGATTTCAAATAGCTACTCCTACGATTGCAAAGGCAATATTCTAGCAGCCCAATCTCTACATGAGAAACTTGTCGAGAGAACCTACAATGCCTTTAATCAGGTGACCAAAGAAGAAATTACAGATGGTGAAGGGTACTACACTCTACAATATTCCTATGACAAAAAAGGACGTTTAAAAAAGGTTATTCTCCCTGACAATTCTAAAATTTCCTATACATATGATGCCATCTTTGGTCGTGAAGTAAATCGGATTTCTGCACGAGGAGACATTCTTTATACACATACTTATGACCAATATGACAGTCAAGGTAGATTACAAAATGAAAACTGCATCGGTTACACAGGATCCAAGGAGCACACTTATGATCTTAATGGCCGGAAAATTTCTAGTAAAAACGAATATTTCAGCGAACAATATGTTCGAGATTCATTAGGACGTTTGATAGAGGTCAAGGGCAATATGCATGATGAATATCTCTATAACTCTCTTTCTCAACTCACCTCAGAAAAAAGGACGGATACTAAGACCTATCTGTATGATTCATTGGACAATAGAATTAAAGCAGGAAATAATGAGCTTACTTATAATTCTCAAAATCAATTAACTTCGTATTCCAATGCTGAATTTTCGTATGACACCCATGGAAATCTTTTGCGAAAGGTTCTTGATGGTGATGAAATTCGATTTGAAAGTAATATTCTTTCCCAAGTCATTTCCATCGAAAAAGCCGATCAAACAGCCCTTACTTTTTCATATGATCCCTTTGGCAGGCTATTAGTTGAAAAACATGTCGATATGAAAAGTAAAAACAAAAAAGCCCTCACCACTTTACGATATTTCTACTTAGATAATCAGGAAATTGGAACTCTCAGTAGAGCTGGAAATATTGAAACTCTAAAAATTCCAGGATTGCAGGGAGACGAACTAGCCGTTACCAGTGTTGCCTTTGAAATCAAAGGTGATACCTATGTGCCACTCCATGACATCGGAGGTAATGTAGTTAGTTTGATTCATCCTCAAAGTCGTGAGATCATTGAGAGTTATCAGTACACAGCTTTTGGAGAAGGGACCATATACAATTCTTTTGGTGATGTGGAAGAAGACTCCTTAGTGGGTAATCCCTGGAGATTCGCAGAAAAGCGCTTTGATCAAGAATCAAGTCTTGTCTTGTTTGGGCTTCGATTTTACGATCCAACTACAGGAAGATGGATCTCCCAAGACCCTGCGGGCTATATTGACGGTCCCAATCTTTATGCTTATCTTCATAATAACCCTCTCAATCATCTGGATCGCTTTGGTCTCGCGACAGAGGCCAATTCTCAAAATAAATTTGAAGGGTATTTTTATGGTGAAGTGGAATCTCATTGCTATTGCGAAAAACATCGTACTTGCAAACGTGGCGGTGATATTGGAATAACAGCAAGCTCGAGTCTTCCCAAGATTACCTACAATGACTACTTCGAGAAATACTTCAAAGACTTTCATAGTCAAGACTTATTCATAAAAGATTGCTACCCTAATTCTACCTGTTATGATCTAAGCGGAGATGGTCTACCTAATCTTCCAAATGATATGGGTATCGGTTTTACCAACGGAATCTGGAATGACTTCGTGGGTTCCAAAGAAAGCACCCAATATCTTTCCAGACTGTCAGGTGGATACAACATTCATGCAGTCCATAATGCTACACATGGAAATGGTGTAGATATTCTTGAATGTGTGCTCGGATTGAATTATATCGCCACAGACCCTGTAAGACAGTTGCATATAATGTGGAACAGTTTTTTCGAAAAAAGTTCTGCAAATGCCAAGCTCTTGATGATTTGCCATAGCCAAGGCGCCCTTCATGTTAGGAATGCCCTTCTAGATTATCCACCAGAACTTCGAGATCGCATTTTGGTTGTTGCCATAGCACCTGCAGGATATGTCTATAAGGAAACCTGTGCCAATGTCATTCACTACAGAGCCGAAGCGTGGAGAGATTTTGTGCCAAGATTGGATAGAGCTGGCGCTAGTAGGGAAAAAGACTCAATTGTCACGCTTAGCTCCCTTCCAGATGCAGCGGCCTACGACCATGAATTCATGAGTCCTACATATCAAGAAAAATTACAGTTCCATATAAATAGGTACATTAAATCACAAGGAAAAACTCTATGATGCGATCAACTATTACCTTAATTCTTTTATTATTAATTGTTACAGGTTTTATTATGTCAAGTAAACAACAAGAGTATCATCCTTCAAAAGGAGAACAGCTTGTAAACAGCACTCTAACAAACACAGCAAAAGTCATTCAAGAAAGATATCACATTAAACCATGTGGAATGGGCGCTGCAATGCCTGGAGGACCTATCCAAGGGCTCACTCTGTGTTTTGATACAAATTTTCCATACAGTAAAGTGCAATTGAGGGAACTGTTGATAAAATCAGCAGAAGAATTATTGAATCAAGTGAATAAAAATATAGAAATTCAGGAGTTTCTTAAAGAAAGGCCGTTTAGTATAAAGAACATAGACATAATTATTTATAACCATGATAAGAATGGTTTTGGCCTTAAAGATCCGCAAATTTCAGTAGCTAACGTCTCTCAAGGTAATCTAACCTATAGTACTATTGATCCAGAAGATAGCTTCAAATACAAAAACGAATACGATGAAAGTTACGAAGAAGCTTTAAAAGCTCTATCAGCCCCTTAAAAAAGAAGATGTCAATGATCTGACATGACCAATCCCATTTGATCTCACAAAATTTACGCTCAAACAATGATTTATGGAAAAAATAATGTAACGAATTTTAATAGTTCTCTGTTCGTTATTTGTGGGCATTTTCACGATTCTTTTAGCAGCAATAGCGCTCAATGGTAAGCAAGAAGATAAAAATGATTTACGCATATTGGAGTTGTTACCCAATCTTTTATGTCCTTTGGCTGTGGAACCCGGCATACCTACAGACTTTGTTGCACTATCACCCAGAGGCCCTCCCCATCCATATGATTAGATTTACTGGGGTCCAAAAGACGTTCTTAAGGCTTATTTTGAGAATCCTACTTCTTTAAATGAGCCTGTTTTAAGAGTAAAATTAAGTGCAAATGTTGCTCAGATAGGTCCAAATTCATTTAATAATGAAGCCTCAATGGACTCCCTTAAAATGCTAAAAGAAGCAGACCCCGAAGAGTTTGCTTTTATTGAGACTCAATGGGGAGATTACCCAATTCTTGCTATCCGAACCCAATTGGAAGGTAAGTTAATTTTCATGGCTTGGGTGGGTCTGAATGATCCAGAAGCCAGGTGGACCCTGATGTTTAATTTGGTATATCCTGATAAGGAAGGTCAGCCAAATAAGAAGGATCTTCAGCTTTGGGAAAGTTTAATTATGAAAACTTCAGCATTGAAGGATGAAGATTATTTTAAAGCTTGCGGCCAAGATACGCATCGAAACCGTGTGTTCTTATGAGGCTCTAGAGCATGTTGTAGAAGAAGTAAGAAAAGTGCATCCTTATGAAGAGCCAGGGATTGATATTTATCCTGTTTATGGAATTCAGCGAAACGCAAATCGAGATTAATGATGATGGATCAATCTTTGCCTGGTTTTTCAACCTTAGCGATGTTATATTGTAGATATCTAATGACATGTAGCATAATGCCCATGAATATTTTTATGCAGAAATTTCGGTCATGCTAGAAAAGCAATCCCTTTCCAGTCAAAGCATTATTGATTGCCTTAATGCCGATTACGGTATTGAAGTAACCACTCTCAGTTTTTTGCCTCTTGGGGCAGATTTGAATGCATCGGTGTATAAAGCTAAATCGGCTGGCAACCGATTGTATTTCATCAAGCTAAAACGCGGTTATAATCATGAGATCAGCATTGCCATAGCAAACCTGTTACAGGAATCTGGCCTTGAACAGGTTATCATCCCTATTAAAACAATTCATGGCCAACAGACTGTGCGCATTGGAGATTTTACGCTCATTGTTTACCCGTTTATTGAGGGTCAGGATGGGTTTAGTCGCGATCTTACCGATAAACAATGGTTTATACTCGGCCAGGCACTTAGGCAAGTTCACTCTACTGAAGTTCCATTGTTCATTCAAAATCAGATTCGTAAAGAAGATTACTCATCTATCCGGCGAGAAGCTGTAAGAGCACTCATTAATCGTTTTGAGAACGTATCTAATAGAGATGAGATGGCTCTAAAGCTACTGCTATTTGTAAAGGAAAATGAAGCTGTAATTCACCGTCTTGTAGATAGGGCTGAGCAGCTTGGTCAAAAGCTCAGGGATCGGTCGACTCAATTTGTGTTGTGCCATGCCGACATTCATGGTGGAAATGTATTGATAGATGAAAAAAATTCTATCTACATAGTAGATTGGGATGAACCTATTATGGCTCCTAAAGAACGCGATCTTATGTTTATAGGCGGAGGAGTTACTCATGTATGGAATAAACCTCATGAAGAAGAGATTTTCTATAAAGGTTACGGGATAACTGATGTTGATAGAGCAGTCCTAGCTTATTATAGGCATGAACGCATTGTAGAAGATATTGCTGAGTATTGTCATGAGTTGCTTTTGGCTCCAGTGAGCAGTAAAGACAAACAAGAAATGTATAAGCAGTTTATAAGCATGTTTGAACCAGAAGATGTAGTAGATATTGCATTCAAAACGGATATGAACTTATCGATTTAGAGGACGTTGACCCATGGTAAAAAATCCTTTTTTTATCACTTTAACAGTATTTTTACTAAACCTAGCATCTGCTGATTTTATTGCTGCAGGCGAATTCACGGCCAGTGTCAGCAGCACCCAGGTGCACTTGAATGAAAATTTCACCTTAAATCTTACTCTCAAAGATACCTCTCCAAAAGAGTCTCCAGCCTTCTCTGTTTTGAAAAAGGATTTTTTGATCCACTCACAACAACACTCGACAAATGCAGCGATCGTCAACGGGAAGGCTTCTTCAAGAGTCACCTGGAAGCTTACCTTAACCCCTAAGATAGAAGGCGTCGTACAGATTCCAGCTATTACTATCAATACAGCAGATGGGATTCTCTCCACTCAACCGATTGCATTGAATGTTAGTAAGGGTTCAAGTCCACAAACCTCTGCAGAAGGCGGTGGTTTGAGTGTCATTACAAATGTGAGCAATCCTTCTCCCTATAAAAATGAACCTCTCATCTACACAGCATCACTTATCTCAAAAACGCCTCTTTATAATGTCCAGACACAGAAAATACAGGTTAAAGACGCTATTGTGGAACTTTTAGAGGAACCGAAATTAGAAGAGAAAGTCGTTGGAGGGGTCTTATTCAATGTCGTTGAGTTTACCTACCTCATTACCCCATTAAAAGCAGGCTCGCTTAAGATCTCCCCTATAGCTATTCAAGGAGCAATACCGCAAAAAAGAAATGGGCAATTTAACGACGATCTTGATCCCTTTGCTATCATACAAGGTTTCGAACGACTTAAGCCTTTTACTTTGATGACTGAAGAGATTAATCTCAATGTGCAGCCTGCCATGTTAGACGTATCCCCATGGCTACCAGCAAAAGCACTCACCGTAGAAGAGCTGTGGCCAAGCGATCAGACATTACGTGTGGGAGAACCCTTTTCGCGCGGTTTCCTCATTAAAGCTGACGGTCTCAAAGCAAGCCAGCTTTCCCAACTAGAGAATTTACAAAGTCAAAGTTCCACATTTAAAATCTATGCCGACAAGCCCGAAGAGCAGGAAAAAGTTGTTCAAGGCAACATTCAGAGTATGCGTAAAGAGAACTATACTTTTATTCCACAACAGGCTGGCTCATGGGTTTTGCCTGAAATTTCGATCAGCTGGTGGGATAGCGCTAAAAGGGAAAAACGAACGTCAACGATTCCTCCGCGTACAGTTAACATCCTGCCAGCTCTTGAATCATCTACATCTATTCCCAACGAAGCAGCCTCTACACCCACTACAACTTCTGAAACAGAAGCCCCCATATCTTCTGTAGACACTCACCTCTTCCTTTATGTGACAATTGGGACTCTGACAATTTTTCTAATAGCTGCACTGCTTTGGGGCTTCTCATTGCAAAGAAGAATCGCTCGCTTGACTATAGACCCTTCTCACAAGCCCATGAAACCTGCGGCTGCAAAACCCAAAAAATCGATACCACCGCAGCCTGTAACGACGGTTCAAAAGGAGAAAAAGGAAAAACTACCCGACCTTAACCCTACTTAAAAAGGAGAAATAAATGTCTTTAGATATTAATTCAAAGGATTTTTGGACAGGTGTAGGAGGAATTATAGGATATACTATGGGAGAAAGAATTTGGCCTGATTACAATGGAAATGGCGAAGAGGTCTCTAAAGTTTTTGTCTATTGTATGAGAGGAGGGGCCTCAATTGTAGCAGCAAGTGGGTTGAGAAATCATTTTATAAACAGCCCTGTATCTTTTAATGATGTGGCTCTTGGTATTTCGGTTATAGCCTTCACTTGTTTCTCAACCCAATATTTATACCCATCACCTGACATTTTTGTTCTAGGAAAATAAGATCATAGAAAACTTTTTTTTAATTAGAAGATTTGATAATGTATCTTGGCCTTACATGCCTCATGCTCAAAAACAGAATAGGCAAGATTACAAATTTTTCAATATGTTGAGGAAGATGAATGATGAATCGAGCGTTTTTATTCTTATGTGTAATTTCATTGCTGACATCAACACCTACACATGCACAGCCTTCACCAGAAGAGCCAGTTAATATGGCTGGAGATGAGCAGACGGTTCTCATTGCTTCTTATCTAAAGGATCTCGAAGAACTAGGATATTGCGTAGTTCCGCAAGTGCTATCAACTTCGGAAACAGAACTCCTCTATGAACGTGTCTGGCATGAGTTTATTGAGAAAGCCTGGCCGAATTGCAAAATGCACGATAGAAGCAACTGGAAAGAATCCTTTCCGATGCATAACAAAATGGGGATCTTTTCAGGGCCTGCCGGTCAGACTCAGGTCATGTGGGACTTAAGACAAGATCCCCGCATCGTGGATGTTTTTGCACAGGTGTGGAATACACACGATCTTATTGTCAGCATGGATGGACTATCTCTCATGTGCCCTCCTGAAGTAAGAGACGGTTATATTGAACCATGGCCTCATGTTGATCAGACGATTTTAAGACGGCAAGACAATGTTGCACATAGCAATAATCCCCCCATCGGCTTCGTCAGCGAATCACTCTTAAAGACGCAACCCTACACAATTCAAGGGCAGTTCTTGTTTGAAGACTCTGCTGATGGGGATGGAGGATTTTACTGCATTCCAAAGTCTCATCTCAGATTTACCGAATTTGCTCCTCAGCTAGAAGCCATTAGTGCTATGGAGATGCCCAAAGGCGAGAGATCGAAAGCGAGAAATAAATTCTTACAGGATTTCTTTGATGTCCGAACAGATGAATCTGGAAACTCCTACGTTAAGAAACATATAACGGCTCCTCGTGGCTCCCTCATTTTATGGGACTCACGCACCATTCACTGGAATCAACATGCAAGTAAGAATAGACCTCACAGTAATAGCCCTAAAGTAAGAATGGTGGGCTATCTCTGTTATGTTCCAAAGGCAAGGTTGAGTGATGAAGGTAAGATTCTTAGGATGAATGCTTTTGAAAAGGGGGTATCGACCGGTCACAATCCTACCTATCCTGAACTCAAATATACTAAAGATCACATATACCAGGACTTTAAGCACTATCTTGAAGACCCAAACTATAGTCAACCAAAAATCATTTTAACTCCTCTAGGTGAATCTCTACTTGGAGTCTAGAAACAGAAAAAAGGGACCAGGCCTAGGCCCAATGTCGTCAAATTAAGAGAAATTTAAACCACAGAGCCCACAGAGCACACAGAGAGGGAATGAATAGGAGAGTTAAACTTTGTTATATTGCCCCCTCCTTCTCTCTGTGTGCTCTGTGGGCTCTGTGGTTTAAATTTCTCTTAATTTGACGACATTGGACCTAGGCCTGGCACCTTCCTCTGGCCGCTTCCGCTTCCCATCCATTGGAAAAAGTTTTGAATAAATCAGCGTAAACCCTTATCTTGAGACCGAATAAAATTCCATGCATTTACTATTTCCCTCATCCTAACTAAATAATCCCTATTCATTTTATTTAAATAAAGTGAGCTGTTTTCACCTTTTATCTTTTCAAATTGTTCAGGATAAGTTACTAGACTATATCTAAACTCTTTTTCGTCAGAATCTTGACAAATTAAATCAACTTGATCAGAATCTTGATCAGAATCTTGATCAGAATCTTGATCAGAATCTTGACAAATTAAATCAACTTGAATTTTTACTTCATTGTTCTCATCATTTTCAACAGATTCTCCAGTTTTTTTCAGATGCAAATCAATTCTTATATGTTTGCCTGAACCCATAGCATTGCACATGGCACCAGTTAGCTCCGTACTTTTTATTACTTGCGGAATAATTGAATCTGGTGTATAGAAATCAACAGAATTTATATATACATTTGAAAGCTCCATGCTTACCCCCTCTATTTTTAAATTAATCCCATTGCTCAGTTAGCATTATAACATTTTATGATAATTTAATCTAATTCAATTAACAATGAAATCGGACAGGATGGGTACATGTTTTCTATATATATATATTGTTTTCCTTTTTAATTTCCGTAGAATCCTTGCTGAAGCTGCTGCATTTCCTAAATTTAAAAAATAATGGCGTCTTAATTCCAAAGAAAAATCCATACCATAATGGCTATAAATTTGTAATCGAATAAACCATTGTGCGTCTTCAAGAGAGCATGCCGCCACGTAATCCATACGGCATTTTAATGCCTGAGCGATGAAGCATGACAGTGTAGATGCTTTGACGAATAAGCAGAGTGCGGACTCCATAGGCCATGATAACGGTAATCATGTTCGGCACTGCGTGATAAAAGTCATTCGTCAATTCAGGCACTATCACAATTGCTGTCATAACGGCACCAATTGTTCCGGATAACATTCCCCCAATGCCTGATGAGATGAATATTGCCTGCGACACATGCAAATGAGGGAAAAGACTATTGAATAATGCGCCATAGCCACCCCCTAAGCATGCACCCATCACAAGCGAGGGAAGGAAAGAGCCCCCTGACCCACCTGATCCCAGGGTAAGAGCTGTAGCAATAAGCTTTGCAAGAAAAATGATGAAAAAGAGCGAAGTGGTGTTAATATCCCCTGCTAAAGCTGATTGAATGACAGAAAAACCCAATCCTTCCACATAATAAAATCCAAAATATACAAGCATAAAATAGAGCAGCATACCTTCTATGAACATCGCAAGCATATGCCGCACGAAAGGATGCTTGATCATTTTATTATAAAGCTTGCTAAAGATATACAACGTTTCAATAAAGAGGTAGCTGGCAATGCCAATCAGAATACCTAAAGGGAGAAACCCCAAAGAAGATAATAGTAAACCTGAGAATGAATAGTTTTCACTTAACTCAGGGAAAGTAAGAACAGGCATGAGTCCATAAAAATAATAGCCCACTAACGTGGCGGTAATGGTCGCGGTTGCTACGGCTCCAATGCTTAAGGCATTAATAGATACCAGAAGAAGTTCAATAGCAAAGACCAAGCCTCCTATTGGAGCGTTAAAGGTAGTAGCAATTCCTGAAGCAGCTCCAGCAGCCACTAGGATACATCTTTGATGTACGGAGAGCTTAAAAATTTGGCCAATAAAGGAGCCAATTGATCCACCAAGTTGAATGATAGGTCCCTCCCTTCCGGCTGATCCACCACTCCCTATAGTGATGCAGGCACACACTGACTTAATAAATGCGCCCATAACGCTAATTTTTCCTTTAGCATAGTGGATGGAATACATGACATTAGGAACGCCAAACCCCTTTGATTCTGGTTCTGCTTCCTTGATCAGCAAGGTGACAAAGAAAGCACCTATTACCGGCATAAGGATGATCCATGGCCCAAAAGAACTTGGGGGCGTTGGTATCGTTTCCTGATAGATGTCCGAAAAAACGCCGTAAAAGAAAAGATTATGCAAAAGAGAAATCAATTGGCGGATGAAGATGGCTGCTAAACCGGAGAAAACTCCAACAAGCAATGCCACAAATATAAAGGGAAGGTAATGTAAGGGTGGTCTCCTATCTTCATGAGAATCCAAAGCGTCCAT
>Ga0206862_1204_pt1 | contig 14643 bp, 13 predicted proteins | sample Alteio_BWOrgCont_43_FD_152625 | JGI IMG/M metagenome (GOLD analysis project Ga0206862, IMG submission 152625) | Enriched cells from forest soil in Barre Woods Harvard Forest LTER site, Petersham, Massachusetts, United States -... | ecosystem: Environmental > Terrestrial > Soil > Temperate forest >... | reverse complement strand
GCCACTGATTCGGCTTCAATACGTAATGTGCGTGTTGCAGCACTTATAATTTCCTTGTTTGTCCTCAAAATATGGCAAATGATTATAGAAAAACGTTAACTCATCTCTTTTCTACCTTGTTATATGCTTTCTTTTTATTATATTTACGCTACAAAAATACAAAATATGGGAACGGCGATTGCCAAGGATACCTCGCTACAGGATTATTTGAAGAAGTTTTTCGGGTTTTCGAAGTTCAAGGATCAACAGGAAGAGATTATTAAGAATGTACTTAACGGCAAAGATACCTTTGTTATTATGCCGACGGGTGGCGGTAAGTCACTTTGTTATCAGTTACCTGCCCTGTTAAGCGATGGCGTTGCCATAGTAGTATCTCCGCTAATAGCCCTTATGAAGAACCAGGTAGACGTGCTGCGCACCTTTGGCGGCCGTAACGATATCGCCCACTTCCTTAATTCATCGCTCTCAAAATCACAGATAAATAAGGTAAAAGAAGAAGTTATACGGGGCGATACCAAGTTATTATACGTAGCCCCCGAGTCATTGGCTAAGGACCTGAACGTGGCTTTCTTTAAAAAGATTAAGATTTCCTTCTTCGCTATAGATGAAGTTCACTGTATTTCGGAATGGGGACACGATTTCCGCCCTGAATACCGCCGCCTGAGGCCTTTAATTGAACAGATTGGCCGCGTGCCTATTATAGCCCTTACGGCTACAGCTACCCCTAAGGTGCAGGAAGATATTATGAAGAACCTGGATATACAGGATGCCCTGGTATTCAAATCTTCATTTAACCGGGCCAATCTTTATTATGAAGTAAGGACCAAGCAGAACGCAGCCAAAGAAATTATAAAGTTTATACGCCAGCACCAGGGTAAATCGGGTATAGTTTATTGCCTTAGCCGTAAAAAGGTAGAGGAAATAGCCCAGATGCTGCAGGTGAATGGTGTTAAAGCCATGCCGTACCATGCCGGTATGGATAAACCTACCCGCGACCAGACCCAGGACAGGTTTTTGATGGAAGACATTGATGTAATGGTGGCAACCATTGCTTTTGGTATGGGTATTGATAAACCGGACGTTCGTTTTGTAATACACTACGATATTCCGAAGAGCCTTGAAAGCTACTACCAGGAAACAGGCCGTGCAGGCCGCGACGGTGGTGAAGGAAGGTGTGTAACCTTCTATAGCTATGATGATGTAAGGAAATTAGAGAAATTTTTGAAAGATAAGCCTGTTGCCGAGCAGGAAATAGGCAAGCAACTTATACAGGAAACCATTGCTTTTGCTGAATCTTCTGTTTGCCGCAGGAAAATGCTGCTGCACTATTTTGGCGAAACCTATAACCAGGAAAATTGCGACAACTGCGATAACTGCCTGCATCCCAAGACTAAATTCGAAGGTAAAGAAGACCTTGAACTATTGCTGGAATGTGTTCAGGAGACCAAAGAGAAATTTAAAGCCAAACATATTGTTGATGTGCTGACCGGTAATCTCAGCACAGCGGTTAAATCGTATAAGCACGATAAGCTTGAGATATTCGGCGAAGGTACAGATGACGGCAAGGAAGAAAAATTCTGGAATGCTGTTATACGCCAGGCTCTGGTTATGGACTTCCTCATTAAGGATATTGAAACTTATGGAGTGTTGAGACTGAGCCCAGCCGGAAAGGCCTTCCTTAAGAAGCCTCATTCTATAATGCTTACCAAGGACCACGATTATGCAGCACAAGATGATGAGGAAGAGGAAATTATGTTGGCAGCCAGCCAGAAAGGCGGAGGCGCAGCTGATACAACTCTATATGCTTTGCTGAAGGACCTTTGTAAATCGACCGCTACTAAGATGAAATTGCCTCCTTTCGTGGTGTTCCAGGAAACATCGTTAGAGGAAATGGCAACCCATTACCCAATTAACCTTGAGGAAATGGCGCGCATTACGGGCGTTGGTGTAAATAAGGCAGAGAAGTTCGGCAAGGCTTTTGTTGAACTTATAGCTAAGTATGTGGAAGAGAATGAGATTGAACGCCCGCAGGATATAGTAGTTAAATCAGTAGTAAATAAGTCAGGCTTGAAGGTTTATATTATCCAGAGTATCGACCGCAAGGTTGACCTTGAAAATATGGCCAAAGGCAAGGGACTTACCTTGCCTGCCCTATTACAAGAGATTGAAACTATTGTCTCTTCAGGTACCAAGGTAGATATAAGCTACTATATTGATGAAGTGATTGATGAAGAAAGGCAGGATGAAGTATTTGATTACTTCCGCTCTGCTACCTCTGACTCACTGGACGATGCATTAGCAGAACTCGGCACTACAGACTATTCAGAAGAGGATATACGCTTAATGCGCATACGCTTCATGTCTGAAATGGGCCACTAATCTAAATCGATACTATTGCTTTTATCCCTTCAGGAACACGGAGGGTATAATGTATCTGTTCAGCTTTAAAAAGCTGGAAAGAATAAAGAACAGGCTTCCGCCAGGCAATATAGTCAGCGAAATAAGCCCGACGGTTTTCAATGAGTCTTTTAGCTGGTTTTCAATCTGTATCTTTTCTTCATGGGTAAGGTGCTTGCCATGAAAAGTAGCATCTACCAATAGCTGGAAAGCTGCTTTGTCGTCCCTGCCCTCTTGCTTCAGATTGGCCACAAAGTGATGGAACTTTTCAGTCAGGTTATCGAACACAACCTTGGGATGGTCATGTATAAAGTGTCCCTGGGTTTTTACGTGTTCTATTAAATCTGCCATGCTGTTCATAAAGCAAAGGTAATGCTTATGCAGCAATACTATCTTTTCAGCATCCTACGCCCCTTTACAAGTATGCGAATGCCTTTCTTCCTCATAGAGATAGCCACATCCCTATCCTCTTCCTGCTTACGCTTTAATTCATAGGCTTTCAATATTTCACGGTAGGTTAGTACACCTACCAGGTGATTGTGGTCTTCTTTACTTACAACGGGTAACAAATCAGTGTTATGGGCAATCATCTTGTCAATAGCCTTATGCAGGTTATCGTCTTCCTGCACTGTTATAGTCCTACCCTTTACCAATGCAGATAGTTTCTCCTCTCCCTTATGCGTAGTATCGAGTATGTCTTGTGTCGTGATAACACCCGCCAGCTTATCATCATCCTTCTCATCAACTACCGCAAAAGCAACATGGAAATTTTTAGCTCCGGGTTCATTTATAAAATCGCGGGCCTGCGCAACGGTGTCATTCACACTAAGCACACTTACTTCTTCGTTCAATACATCCTTTACTGAAAAGCTATTCAGCACATCAGGTAAATATGAATCGGGTGTGTTAATACCGCGGCGCGCAATCTTCTCTGTCATAATAGTACCACGCATCATGACAAACGAAATACAGTAAGCCGCAGTGCACCCGCCTAAAAGGGGCAACAATAAATGAGGTTGCTGGGTTGTCTCTAATGAGAAAATAACAGCGGTAAGAAATGCCCTTGACGCACCAGAGAACATAGCTGCCATACCTATAAGCCCCGCTATAGAAGCGCTTAACCCGAGTTGAGGGAAGAGTATATTAATACCAATTGAAATCAGCGCGCCTAGTGCTCCGCCTATAGTAAACAAAGGCGCCAGGGTTCCACCCGAAGTGCCACTTCCCAATGAAATTGACCATGAAATAAATTTAAGGACGCAGAGCGTCAGTAATACTTCTATAGTAAGCGAACCGCTTAATACTCCGCTTATATTGCTGTACCCTACTCCCATAGTAGCTGGTGCAAAATAACCAACTACACCTACTACAATAGCGCCGATTGCTGGCCACCACATCCAGTTAATGGGTAGTTTTTCAAAACCATCTTCAATAGCATAGACAAGCTTGGTAACACCTACAGAAAACACGCCAACTAATGCACCTATAAACACATACACCACTAACTGCAATATACCGGGCGCAGGAACGAATGGCATGGTGAACATGGGGAGGTAACCAAAGAACAGTATATGCATGGCAGCCCCTGTAATACAAGCCAATGCCACAGGTATGATAGAACGGGGAGAGAATTCAAAAAGTAAAAGCTCAATGGCAAGTGCAATGGCAGCTACCGGGCTACCGAAAATGGCAGCCATACCGGCTGTTGCCCCGGCGGTGAGTAGTATCTTTCTTTCGTAAGCAGTTATCTTTAGTATCTGCCCTATAAGCGAACCGAAGGCTCCTCCAGCTGCAATGATCGGGCCCTCTGCGCCAAATGGTCCACCAGTGCCTATTGATATAGCGGCAGAAAGTGGTTTTAATAAAGTAACAATAGGCTTTATTTTACTGTCGTTCGTCAGCACCTGCTCCATAGCTTCGGGTATACCATGGCCGCGAATAGCTTTAGAACCATATCGCGCCATAAAACCAACTAATATTCCCCCAATAACCGGTACGAATATCACCCATATTCCTAAATGATTGCCTACGGGAGAAACGTCACCTCCTTTAATAGTTCCAAAGAAAGCTATACCTGTTACCAGGCTTATAAGCTCGACCATTATCTTGGCAATTACACCGACCAATAAGGCATTAAGGATAGCAAGGAAGCAGATATACAACAACCTTGGAAGGTTGACGATTTGTTTCTCTCTTATGCCCTCAGCTTCAAGCGTTGGGCCAATAGAAATAGACACAGGTATACCCTGGTTAGTCGATGCCGACTCTATCTTCTTTTTCATGGGGTAGAAGATTACGCAGCGAGGGATGGGCGCTGTATGATTATAAAATTAACTCTAAAACTTACTTATAACTCCGCTGTGCTAAATGCACTGTATCAAATTTCAACTCTTCCTTATGAAGCTCGGCTGGTGTACCTACTCCTTTAAATTCCCAGGCAGCTACATAAGCGAATTTATCGTCATCGCGTTTTGCTTCGCCTTCTTCTGTTTGCGATTCTTCACGGAAGTGCCCGCCGCATGATTCTCTGCGGTTTAACGCATCATCAATCATCAACTCGCCTAATTCCATAAAGTCAGCTACACGGCCCGCTTTTTCAAGGTCGGGGTTAAACTCATCGGCTGTGCCCATTACACGCACATCTTTCCAAAACTCCTCGCGCAATGCCCTGACAGCAGCTTTAGCTTCGGTGAGGCCTTTTTCGTTACGAGCCATTCCGCAATTGTTCCACATTATCTTGCCAAGTTTTTTGTGGAAATGCTCTACCGATGTTTTACCTTTTACTGACAACAATTTCTGTATCTGTTCACGAACACCTTTTTCTGCTTCAACAAATGCGGGGTGGTCGGTAGATATTGCCTTGGTACCAATTTCTTTAGCAAGGTAATCGCCCAACGTATATGGTATTACAAAATAACCATCAGCCAAACCTTGCATAAGCGCGGATGCACCCAGGCGGTTAGCGCCGTGGTCGGAGAAGTTACATTCGCCAAGCGCATACATGCCCGGAACGGTTGTCATCAGGTTATAGTCAACCCAAAGGCCACCCATTGTATAGTGTATAGCAGGATAAATACGCATAGGCACTTTATATGGGTTCTCGCCTGTTATCTTCTCATACATTTCAAACAGGTTGCCGTATTTAGCGCTCACTACATTTTCGCCTAACCTCTTAATAGAATCTGCAAAGTCGAGGTAAGCAGCTTGCTTGGAGGTACCTACTCCATAACCTGCATCGCACCTTTCTTTAATAGCCCTCGATGCCACATCGCGCGGAACAAGGTTACCAAAGGCAGGGTAACGCCTTTCAAGGAAATAATCTCTTTCGTCTTCCGGAATATCTTTCGGGCTACGAGGGTCGTTTTGTTTTTTAGGAACCCATACACGTCCGTCGTTACGCAGCGATTCCGACATAAGCGTAAGCTTCGACTGGTGGTCGCCAGAAATAGGAATACATGTAGGGTGAATTTGTGTAAAGCAAGGGTTGCCGAAGAAAGCGCCTTTCTTATATGCTTTCCAGCTAGCAGTTACATTCGAGCCCATTGCATTGGTAGAGAGATAGAACACGTTACCATATCCACCCGATGCCAGCAATACTGAATGGCCAAAGTGCCTTTCAATTTCGCCGGTAATTAGGTTACGAGCTATAATACCACGTGCTTTACCATCTATTACAACCACGTCTAACATTTCGTGGCGGTTATACATCTTCACCTGCTTCCTGGCAATCTGCCTGTTCAATGCGCTATATGCGCCCAATAAAAGCTGCTGCCCTGTTTGTCCGCGTGCGTAAAATGTACGCGACACCTGCACACCGCCAAAAGAGCGGGTGTCGAGCAATCCTCCATATTCACGTGCAAAGGGAACACCCTGTGCAACACATTGGTCAATAATATTAGCGCTTACTTCCGCTAAACGGTAAACGTTAGCCTCACGTGCGCGGAAGTCGCCTCCTTTAATAGTATCGTAAAACAAACGGAAAGTGCTGTCGCCGTCGTTGGCATAATTCTTAGCCGCGTTAATACCGCCCTGTGCTGCTATACTGTGTGCACGACGGGGACTGTCCTGAAAACAAAATACTTTTACTGTGTATCCCAATTCGGCTAATGATGCCGCTGCTGAAGCGCCTGCAAGTCCTGAACCCACTACAATAACTTCAAGGTGACGTTTGTTTGCAGGGTTAACAAGCTTAACCGTCGAACGGTATTGTGTCCACTTGTCTGCCAGTTCGCCCGGCGGAATTTTTGAGTCTAAGTTCATAAAGTTAAAAGTTCTTAAAGTTTATAAAGTTTTTATAAGACCTGATAAAATCTTAGATATTTCCTCTGCAAGTCCGAATATCTTTTTAAAACTGCCATCCGATACCTTATTTAGCTCCTTTCCCAAATGCAGCATTGAACGCACCTCTCCACATGAACCCTTGGCTATAAAAAGAAACTGCCTGAATTCATTATTCGTCCTTCTTTCAAATCCTTCAGCTATATTGTTCATTACTGACACTCCTGCCCTCTTTATCTGCCTGTTAAAATCTACATCGTTTCCCTGAAAATCCTTATAAATCATTATTGTCATCTCCTTTGCCTTTTGCCATGCTATAATATCCTCAAACTTCTCAATTTTCATGTTTACTCTTTCCGAACTACTTTACAAACTTTATGAACTTTCTACTCTATTTACTGGCTGTTACTTTATGAACTTTACAAACTTTATAAACTTTCAACTAAATTACGATTGAATTGCCGGCTATGCCGAAATAGAAAAGTATAGGGAACGAAACGAAGCCTATATACATAATCCATGCAAAGCCCATGCCTGCCATACCCCATACAGGAGTATACTTTTTATTGTTGAGGCCAAGGGTGTGGAAAGCTGACCTGAAAGCATGCAACAAGTGGAAGAAAAGGAAGGTAACACCCACTATATATATTATTACATACTTATAATCCATAAAGCCGATTTTAACCATTTGCGCAATGGTATACGTTTTGTCGTGCAAGATGCGGTAAGGGAAAAAGAAGTGATAGAGGTGAATAGATATGAAGAAGAATATTACCGAACCGGTAATACCCATATTGCGCGAGAACCATGAACTGCCTGCTGATGAAGTTGGCACTGCATATTTTATAGGACGTGCCTTGGCATTGTCGCGGGTAATGATTATGGCCTGTAAAACGTGTATTATTATAGAAGCAAAAAGAACTATCTCTATAATGCGGATCAGTATGTTACGCACCGCGTCGTGGGAATATTCATTAAAAGCGGCGCCACCGTCGTTAAAGTACAGGAGCACGTTTCCATACAGGTGTTCAATTAAAAACACACAAAGGAAAAGCCCTGTGGCCGCCATTGTTACTTTTTTACCGATTGATGAAGTGAGTTGCTGTTTTAAGGTCGACATAAGCTTTACTTGTTTAAACTGCGGGTCAAATTTACATTTGTTTTGCTTTGGTGCAAGGTGAAAAATGAGCTATCTATTAACAACCCCCAAAAGCCTTTAAAAGCAGCCATATTTGCGGGTTTGATAATTTGATGACTTGATAATTGAACCCATTTCTTAATCTATATTGGGGTGTATACAGGTATTTACACTTTGCCACCCTTTACATATTACCATATTATTGATTATCAATACTTTATGTGTATTGCCGAGGCGTAAAGGTGTACACCCCATATTTCCATTGGCTATCAGCGCTTTACGTAAAAACAGGCAGGTATTGTATTTAATGGTTTCTTACAGGGGGTGTTAATAATTATTTATTACATATAGTAAACATTATATTTATCTTTACATCTATTAACCACTTAATATGAAACCGAGCCGCGCCCTACAAAGCAAAATTGATGCCCTTTTTGAGCAGCAAACTATTACGGAAGAAGATTATAAAAGCCTTAATTGGAAGGAGAAACTCCTGTTCGACGAAAAAAGAAATTCATTTATGGGTGAACTTAAAGGCGAGCAGCTTTCAGCATTCCTTGATAAGATAGAGTGTACTATGCCCCTCGATTTTAACGAGGAAATGTGGGAACTAAACCACGACAAGATATGCGACTATATTAATGAGACGTTGCAACGCTGTCGACGTATGCCCTCGAAATCGGAAATAGCTAAAAAAACAGGCTTGGCCCGGACAACAGTTTACAAGCATCTAAACTCCTTTACTAAAGGAGAACTTTATAAAGAACGCGATGAGCGGTTCAAGCTTATGCGGCAAACCATTATGACCGCACTTTATACCAAATGCATTCACGGCGATGTAAACGCCATGCGGTTTTATTTTGAGGTTATGGGCCTAACAAATAAGAACACGGGCAACAACATAATTGCAACCCAGCACAACTATATACAGATTAACAACCTTAAGCTGAGCCAGGAAGAGATACAAAAGCTTAGCCCCGAACAATTAAAGCAGATTGAGGCGATTATTCAAAAAACATGACAATAATAAATAATAGCCAGTACGAATTTTTAGGCATCTACCTCATGGTACTATATTCATTATAAAAATACAAGTGACGTTAAAAAACAACTTATTTTGTACTATACTATCTAATGCAAGAACAAATGGAATTGACAGACGTTATCAAACTGTTAAAATATAAGTCATTAAAAACAATACTCCAATTCATACTTATCTGTTTAATAACTGTCAAACACTGGGGGGTGTCCCCTGTATTCGATTTATCAAAGATCATTTCCATAGATAATCTCTGGTTTATACTTCATGCCTCATTTATATGGGCTATTGTATACATCGCTATAGGCGCTTTGGTTGGATTACCCTTGAAAATACCCAGAAATAAAATAAATAACTCATCAATGAGGCCAGGGCAGGACTTTTGGGATGTTTATAGTCAAGACAAAAGAATAATCAAATTAAGGAATTTCTTGAAATTCCTTTCCGATAAATACCCTAAAAAGTTACGATACATATTTGCAAAAGCTGATAAATATGAGGATGAATTATTCGACCTTTTATTAATACTTATACAATTAGCCTATCTATTTAACAACATCTATATTTATATTTTTAGTGGAGTATTCTTTATAATAATATGGTATATGGGTTATGTTTTAGGATTTCTTGCAACATTTAAGAAAGAAATAATGGAGGCTCTAACTAAAGAATAAAAACAATTTATTTTAGTACACCTACAACTTAAAGTTACTCTACACAAAATAAGTGGTTATTAAACCGGTTTAATTTATTCAGGGTTAGAGGGACACAATAATGCTAAAATATTTAGCTATTGATATGGCTAGTTATTAATATTTTAGGGTAAAATTTAATGCCATGAACACTTCTACAGGATATGATGTCAACAGGTTATTATTACCTGATAATTTAATGGAACAGAGAGTAGCTAATAAATTCATTATTGATGCAGCTTTTTATATAATTGGAAAATTGAGGGGTGCAAAAATTGAAACTGAGCTTGATCGGGACGCTCAGTTATTATTTCAAATGACAGTATTAAAATCAATTTCCCTCTTAACTTTGTCCGAAGGACTTCAATACGAAAATCAAATAGATAAAACCTCAATCCATGGGATTATAGATTGTTTTTCGATGAATAGTATTGTTCGTTCACAATTTGAAGCCTTTTGCAATTTTAATAATATCTATATTCAACCGAAAAATGTAAATGAAAGAACACTTAAGTATGACCTTTGGGCCCTTAGCGGTCTGAAGCATAGGCAAAACTTTAGAACCGAAGAAGAAGAAAATAAAAGAAAAAAAGAAGACGAGAAACTTCAAATCGAATCCATTATAAAGAGTATTGAGAATAACCCATGCTTCAGTCAGCTTAATGAAGACTCCAAAATCGAGATCAGAAAAAAAGGGATAAAAGATAAAGACTGGAAATTAAAGATTATTCAAGACCGCGCATTCTTTATTGCTTGGCATGATTTAATGAAGAATGCTAATATTACAGATACTGTAGATGGGATATATAGACATTTATCACTTACCACACACCCTTCAAATGTTTCAGTTTTTCAATTCAATAACTTATACAACTCAGGAGAGTATATTAAAACCTGTTTAATGTCTTTACAGATATCTAATTATTTTATTTCATTCTTGATTACTGATTATTGTCATTATTCAAGTGAGGCAAAGAAAATTTTTCATGAATTACCTTATATTTGTAAATATCTGATTAATAGCCTTAACTGCATGTTTAGGGGTAATGACTTTGTTATTTACCCTGCCAACTAATCTTGGTTAGATTAAAAAATCTCATTCACCCTTTACAATTTTCTTCACCCTTTCCATCACCAAATCCATTTCATAGCCCTTTTGTAAGGCATACCTGATAAGCTTCTGGCGGTTCTTTTGTTTGGCTTCATAATCCTTAGCATCAACCTCTTTTCGGCTTATCTGCGCCCATTTTTTCTTCAAAAGCTCATCAAGGGTGTTGGAATAGTCTTTTTCAGGCAGTTCATTAAGACCCTTTTCAATTAGCTCTTCCGAAAGGCCTTTTTTCTTCATCTCCACTTCTATTTTCCTTTTGCCCCATTTCTTAATCCGGAACTTGCCACCGGCAAACGATTTGGCAAAGCGGGCCTCGTTAATAAACCCTGCTTTGGTAAGGCGCTCCAGCACTGTCCAGGCATCCGCAGGGTTAAGGTCGAAGTCCTTCATCTTTTTCCTCACCTCTTCGGTGCTTCTTTCGCTAAAAGCACAATAATTTTGCATCCTGAGCAGGACGGCATCAACAGAGAGTGTTTTTTTCGTTCTTTTGTTCATCGAAAAACAAAGATAACACTAAGGGGCAACTTGGCAGAGCAGGCAGAAAATAGTACGGCTAAGAAAAAAAGCATGTCGTTCCTTGAACATCTTGAGGCGTTGCGCTGGCATATTATGCGCTCTGTTATTGCCCTGCTGGTCATCACCTCTGTCCTTTTCTTTTACAGCGATTTTATATTCGACACCATACTTTTTGGCCCTACCAAACCCGGTTTTATAACCTATCGGGCATTATGTAAACTATCCGAGGTTCTTCACATGGGCAATTCGCTTTGCGTGCAGAGCAAGGTTCAGTTTAAACTGGTAAACACCGAAATGTGGGGACAGCTTACCATGTATATGTGGGGAACCTTTATAGCGGGTTTTATTATTACCATGCCCTACATTTTATGGGAAATATGGAGGTTTATAAGCCCTGCACTTAAGCCAACTGAACTGAAATCGACACGAGGATTTGTATTTGCGGCCAGCATACTGTTTCTCATCGGGGTTTGTTTCAGCTACTTTATAATTGTGCCATGGACAGTAAACTTCCTTAACGACTTTAAACTGAGCAGTGGCACCGATATACAAAACCTGCCCAATGTGCGCTCGTACGTATCTACAGTAACCACCCTGGTATTATGGATAGGCGTAATATTTGAACTACCCATGGTAACCTACATACTTACCCTTTTAGGTATAATATCGCCTGCCTTTTTGAAAAAGTACCGCAAGCATTCTGTCGTCGTAGTGCTTATTGTGGCTGCCCTTATAGCCCCACCCGATGTTGCATCGCAGGTATTTATTTCAATTCCCTTATATTTACTGTTCGAAGTCAGTATTTTTGTAGCCAAATTTGCTGAACGGAGAAGAATAGCAAAGTCTAAGTTTTGAATTATGAATTCTTAATGAAAGGGGATTGCTCATTCAAAATTTAGAATTAAGAATTTAACATTAAATAAAAATGCCAAGAATACTTGTAACCGGAGGAGCAGGATTTATAGGCGGTTCATTAGCAGAATCACTCGCCAAGGAGAAAACCAATGATATCGTTATTATTGATGACCTGTCGACAGGCTCAAAAAGCAAAATACCTGTTTCCAAACATAAAAACGTCGAGTTTATAAAGTGCGACGTAAATGAATGGCGCGACCTTTCGGGCGTAATGTATGCCCATGCATTCGACTATATTTTCCATTATGCTGCAGTGGTTGGTGTTAAACGCACATTAGACCATCCGGTGAATGTGTTGAAGGATTTATCGGGCATAAAAAACCTGCTTTACTTTGCCAAGAACAGTGGTGTCAAACGCGTTTACTTCTCTTCATCATCTGAAGTGTATGGCGAGTCGATACATTTCCCGCAACATGAAGAAACTACTCCATTAAACTCACGCCTGCCTTATGCTATTGTAAAAAATGCAAGTGAGGCTTACCTTAAATCATTCCAACATGAGTATGGACTGGAGTATACTATTTTCCGCTTCTTTAATACATACGGCCCAAGGCAAAGCAAAGACTTTGTGGTATCGAAATTCATTGCCCGTGCACTGAAAAATGAAACCATACAGATTTATGGTGATGGCAAACAGATGCGCACTTTCTGCTTTATTGATGATAATGTTGATGCATGTATCACTGCCTTTAAAGAAAATAAATACATAAACGATGTGGTTAACATTGGGGGCGATATTGAAATAACCATACTCGACCTGGCTAAAACCATTATTAAACTCACCAAATCGAAATCGAAGATAGAACACCTGGCACCTCTGCCCGAAGGTGATATGTCGAGAAGAAAACCCGACCTGGCACGTATGCGCAAGTTGCTTAACCGCAAACCTGTTCCCCTTGAAGAGGGCCTGAAGCGCTTAATAAATAACACTACTCATATTCTGTGAACATTCCGGTAGCGTACAGGCAGGAGATTGAAAAAGAAATAAAATCTTTTTGCAAAAACTTACCCGCTAAACCCCATGAGCTTTATGCACCCATGAGCTATATGCTCGGGCTGGGTGGCAAGCAACTGCGCCCGACAATGGTTTTGCTGGCATGCAAAATGTTTGGCGGACAAGTAAAGAATGCTGTACCGGCAGCAATTGCAGTTGAACTGTTTCACAACTTTACACTGATACACGATGATATTACAGATGCAGCACCACTCAGGCGAAACAAACCCAGCGTGCATGCTAAATGGAACACCAATATTGCGTTATTAAGCGGCGATGCCCTGCTGATAAAAGCATACGAATGTATCGCCAAAACGCCCAAGGCTCACCTGCCTGCTATATTGCGTTTATTTAATGAAACCGCGTTGAAGGTTTGCGAGGGCCAGCAATTCGATATGAATTACGAAACCCAAAGCAAAGTATCTATCGACGACTATTTATATATGATAAGCCTGAAGACGGCTGCATTGTTCTCAGCATCGTTGGAGATGGGTGCTATATTGGGCGGAGCAACAGGTAAAGACGCCCGCAGCATGCGTGTTTTCGGAACGAGTATTGGAATGCTCTTTCAATTGCAGGACGATATACTTGATGTGTTTGGCGAACAGCAAAAGGTCGGCAAGCAAACAGGTGGCGATATAATCAATAATAAGAAAACATACTTATTATTGAAAGCATTTGAACTGGCAAAAGGTAATACTTTGAAAGAATTACAGAAACTATTGAGCGAGCCCAATGCTAATAGAAAAGTGGAGGGCGTAAAAGCTATTTATGAAAAGTTAGGTGTATTAAAGCAAGCCCAAAAACAAATGGACTTTTATCATAATGCAGCCGTTAATTCGGTTGCCTCTATAAAAGCGCCTGAGAAAAAAATATTACTCGACCTTACCACTGCCCTTCTGAGCAGGGGCAATTAAGAACCCGCTATAATTTCTTTACGTAACGAAGTAACCGCGTCGGTTATAGCCTTCAGCTGGTCAGCGGATAAAATTGTTTTATCGGTTGGTGCAGCACCGTCTTTAGGCCTTGCATCTACCTGTATATTGGCATATACATCCTGTATGGCTTTAAGCTTTGCTGAAAAATCCTGTAAGCCGGGGCTATTAGGGTATGTCTTTATCATATCAACTAAATCCTGCAGGGTAACTTTCTGGTAAGCTATTTCATTTACCACACCCATGTTGCTGGAAGACTTAGCCGCAATTTGAGTAGCCATATAAAGCCCTTCAACCCATCCGCCCGCAACAAGATAGGCTGATACTTCTTGTCTTTGGTTTTTCTTCAGGTAGGTATCAGTGATCCAGAAATCCTGCACTATAATAGTAAGCAATGAATCCTGGTTGGTCATATTGGCATCTATCCTTGAAATAACTTTATCGTTAAATGCATCGGGTATACCTAAAGAAGTTGAAAGTTTGTTGGCTGACTGCAGGTAAAGGCTGGCATCGTTCTTCTGGTCGAACAAACCGGCATAGGCAAGGTCGGCTGCATATATACCCAGGTTAAGCGCCTGTCCTTTCATGGTTGAATAATTTGAAACCACTGTTGGGTCAGCAGGTATAT
>Ga0206862_1201_pt1 | contig 14823 bp, 14 predicted proteins | sample Alteio_BWOrgCont_43_FD_152625 | JGI IMG/M metagenome (GOLD analysis project Ga0206862, IMG submission 152625) | Enriched cells from forest soil in Barre Woods Harvard Forest LTER site, Petersham, Massachusetts, United States -... | ecosystem: Environmental > Terrestrial > Soil > Temperate forest >... | reverse complement strand
TATAAACGACTGATAAGATCACCGTCGTTCCTAAAATCGCTGCAATCCAGTAGTTCTTACTGAAAACACCGAAAAGAATCATTAGCTCGCCTACGAAATTATTCATCCCTGGCAGGGCAACAGACGAGAGCACAAAAAAGAGTGTCAGCCAGCAGAGGTGTGGAAGATGGCTTGCAGCGCCAGTGACGGGCCCAAATTCTTTTGTGTGGATCCGCTCCTTAAGCCATCCTGCCACTAGAAAGAGGGCTGCGATGGTGACTCCATGGTTCAATGACTGCAGGATAGAGCCTGTTCTGGAAATGGGGTTGGTAACAAAGAGACCTGCTAAAATGAAATTCACATGGGCCATGCTAGAAAAGGCAATCAAACGCTTATATTCCATTTGCATCCATGCACACAAGCTTGCATAGAGCACGCCGGCAACGGATAATCCCAACAGAAGCGGGCTCCACTCCTGGAGCTGGGTTGGGAACAGTTCGTGGCCTATTCGAATGAATCCATAGATTCCTGCCTTGGATAAAAGAGCCGAGAGAAGAATTGTCCCCGCATAAGGGGCCTCATTATAGGTGTCGGGTAGCCAAGCATGGAAGGGAAACATAGGAGTCTTCACTGAGAAAGCAAGGAAGAATAGCGCTGATACAATCATGGCGTAGGGCATCTCTTGTGCGTATTGTGCAAGCAAGGTCATGTTGAAGGTGCCAATACCTAAATGCATGGTGGCAAAGTAGAGGGCCAATACGCCAGCAATCATCAGAGTCGATCCTGCGATCATATAGATCAGAAACTTCAGCGCGGTACGGCTTCTCTCCTCCCCTCCCCAAATAGAAATAATAAAATAGAGCGGCAGCAGCATCGATTCCCAAAAAATGGTAAACAACACCAGATCGCGGGCCATAAAAAAGCCGAAGAGAAGTCCTTCTAAGGCAAGAATTAAAGTATAAAATGCGTTTAAATGGGTTTTAGAGTCGATAGATACGGCAAAAAGACTAAATGGTGTGATGATGGCGCTGAGAAAAATAAACACCAGAGAGATCGAGTCGATGCGTAAATGAAAATTTATGCCCATGGAGCCTATCCAAGGAGTAATGGTCTCTTGACCGATCCAGCTTCGCCAGCCAAATAAAAAGACAGCCAGGGGAATAAAACTTAAAATAAATACAAATCTTCTCGCATTCGCTTTGCTGAGATAGTTGGCTAAAAGGGAAACAATAGAGACAGCGAAAGGAATGATAAAAAGAAAAATAATATCAGTCATGTCAAAAACCTTAGGAAACAAAATAAATAAGCAATAAAGAGGCCCCTGCAATCATCCAAGCGACATAGGAGCGTATTTGGCCGCTTTGAACACGCTGCAGCTCAGCTGAGGCAAGCTGCGCAGCCTGTCCAGCCCAATGAATGGACCCCTCAAAGAATTTAGGCTCTACACAATTTGTAAATAGAGAAGAGAGCCTTTCCAATGGACGTACAATCAAGGCGGAATAACAGGCGTCAAAATAGAAGGCATTACTGAAAATTCTCCAGGGTCGTGTTAATTTGTCGGCATAGGCATAATATATCCATGAAGTCGCCGCAATACCCAAAATTGCTCCAATAATCGCCATGATGGTTTCAGGGGTAAAGAATTCACTGGATATGAGCTCTTCATGCGTAATGCGAACATCCGCTTTAGCTAAGAAGGTCTCTAGTATTGGTAAAGAGCCAAATGAAAATCCTAAAAACCCACCTAAAATCGCAAGCAAACCTAGGACGACGACCGGGAATATCATCACTTTGGGCGCCTCATGAACATGAGCCTCGTCATCAGGACTTAAATGGCTTGCACCTCTGAAAGTAAGCCAATAAGCGCGCGTCAGGTAGATGCCTGTCAAGACCGAAGCGGCCAATCCAACATAGTAGAGAATATCAAAACCTGAAAGATACTCCTCCTCTAAAATCAAATCCTTACTGAAGAATGCAGCAAAGGGAGGAATCCCAGCAAGCGCTAATACGCCTAAAAGGAAAAGCCATTGTGTCCAGGGAAGTTTATTTGCAAGGGCACCCATCTCCGCCATTTCTGTTTTGCCGCGCAGCATATGGACGACATTGCCTGCTGAAAGAAACAAAAGGGCTTTGATGAAAGCATGAGTCGTTAAATGGAACATAGCTGCATAAAAAGCGCCTGCTCCGCAAGCCAGAAACATTAGTCCAAGCTGACTGACCGTTGAGTAGGCTAACACGCGTTTTAAGTCGCTTTGTCCTAGCCCGCATAAGGCAGCGAAGAGAGCCGTTACTCCGCCTATGACACTCACCACTTGCAATGTAAAGGGAGCACTAATAAAAATCGGATGAAGACGAACAACAAGATAAACTCCAGCTGTCACCATCGTTGCAGCATGGATAAGGGCTGAAACTGGCGTCGGGCCTTCCATCGCATCAGGCAACCATGTATGAAGCGGTATCTGCGCAGATTTCCCTGTAGCGCCCCAGAAATAGAGAAGCGTCAGGACTGTCATGACTGGTGTTCCAATCGGATATTCCGTTAAGGCGCGTGTAGAGATTTCGATGATATTGTCGGTTCCAAAAAGATAGAAGGTGAAAATGATGCCTAAAAGCAGGCCAAGATCCCCTATTCGATTCACCACAAAGGCTTTTGTAGCTGCTGCGGCTGCCTTGTCTTTATGGTACCAGAATCCAATCAGAAGATAGGAAGCCAAACCAACGGCCTCCCATCCAAAAAAGAGGGCAATAAGGCTCCCTGACATAACAAGGAGAAGCATGGCAAAAATAAAAAAGTTTAAGCAGGCAAAATAGCGCGTCGCATCTTTCTCATGATCCATATAGCCAATAGAATATACATGAATGAGAAATCCTACACCTGTGATAATGAGCGCCATGAGTAAAGATAGCTCATCGACATGCAGGGAGATATCGGAATGTATGGAGCCAAGATGCATCCAGGGAAAAAGCTTGATCGTCTTATAATGCTCGCTGCTATTAAAATGGGCGCTGACTAAACCTACAAAGCAGAGAAAGGAGAGAAAGACAGTGGCACAAGCGATTTGCCCGGCTTTGAGGCGGCTAGTGAAGTGGGAGCTCAGCATAAGATAGAGAAATCCAAGCAAAGGAAAAGAAAGGCCTAATGTTATTGCGTAGATCATGCTACCCTCTCAAACTATCGTATTGATCCACATCCACAACTTTCTTTGTGCGGAAGAGATTGATAATGATCGCTAATCCAACGGCTGCTTCAGCTGCAGCGACAACAAGAATGAAAAATACCCAGACCAGACCAATCTGATTCCCCCATTGTTTCGAAAAGCCTACGAATAACAGGTTAGCAGCATTCAGCATAAGTTCGATGGCCAGAAAAAATACGAGAGCATTTCTGCGGCTTAAGACGCCTATCAAGCCAATTCCAAACATTGCTAAGCTGATAATGATGGTGACTATTATATTCATTCTTTCTTAACCTTTTTTCCAATGTAGAGAGCCCCAATTAAAGCCACCAAAAAGAGCAAGATCGCAGCTTCAAAAGGTATAAAAAAATCCAAATAGAGTGCTTTTCCCAAACTTTGCACTGTCCCATAATCATGCGAAAGAGTTGAAAATTTGGAAGGCAGATCTAAAATCATGTATATGAACATGCTAAAGCCAAAAATCAGGAAGATGAAGCCCATTGCTAGAATCCATTTGGAACTTTTTGGTTGGGTGAATTCAATTTCCTGGTAGGCATCTTGAAACAGGATGATCACGAACATAAATATAACTAAAATAGCTCCAGCATAGACGAGAACTTGCATAACAGAAATAAAATGCGCATCGAGTTGAAGATAGTAAATGGATAATGTTAAAAGTGTCAGCAGGAAGGATAAACTTGCGTGGACAGGTTTTCTCAGAAGGATGACGCCCAACGATGAGAGAAGAAGAATCAACCCTAAAATCCATTGAGTGGCTGAATCAAAAAATCCAAACATAATTTATATCTCTCTTGCGGGATCTCGACCGGAATCCCCGGGTTTCTTCTCTGTCAATTTATCTTTAGTAAAAATTAAATCCTCGCGCGAAAAAGCAGAAAGTTCATACTCGCTGCTCAGTATAATCGCACCTGTAGGACAGGCCTCTTCACAGTAGCCGCAATAAATGCAGCGGAGCATGTTGATTTGAAAATCAGAGGCATAGCGTTCCCCGCGAGAATTTGGTGCCTTTGGATCGTTCTCAGCAGGTTTCACATAAATAGCTTGGGAGGGGCATACAATTGCGCATAATTCGCAGCCGACGCATCTTTCGAGTCCGTCCGACCACTTCGTCAGGTAATGCCTGCCTCGAGACCGTTCGGGAAGACGGCGTCTCTCTTCAGGGTAGCGGATCGTTGTTGGTTTGCGAAATGCATGCTTCAACACGATCCAAAGACCGGTTAATACCGAAGATACTTTGACAATAGTTTCTTTCATATCTACACCAACACCAAATATGCGGTCACGAGAAGATTAAGTAGTGCAAGCGGCAAAAGCACCTTCCACCCAAAGCTCATTAGCTGATCATATCTAAAACGGGCCATTGTGGCTCTTACCCAGATGAAAAGAAAAACAAAAAAAGCCACTTTAACGACAAACCAGAGGATTGGAATATTCCAAGGTCCGTGCCACCCTCCTAAAAAAAGAGTGACTGCGATTGCTGACACAGCCAAGATGTTGATATATTCTGCCATAAAAAAAATGGCAAATTTTAATCCTCCATATTCTGTCTGGTAGCCAGCTGTAAGTTCATGCTCTGCTTCAGGAAGGTCAAAAGGCGCTCGATTTGTTTCAGCAAAGGCTGTAACTAGATAGATAATGAAAGAAAGGGGATTCGTCCAGAGCAGCCAATGCTGCTGCTGTGCATTGACAATTTCGGGCAAACTCAATGTGCCCGTTGCTAGTGCTATGGTAAGTAATGAGAGCCCCATCGGAATCTCATAGCTGATCATTTGCGCTGTGGCTCTTAGTCCCCCTAAAAGTGAATAGCGGCTGTTGGATGACCAGCCAGCTAAAACAATCCCATAAACAGCTAATGACGAAAATGCCAAAAGCCAGACAAAGCCCCCATTAACATCAGCAATTCGTAGACTGACAGAATGGCCCCATAGTGTAATGGTATCTCCAAAAGGGATCAACACAAACGCCATAAAAGCAGTCATTAAAGAAATAGCAGGCGCAAGCCAATAGGTAAAAATCTCCACACGCGCAGGCATAAAGCTCTCTTTTGTTAAGAGTTTAATGCCATCAGCAATGGGTTGTAATAGACCTAAAGGCCCCACTCGATTGGGTCCTAATCTCAGCTGCATCCTTGCCATGATGACGCGTTCAAGAAATGTCATGTAGGCTGCTGCACCCATCAAGATTAAAATGATGATCACCCCTTTTACAATAACAGCAAGAATTTGTTCCCACATAATCTACTCACCTCGACTGATTTCAACCGGCAACCCCGGTCTTAATTGAGGAGCCAAATTCTCTATTCCCAACCCTTTAAAACCCATTGGGAGAACAATGGTCCTGGCAGCAACTTTAGAGTCGGCTTTTAGGAATCCGGCTGCCTCGCCGTCTTGGGTGGTTACCTTAACAAGTTGGTTGGTCTGCAGACCGCGTGCCTGCGCTTCGCTGGGATGAATTCGGAATGAAGGAACTTCAGTCATCTCACTGAGGCGTGTATTATGCTGCATTCTCGTCCCCTCATCGAAAAGATGTCTCGAAAATGTCGCTAAGAGCTGTGTCTGACTCGGCGCATTCTTTGGCTTGGATTCAGTCACATGATTATTAGACGCATAATCTCTGAGATTAACTCGCTCTTTTCTTAAGTTTAAGGAAAATTGGGTATCAAAGGCCAAAGGAATCATCATTTTCTGAGCTAATAGAGTAAAAATCTGTCCATCACTATAGAGCTGCTCTGGGATGTGTTTTCCAGGCTGCATCTTCTGTACTCTTCCTTCAATATTGATCATTGTACCTCGCTTCTCCGCAAAGCAAAGCGTGGGTAGAACAACATCAGCCTCTATTGCTGTTTCAGTAAGAAAGAGATCCTGCACTATGAGAAATTTTAGCTTCTGGCGTGCAGCCCTCCAAAGCTTTTTTGGAAAGAGGCTAGCGGGATCGGCTCCAGCTACATATAGGAGGTCCCACCCTTTTTCTGCAGCCTTCATAAGCACTTGAAGAGAATTTAGGCCGGGTTTATCCAAACGCACTCCATTACTTGAAAGTTGCGGATGCATCCCGGCAAATCGGGCGCCTAAACTGTTCCCGCTTCCTTCCATGATGTTAATAGATACATTGGAATTAGCTGCACACCACTCTTGACACTTTGACAAAATTTCGGGTCGTGAAGGCAAGTTTAAATACTGGCTGCCAATAAAGAGCGCCCCCTTCTCTCCTTTTGCACTTAAATCTTTAAACAGCGAAGCGACCTGTTCCATTGCAACTAGCTCTTCGCCAGGTGAATGCAGTATAACTTCATGGAAATATTGCGCAACTTCAGGAGCATAGTGACCGGCAAAAATTACCTTTGCTCCGCAATTGATGGCCTGGCGCAAGCGAAGCCAAAGCACCGGAAAAGTTTCAGTGATGTCTAATCCAAATATGAAAGCGAACGAAAGTGTTTGCACCTCGCCTAGGGTCATTTCCATTCCTGGGGGCAGATGTTCATCTTCCAGTTGAGTAATGGCCGTTCCGATACGATGGTCAAGGTGGTTAGAATGGGTCGCTTCGCGGATCAGCTTTTGAAAAAGAAAGTTCTCTTCAACTGTAAGCGGGTTTCCCCCCCATCCTGCAACCTGATCCGTATCCTTAGCTTCCCTCAGCTTCCATGCAATTAAATCAAAAGCTGCCTCCCAGCTTGAAGGAACCAACTGACCATTTTTTCGTATTAAGGGTTGCTTAAGACGAACTTTATGATCGACAAACTCATAGCCAAACCAGCCTTTATCGCAGAGCCAAATATCATTGACATCGCGGTTTTCACAAGAACGTGTGCGCATGATTTCCCCATCTCGAGAATCAAGGATCATGCTGCAGCCTACGGGGCAGAGTGAACAGGTTGTCGCCGTCGGTTCATTATCCCAGGGACGCGCGCGGAAACGATAGACTCGACTCGTCAATGCTCCAACCGGGCAGATCATGATCGTATTCCCAATAAACTTAGACTCCGCAATGTCTTTTGGGGTGCCAACTTCAGTTTTATAACCTCTGCTTTTGAATTCTAGAGCATGATCTCCGGCAATAAGATCGCTAAAACGGGTACACCGGGCACAGGTAATGCAGCGTTCTCGATCAAGGACCAATACTGGACTTAAAGCTAGCGGCTTATCAAAGTGACGCTTCTCTTCGTGAAAACGGCTTTTGCCGGGTCCAAACTTGATAGTGTTATCTTGCAGAGGGCACTCCCCTCCTCGATCACATACAGGACAATCTAATGGGTGGTTAATCAGTAGAAACTCAAGAATCTCATCTCTGCCTTCCTTAGCCATCTCAGTCTGTGTCTTAACAACCATTCCTTCCGTAGCTTGGAGAGTGCAAGAGGTCTGCAATTTTCCCATTTTTTCAACTTCAACCAAACACATCCTGCATGCACCAAAAGGGGGCATTCGATCCTGATAGCAAAAAATGGGAATGTCTATACCAAGCTGTACGGCTGCTTGATAAACCGTTGTTCCCTTTGAAACAGAAACAGATTGACCGTCAATGGTAAAATTGATTTTAGTCTCAGTCATGTCTTTAAATTCCCATCTTCTTGAACTCTATTTAAGAACTGCCAACCGTTTTGTATTCTTCTGGTACGGATAAGCCATTCTCATATCTGCATAGCTTTTTTCATGAGGGCTCTTGCGAATAGCCGCTTCAAACTCATCTCTGAACTCAACAATAGCACTGATGATCGGTGGAGCTGCCCCGACGGCTAGGGGACAAAAGGAGTTTGCCGCCATACTTTTGCAAACCTGATCGATCACTTCCAAATCATAGAGAGTCCCCTTCCCTGAATAGATCCGCTCAAGTATCTGTACAACCCAACGGGTTCCTTCACGGCAAGGAGTGCATTTACCGCAGGATTCATTCTGATAGAACTCCATCAGACGCCAAGCAACTTTGACCATATCAGCACTATCATCCATCACGATAATAGAGGCAGTGCCAAATGCGGATTTGTGCTCGTTCAGGGTATCAAAATCCATTGAGAGATCCAAATCCTTCTCTGTCAGCAAGGCACATGAAGAGCCGCCGGGGTAACAAGCTTTAAATTTCCTTCCCGGCAGCATCCCTCCGGCAGCGTTTAAAACATCTCTTAGAGATATCCCTATCGGAAATTCATAACAGCCCGGATTTTTTATCTGGCCGCTGATCTGAAAAATTTTCGGCCCGCTATTTTTTGGCTTGCCAATGCTCTGAAACCAATCCACACCGCGATTGACTATGTGAACCACACAGCAGAGCGTTTCCACATTATTAATTATCGTTGGCTTGTTATATAAACCTTCAACCGCGGGAAATGGAGGCTTTAATCGTGGCGTGGCGCGATATCCTTCCAAGGAATTTAACAGCGCTGTCTCCTCGCCGGCAATATAGGCTCCTGCTCCTACATGAATAACAATATCCAATGAAAAGGAAGATCCAAATATTGACTGTCCCAGATAGCCTTTTGCATGAGCCTCTTCTACAGCCTTTTCCAGTTTTCTTATACTTTCGTAATACTCCCCTCTGCAATAGATAAAGGCTTTCTTGGCTCCGATTGCATAACTTGCTAGCATCACCCCTTCTAAAAGCTGATGGGGATCTTTCTCCATAAGCAAACGATCTTTAAATGTTCCTGGTTCGCTCTCATCAGCGTTGCAAACAACATATTTGGGCAGCGATGGGTCTTTCGGAACAAATCCCCACTTCACTCCCGTAGGAAAACCAGCTCCTCCACGCCCTCTAAGGCCTGAGGCCTTCACCATTTCAATCAAATTATCAGGCGCGATTTCTTTCAATGCACGACGAATCGCCAGATAGCCATGATTATTCTCATAAGTTTCTATGCTACACTGATGCTCGTCTGAGCAGTATTGTGTCAAAATACGCGTTTCATTCATGAGCCGATGCCTCGTTCATTAGAATCGGACAGGGATGCCCTCTTTTAGCTTTTGCTTGCTGAAGAATCTCTTCCAACTGCCCCTCTTGGACAGGACCCACAACTTGATCATCGACTAACATCATCGGCGCACGATCGCATGCACCTAAGCATTCGGAAGGGATGATCGTAAAGTTGCCATCCGCACTGATCTCATAGGGTTTGACCCCCAATTTGTGGCAAAGAGCCCCTAACAACTCGTCGCTTCCGCGCAGCATGCATGAAACATTTTTGCAAACATGAATCAGATGCTTTCCCACGGGCTCTTCAAAAAACATATCGTAAAAGGTCACCACTGCATTCACTTCGGATGTATCAATTTCAAAAAGCGCAGCGACCTCTTGCTGCACTTCAACAGGCAAATAGCCTACCTGTGCCTGTGCGACATGAAGGGCCGGAATGAGTGCCGATCTCCTTTCCGGATACTTATCCTGCAATGCGCGTATCATGTCTATTGTCTCTTGATTCAACATCACCTGTCTACATCTCCTAATATTGGATCGACGCTCGCGATAGCAACCACAACGTCTGATAATAAATGGCCAGGCAGCACTTTCCCCAAAACTTGTATATGCGGAAACGAGGGAGACCTGTCACGAAGCCGATAAGGAATGGGAGATCCATCGCTGACGAGATAGAAGCCTAACTCCCCTCTAGCTGATTCAACGCAGGAATATAACTCGCCAGGGGGAGGATGAAAGCCTTCTGATACAAGCTTGAACTGATGGATAACAGCCTCCATACTACGCACAAGCTCTCTCCTTGGAGGGAGCGCTACTTTTCGATCGTCTGTGATGATCGGTCCGGACTTTAACTGATCGACAGCCTGTTTGATGATTGAAATGCTTTCGACCATTTCTTGCATTCTGACCAGATAACGTGCATAGGAGTCGCCTTCGCTTTTTGTCGGGATGGCGAAATCGAATTTATCATAGGTGAGGTAGGGATAGCTTCTGCGGATATCATAAGGGACACCGGCACCTCTTAAAACAGGCCCTGTGCACATATACTGCTTGCACAGCTCCTCGTCGATGACAGCCACATCTTGAAGACGTTCGCACCAGACATAGTTCTTTGTCAGCAGATGATCTAAATCTTTCCAAACGGAAGAAAACCCATTCAAAAAGAGTTTTAGATTAGGGATAAACTCGGGATTTAGATCTTTCGCCAAGCCTCCAATTCTCCAGAAGCTTGGAAACATACGTGCTCCTGAGAGCTCCTCGAACAGATCCAAGATCTTTTCCCGTTCCGCAAAGCAGTACATATATATGGAGGACATATTAAGTTCTAAAGCGCTGGTTCCAATCCAGATAAGATGGCTGGCTATTCTCGCCAACTCTAAAAGAATCACACGGATATCTTGAGCTCTCTCTGGCACTTCTATCCCCATCAACTGCTCGACAACACCGGCGAAACACTGTTCTTCAGCCGGTCCGGACAGGTAGTCGATGCGATCAACTAAAGTGAAGACCTGGTGATATGTGCGTGTCTCGCACTCCTTCTCAATACCTGTATGTAAGTAGCCTATAACAGGTTCAGCCGAAATTACAACCTCTCCGTCAAGTCTTAAGATCAATCTCAAAACACCATGAGTGGATGGATGCTGAGGACCGAGGTTCAGCTCGAGGATTTCGTTGGTCAATTCATAATTAGCTAAGCTCTTACGAGACATATTGAGTTCCTATAGTAATCCCAGTGTTAATTCCCTTCCATTTTTTGATTCGGCTCAACGCGGATAATTTGAGATGGAATCTTAGGAAAGACCCCATGCTTGAATTGCACGGGCTCTTCAGTAAGAGGATAATCTTTTCTTAAAGGAAACCCCTCCCAATCGTCAGGCATCAAGATCCTTTTCAAATTCGGGTGGCCTTCAAACTGGACTCCAAATAGGTCATAAAGCTCTCTTTCATACCAGTTAGCTCCTTCCCAAAGAGAGCAAACGGACGGAAGCAAGGTTCCGCGTTCGACAAAGACGACAATACGTATGCGATCGAGGTTTTTAGGATGATGCAGCCAGTAGACCACCTTTGTTCTTGGGGTAGGGAAAAGGTAGTCGACCCCGGTTAGATCCATGAGCACTTCAAAACCTGGCTCTGGCATTTTTTTAAGGAAGGATAGGGTGGCGAAGAGTGTTTCTTTGCTCACTTCCAAGGTTGTTTCCCCCTTAAAATTCTTTTCGGAAATGAGTGAATCCCCCAACATAGACTTCAAGGATTGCGTGACTGCTTCGATTTCCATGATTACCCCCTTTTTCTAGTTAGAGGGTGATCCGTGCGGATTTTTTTCTGAAGCAGAAGCAAACTATCCAACAGGGCTTCGGGTCGTGGGGGGCATCCGGCCAGGTAGACGTCTACGGGGACAAGTTTATCGACGCCTTGAATGATCGCATAGTTGTTATAGATTCCTCCGGTCGACGAGCAGTCTCCCATGGCAATGACCCATTTTGGATCAAGCATCTGTTCATAGACTGTGACGAGGACGGGAGCCATTTTTTGACTTACCCTGCCTGCAACGATCATGACATCGCTTTGTCTTGGCGAGGCGCGGAAGACCTCCATGCCGAATCGGGCAATGTCATAGCGGCTGGCGGCAGTGGACATCATTTCGATTGCGCAGCAAGCGAGGCCAAATTGAGCTGGCCAGATGGAGCTAGAGCGTGCCCAGTTGATTAATTTTTCGAGAGGACCGATGAGGAAAGGAGTGCGTTCTCGTGGTGATTGACTCATGAATGGATCTCTCTTTGTGCTGTTATTCCCACTCTAGCCCTCCTTTGCGCCACACGTAGGCAAAGCCGGCGAGTAAGGCGATGAGGAAGAAAGCCATTTCATAGAAAGCAAAAGGGCCTATTTGTTTAGCGATGACAGCCCATGGGTAGAAGAAGACAACTTCGATATCGAAAACGAGGAAGAGCAAGGCGACGAGGTAGTGGCGGAGAGGGAAACGTTCGCGGAGGAGATCGGTTTTTGTTTGGATGCCTGATTCATAGGGTTGGAATTTGACTGGGGAAGTTTTATGGCTAGGAAAGATGGCAGTACTGGCTAGGACGATGACAGTGACGACGAGAACGACGAGAAAGTAGATGTAGAGAGGGAGGTAACCCATGGCATTCTCTTTGCTGATTTCAAAATTTAATATATAGAATGGGACACCATGAAATGTCAATTTATAAATTGCATTTCATGGTGAAGGATTAACGACCGATTAGGAGCAAGATGCCTGCAGCTATTGCCAGGACACCTAAGACGACTGCTGGGATAGCCAAGCCAAAATAGCCAATACCGACGAGGATTAAGTAGATAGCTAAAAGGATGAACCCGATATTATTGGTGAATCTCATAAAGGTCCTTTTGTTTTAAGAGTTATCTGACACACTGGATCTAAGCAAATGCGTGAGAATTCGTCAACAGAATTAAAAAACATTTTTGTCGATATCGCGAATTACACTATACTTCCGACCAAGCCTAAATAGCTCAGTTGGTAGAGCAGCGCATTCGTAATGCGAAGGTCGCAGGTTCGACTCCTGTTTTAGGCATTCCCTTTCCATCAACTGTGAACACGATTTAGCTTGAACCATTACTGTGATTCAAGTTAAAATTATGTATCGCGGTGCAATGGCGGTGCAATGAAAAATAATCTTACCAGCACCAACCAGCCGCTTAAACCAAAATCAACACCGAGGTTTAAGATGGCATCTATCTATCAACGTACAAACAAAGACGGAAGCAAAGTCTGGCGGGCTATCATCCGCCTAAAAGGACATCCCACTGTCTGCGAACATTTTATCAGGAAGCAGGAAGCCGAAGACTGGGCCATGGATACTGAACTTCAGATCAAGCGAGGCAAGTATTCACCAGGCAAAGGGAAAGAGAAGACTTTGATTGACCTTATCGATGCCTATATTCAAGATGCTGTAATCGGACATCACAAAGCAGTTACAGATACTGTCCGGCAACTGAATTACTTCCGTGAGAAACTGGGAAGCTATGCACTGATATACATCACGCCTGATTTGCTATTAGAGGAACGTAAAAGGCTATCGCTGGTTTCCACCAACCGTAAATCTCACCTCAATCCTGCAACGATCAACCGTTACTTCGCCACCTTGAGTGGGGCTTTCCGATACGCATGGAAAAACCTTCGTTGGATTGAGGAAAACCCCTGTGCAAACCTATTAAAGCTGAAATCGAAACCGAAAGAGAGGAGGATCCTTATCGGTGAAGAGGAGAAATGCCTACTAGAGGCTTGTCGCAAAAGCCAAAGCCCGTACTTGTACACTATTGTTCTAATCGGATTGACAACAGGTGCCCGCAAGAGCGAAATCTTAAACCTCACCTGGGATGCCATTGATTTCGGCAACCGCATTGCTTATATCAAGGATTCGAAGAACGGCCGTCCGCGACGCGTTGGCTTAGTCGATAGCGTAATCCATGAACTAAAAAAACTACACGGGTTACGTGACGCAAAAAAGCCCCTAGTATTTGCCAGCAAAACGGCTTTTGGCAAAATTGATATAAAAAAAGCCTGGCTGTCAGCCCTTAAACGCGCCAATATTGAGAATTTTGTTTTTCACGGACTGCGCCACCATTATTGCTCAATAGGTGGGCATCTCGGCGCCAGCGGTCAACAACTTCGAGCTCAACTTGGGCATACATCAGCCAGCATGACCGACCATTATTCACACCTTGATGCACAAGCGACTCGCTTTATCGGTGAATCCATTGAAGATCGACTTTTAGGGAGGACAATTGATGCAAAACCTCGATGATGTAACAAAGATTTTATGTCAACTTCAAGAAGACCTGGAAAAGAAAAAGCACTTTTATGAATCCACGCGCCTCCTTAATCCTAATTTTTCACCTGTATCAGAAGATAGCTATCGAAAGGAACTAGCGCGTTGTTGGATCTACGGCACGGATGATATCGGAACGATTTTGATGGCTCCACTTCCAAAGATTCCGTTTCAGTCGGATGTATCCAAAAGCTTGGCTTCAACACACTATAGCGACTGGCAAACTATTCTAGAAAGTAATGCTTCACCTGACAGCCTGTATATCGAATATTTTCTCGATGCTGAGGAGTTTCCTGAATATCATCTTGAGGAACCTGATAACAAAGAAACACTTTACGACTACATCACCAGGTTGCAAGACATTGTTGAGAATAAAGAGAAGATTCCCTTTTATTGGGAACGCGCCTTAAGCAGCTTTCTCAATTATCTCCGCCAAACAAACCCCAAAAAGCAAATTGCATTTTTGGAACTAATTTTTCCTGAAGACATGGAAATTCGAAGAATTACCACTTACAAAGAGGTAAAAACAGGAAAATTAACTTCAAAACTTCAAAAGTTTTCTTGTGGACAGATTGCACGAAAAATCCCTCCGAGCGTCCATCCCATCTTTATTGTCACAGCTGCCGATATTATCCGTGAGCTAGTTAATACAGTCCTTGAAGGTAAGCAAAACGCCAGGCTTGGAGCAGCTGAAGCTCTTGGAATGTGCTGGATATGCCTTACGTGCGCTCGTCTTCGTGTTCCTATAGCTTTAAATGACTTGATAAGTCTTCCAGCGAAGGCATTAGAGAGGTCCTCAGATATAAAGCTTCCTTTACTATCACTTCCGACCATATTCGATTGTCTACCCGTCCCGTGTTCAGAGACTATATGGCGCTGTTTAAAAGCACTCTCAGAAATTCCAGGTGCGCAGCCAAGAT
>Ga0206862_1200_pt1 | contig 14826 bp, 14 predicted proteins | sample Alteio_BWOrgCont_43_FD_152625 | JGI IMG/M metagenome (GOLD analysis project Ga0206862, IMG submission 152625) | Enriched cells from forest soil in Barre Woods Harvard Forest LTER site, Petersham, Massachusetts, United States -... | ecosystem: Environmental > Terrestrial > Soil > Temperate forest >... | reverse complement strand
CCGGCTGGTCCCTCGATATTCCTGGAACACGGCGTCCATTGATGTGTTTTTGGATGGCCAGCAGATGTTACAGACGGGCGGCCAGTTGAAATTAAAAGGGTCCTGCACCACGTCGTTCACTCACGCCAGGAGCACACACATAATGTTGTTGAGTTGGGGCTGTAGTGGCATCAGATTTTCGTTTCCCTATGAGCTTAGAATTGATGGGGTTTCCGTTGCCACCTCACGAGTCCAGATTCGGAATTGGCCGGTTGTCGTGATTATAATAATGGTCGTTTGGGTGATTTTATTTGGGATGATTGGCTATTTAATCCGCACAGCAGGAACGTAACTCCTGCATTGTTGGCTCCCAGAGGCGAGGCCGTTTCGCGTAATTGCCCAACCATCGTCATACCCGCAGCGGTTGAAAAATGTCTCCTTTTTTGCGTTGGCAGACATAATCAGGAAATGGCCGATCCAGACGACAATGATTTGCTCAGGCAATTCGCCCGCACCCGTTCCGAAGCGGCGTTCACCGCGCTGGTCGAACGGCATTTGGACCTGGTCTATTCCACTGCATTGCGTCACACCGGCAACGTCCATACCGCTGAAGAGATCGCGCAGGTGGTATTCATCATCCTGGCGCGAAAGGCCGGGAGCCTGTCGGCCAAAGTCATTCTCTCCGGTTGGCTGTATCAAACCACGCGCCTGACGGCGGCCAACCATGAGCGTGCCGGGATCAGGCGCCAGAAACGTGAACAGGAGGCGTATATGGAATCAGCTTTCAACGAGGCTCCCTCAAAAAATGCCGAGTGGCATCAAATGTCACCGTGGCTTGACTCGGCCATGGCCGGCCTGCGGCCAAAAGAGCGGGACGCTCTCGTGCTCAGATTTTTTGAAGGCAGGAACCTCGCGGAAGTCGGGACCGCCCTGGGCATCGAAGAACGCGCGGCGCAGAAGCGTGTCTCGCGGGGATTGGAAAAATTGCGCGGCTTCTTCGCCAAACGCGGCGTCCACTCCACCACTACGGCCATCGGCGAAACGATCGCCGGGAATGCGGTCTCCGTCGCCGGCACCGATCTGGCGGCCGCTATTTCGGTGAGCGCGGTCAAAGGATCCGCAGTCGGGGCATCCACTTTGTCGCTCGTCAACAGCACCCTCAAAATTATGACCTACACCAAACTCAAATTCGCGCTGGCGATGAGCGCTCTGGCCATCCTGGCCGGCGGCGCGGTCACCGTTGCACTGTCACAAACCAGCACAAAAGCGCCGTCGGCAGCCGGCCCGGCGGCGGCAAACCAAACCGCCCTCGTCATTTCTGCGCAGTTTGTGGATGTTCCCGATGCCGTTTTGAACAAGTTATGGCAGCCTCCGGCGGATGCCACGACGGCCATCCTCACGCAGAATGAGAACACCAATTTGCTCGCTCAAATGAAAAAGTATGGCGTCACCATTTTTGCCCAGCCACGGATTGGTTTCCCCTCGTTGCCTACGGGAAAACCGTTTGCCGGCACGATTTCCATGACGAAACAGGTCAAAGCCTCCGGCACGAACGCCGACGTGGGAACGATTTTATCTGTGGCTGTTACGCTTTCGGCAGATTCACAATCTGTTTCATTGGATGCGACGGCTGAATGCCCCAGGCTGGTGGACAATGCCATTCAGACCTTGAAAACCAGCACCTCTGCCACACTGAAATTGAAACCCGCCCAAACACTCTTGATTGTAGAGCCGATCCCCGACTCCAATCTCTCGACCGTCTCTTCCACCAACATCCTTGTTTTTGTGACACCGCAAATGACCCATTTTGCCCAACGACTCCAGCGCATCATCCAGAAAAAACCAAATTAAAATTTTGCGGAGAAAGAGATCCGCGAGCGATCTGCCCGGGTTGGCTGTGGCATGTAAGATTCAATTCCCTCTTGCGGCGCCAGCTTTTGAAATGACTTCCGGAATGTCGGGGTAAGCGTGCATCTTGCGCCGACGTTGCATGAAACCAACCATGCCTAAGGCAAAAATTAAGAGCGCAGCCACCTGATAACCTGAAATCGGGCCGATGATTTGCGGCGTATCACGGAGAAATTCATGGAAGAACCGAAAAATGCCGTAGGCCATCAGGTAAATATGAAACAACTGCCCCTGCGCAATCTTTTTCCGGCGAAGGACCAAAGTGACGCAGAGCATGACAGCATTAAAGAGAAATTCCACTTGTGAAGACGGCCAGCGCGGGACGCCGTTCACATCATTGACCGTGTACCAACTCGCCGGCCAGACCTTGCCGAGGCAACAGCCATTGATCATGCAACCGATGCGTCCGATCATGACTCCGGTCGGAACGATGACAGCGAACCAGTCGCCGGTGATGCCGCGGTAACGGATCAGGTGCTTGGTGATTTCCACGGCCAGATAACCGCCGAGCAATGCGCCGGTGATGGATTTGCCGGTGGCAAGGACCACCCAGCGATTCGGGTCATGCCAATGAAGCCAGCCCTCCGCGCCGAGATAGACGAGCTTGGCGCCCAGAAAGGCGCCGACCAGCGCTGCCACGTAAACCAACACCAGCCGGTCGTCACGGCGGATCAACTGCGACCACAGAAAGATGCTCACAAAAATGCCCGCCAGCATCAACCAGCCGTAGGCGGTGGAATGGAGAGGGAGAAAGTTCATCGGATCATATCGATCCCGATTGTGAACAAGCCTGGAACACCGCGACAACCGCAGTCAAGCAAAAGAAAAATCCAGCCAGAAAAATCCCGAGGATTATCCGCACTCCAGGATCTTTAATCCCACCGAGACAACCAAAAGCGCCGAGCAAATTACAGAGCGGGCAAATGATCAATAAAGCCGCGCCTGCCGCAGAAGAATGCGGACCTGGCGATGAAAGCGTGATCAAAACAATGAGTATCGGCGCCAGTCCCACCAGCAACCAAAGAAACCGGCGACCGGGATCCGGTTCGTTTTTCGGCGGATCTGCTTCTACCGGTTGTTCATCGCCTTTGCGGACGAAGGCTCTTGAGTCAAGATAAGCCAAAATGAGGCATCCGCACAAAATGAGCGGTATCAGGTTCTTCAGCGGCGGCGCCAAAAAATTGGCAACGCTCCAAAAACCAAAAATATCAGAACGACCGCGACCACTGATGCCATCCCAAAACTGAACTGCTTACCTTTCCTTTTCGGACTGGCAAACAAGCTCCCTGCCACTCCATAAGCCATGCCATGGACCAAACTAAGACCATAGTTTGCAATAAAAAGCTCCGGTCGAATGGAAGGATGACGCATCATGGGCAGGAGAACCCAATGTAACGAGGCGTAGCGCAACACAAGGTCCGACACTAATAGGACAGCGAGGGCGAGCCAGACTTTATCCCGGTGACGTAATAGTCGAGCGATTGGGCCATCAGGTTTTTGTCGCCAAATTCGCGCCATCATCCATACAGTTCCAACCGCAACCAGCATTTGAATTCCCTGCAAGGGTAATTCGTGAAGAACATAGAAATTATTCATATTTGCCTGTTCACTTGACCATACAATCAGCAAACCCGGAATAATATCGGCAGAACGAATCCAATTTTCCATCCGGGCGGATGACATGGGTGCAGCAGCGGTCGATGCGGTCTTGATCCCATGTTGCGGCGTCCATGAATGGTTTGATGAACAACCGAAATGTGTGGGTCTCGTCCAATTCAAATTTCTTGAGCAGTTCTCCCAACGGCTCGGATTCGCACCCGCATTTCATCAGATCTTCCAGCTTGTATCGTACTTTGTCGTGCAGGAATCCTTGGACAGCCGTGAAATCGATGAAATCACTTACCGAGCGGACTTTGCCGTCCACTTTCAAAAGATAGCCGATCGTCGCGCAATTCGGATCGCCGCACGGCAACGGAGTGAAATCGTCAAAACGCAGCTTGCCGGATGATTGCCCCACGGCGGCCAGAATGATATCGGCAGTGTTCAAGTGTGCTGAATTCGGCGCGGTTGGAATCCGTCCGCTGCCAAAAATCGGTTGGAAACAAATGCCTCGCACGTTGGGCCAACCCAAACCAAATTCGATGGACTGCCACAAAAACGCCAGGTTGTCCGGTGTCACCGTCATCGCCAAAGTGATAGGGATATTCATTTCGCGACAACGTTCCAGGCAGCGCTCGCGCGTGGCGCGCAGGTCCGCGCCCCTCAAAAAACGCTGGCTCTCCTCCTGCACACCATCGAACTGCAAGTAGAGCTGAAATGCGCCGTAGCGGAAAGCCGCGCCCAGTTCGCGGGCAAAATTTTCATCATTGGCGATCCGTACGCCATTCGTGTTCAAAAGCACATAATCCACCTGGGGATGGTCCTGCAACCATCGAAGCAGTTCAAAAAATTGTGGATGCAACGTCGGTTCGCCGCCGGAAAGTTGAAGGATCTCTATTTTGCCTTTGCGGTCAATCACACCCTGGATCCTGTGCTTCAAATTTTTCAGGGGAACGGCATCCACTTTATGGCCCGTTCCAACGGACGAATTGGCGTAACAGGTTGGGCAGCTCAGATTGCAGGAATTGACGATTTCAATCAATGCCAGGCAGGTGGAAAGCTTTTCCATCACACCGAGGTCGCCGCCGGGATCCGCATTGCGGCCCAATGTGCCCGCCGCCGCGCCATCCGAAGCACGGCAGGCTTGTCCGCCATCGCAACAGGCATTTTCCGATTTTCCCCTGGAGAGCCAATAAAATCGCGCGTCCGTGGCGATGCATACGCTGGCTTCTCCATGCTCCGGACACGTGCGCTTGAGCAAGACCTTGGGAGAAATTCCGCCCGTCCGCCAGACTTCTGCCAGGCATGGAACATGGCAGGTCGGACATCGCGACGTGGTCCGCTTGAGCAGATCATCTTTCAGTCTGAGTGTTGGCATCTCCACATTCATCACATTAGAAATTGGTAACCGCCGACGGTACAACCAAAAAAGCAAAGTACGATGCACACCGCAACCATAACCACTGACATCACTAACGAAAGGATGATGCGGACAAAAAGATTTCTACTTCCCTGGTATCCGAGCATTACACCGCAAACAATGCCGCCAACTAAACCGCCGATAAGCGCGATGAACGGTGAAACGCTCTGATTGGGCGACAGATTGCTCATAGCAGTAAGCAATGTCAAAAACGGTGGAAGTAACAAGGCGACGAAAAAGACCCACCAATTGATTTTAAACGGTGGCGCATCCTGCGGGGGCTTCTGTGGTGACAAATCCTGCCCGCAAAACGGACACCACATTGCCGAATATTCTTTCGGCAGCTCTTTTTGGCAATGGGGGCAGTTCATATACCGTGCATTCCCTGGGAGCACTGGGCGAATATAAAGGCCAGGAGAACAAAAAAGATCGCGGCCAAAACCAACAGCGCGACCAGGCACGACCTTAAAAAACTGCCTTTATCATCCTGTTTTTCAATCTCCGTTTTAGTTTCAAACGATTTGAATTCGCAACCGCAAATAGGGCAAAATGAGCGATTATCCCTGACAATTAGTTCAACCTCATTATTACAGCTCCAACAGATGATTTTTGAATCGCTCATACACGCCTATTAACTGAATCCACCGCGAAAATAATCCTTTGCCGACCGGGCGCAAGCGAATGTTTACGCCGGCCTCCGATATTCCTCCAGCCACGCGGGACCGGGGCCATGGCCGCGCACGGAAGTGTCCTCACGGCGGACCAGCCAGACTGTCCGGGCCAGCGCCCATTCCAGTCCACCCCAGAAACGGACACCGTCGAGCGCCGAATTCAACACATTGGTGATGGTGCAATAATGGCTGTTCTTGGGGTCAGTATGATGCAGCGCGTGATGTTTGGCGTTTTGCAGCAGCTTGATGTCCTGCAAAAAGGAGATGACGGAGCCGTTCTCTTTGCGGGTGCGATGCTCCCATTTATGGAACTCATTCGCATTGGCGGCCAGAAACGCAAACACCCAGGCCTGCCAGCACAACAGGCCCACCGCCCACGCGCCAAGGAGCAGGAGCACGGCTGATAAACAGCAGGTCGCGGGATGTGTACCACCAGTTGTACCGCGTCATATAGCGCGGATAGTGGTGATGCACGATATTGGGCCGCGCCACCCAATTGCCGATGAGCGGCGTGTCTTCGCGGATATAGGCGTCTTCAAGCCAGTGGACGAATCCGCCGGCAAAATCGGCGGCCAGGACAATTCCCACAATTTGCAGCAGTATGAATATGAGTGTTTTCATTTGTTTCCTTTCGTGAACGGCAAACCGGCGCGGCGAACGGGACGATTTGCGGAAGCGATGCCGCCTCCGCCGTTGCATTCAGTTCCATCGTTGCCGTGCTCTCGTTTTGCATGGCTCTTTCTTAACTCACCTTGCGTAGCGGGCGTGAATTGATAAAACTTGTCCGAACATCGACCGGCTCAATGAACGTCCATCACCTTGAACTTTTTTATTACGTCGCCAGGCACGGCGGCATCATGCCTGCGGTGCGGAACATCCCGTACGGCATCCAGCAGCCCGCGGTCAGTTCCCAGATGGCGCAATTGGAGGAATTCCTCGGCGCGACGCTTTTCCAGCGCCGGCCGTTCAAGCTCACGGCGGAGGGCGAGAAACTGTTCCAGTTCATCCAGCCGTTTTTCGCGAACCTGGAGAAAGTGGCCGACGAGCTTCAAGGCGGACAGGCGCGCCAGATCCGTATTGGCGCCTCCACCATTGTCCTGCGCGAACACCTGCCGGAATTGTTCCAGGCCGTGCGGAAGAAATTTCCCAAATTGAAAATGACCCTGCGCGAAGGTTTTCCGGCGCAACTCGAAGAATTATTGCTCAAGGACGAGATCGACCTGGCCGTGACGTTGATCGAACGCAAACCGCCCTCCGGCATTCATTCGCTGGTCCTGCTCGAACTGCCGCTGGTCCTGCTGGTCGAAAAGAGCAACCCGGTCAGATCCGCGGATGAATTCTGGCGGCGGGACAAGATCGCCGAACCGCTCATCTGCCTGCCGCCGGGCGAATCCATCAGCAAAAGTTTTCAGAAAAAGCTCGGCGAACTGGGCGTCGACTGGTTTCCAGGCATCGAGGTAAGTTCATGGGATTTGGTCGAGGCATACGTCTCTGCCGGCCTGGGCATCGGCCTTTCCATCGCCATCCCTGGAAAACCGCTGCCGGCAAAAATAAAGGCGCTGCCGTTGGACGGATTTCCCAAAATTGCCATCGGCGCGTTATGGCGCGGGCGCAAGACGCCGTTGATCGAACTGTTTTTGGCTGAAGGGCAAAAGCGCGCCCGTTCGTTTAAATAATTTCTGAATGGTTCGCTTTTACAGCGATTCCTTCTTCCCGCTCTCCAGGTGGAACCGGTGCAGGGCGCGATGGGCCACTGGCGCGATCATGATGCTGGCCGCGGAAATGAAAACCAACCCGCTGAACAACGCATAACACCCGGCAAAAATCTTTCCACCATTGGTGTTCAACTGGTTGACCGGCCCCATCCCGGACAGGATCATTGCGGCGTTCACAAAAGCGTCCACCCAGTTCAAATTCTCAAACTCATGATATCCCGCCATGCCGAGGCCCAGCGCGAACACGAGCAGGCCGGCGCCCATCAGGGAATAATTCCGGACACGCCGATAAAATAGGCGGCGCGGCAATAGCGGGCTGGCACGATGTTCGAACACAACCGCATGGTCGCCGCGGCGGGATTATTTTTCAAGCAGCCAATCACGGTTGCAATGTCCCGCAACTTCTGTGATGATGTCAGGACAGAAAAATCAGATTATGGATGCCCCTCCGGTACTTTCAAAACCGCGCGCCAAAAAGCGGAATAAAATCATTATTCTCGCCATCGGCGTGGCCGTGGTCGCGGTCGTAGTGATGGCCATCCTGTTGCGGCATCAAACGCCGCCCGTCATCGTGCAGACGGCCAAAGTGGCCCGCCACAATATCACCGAAACCGTCGTGGCGAACGGGAAAATCTATCCGGTCGTGCAGGTCCATATCAGCCCGGAAGTCAGCGGCGAAATCATCGACCTGCCGGTCAAAGAGGGCCAACAGGTGAAAAAAGGGGACCTGCTCTTGAAGATCAACCCCGACGTCTATGTGGCCGCGCTTAGCCAGGCGACGGCCAGCTATGAATCTTCAGTCGCCGCCGTGGCCCAGGCGGCGGCGAACCTGGAAAAAGCCGATGCGGACTACAAGCGCAACCAGGAGCTGTTCAGCAACAAATTGTTGGATGAATCGGATTTCATTGGGTTTAAAGTGGCGCGCGACGTGGCCATCGCGCAGCTCGATAGCGCTACCAACCAGGCGGACATGGCCAAGGCCGGGGTGGACAGCGCCCAGGATTCGCTCGATAAAACCACCATCGCCTCGCCCATCGATGGCACCATCACCATTTTGAATTCCCAACTGGGCGAACGCGTCCTGGGCACCGTGCAAAATGAAGGAACGGAGATCATGACCATTTCCGACCTCACCCACATGGAAGCGCGCGTGGACATCGGCGAAATGGACGTCGTGCTCATCAAGCCCGGACAAAAAGCCGAGCTGGACGTGGACTCGTTCTCGGACAAAAAATTTTCCGGCATTGTGACCGACGTCGGCAGTTCGTCCGAGGGCCTGGACAGCAGTTCCGCGCTAACCAGTGTTTCATCATCTGACTCCTCTTCCGGACAATCGGCGACACAATTCCAGGTGCGCATCCGCGTCACTGAAAAAGAAGAGTTCCGCCCGGGCATGTCGGTGACGGCTCAGATCGAGACCCGCTCGCGCACCAACGTGATCGGGGCGCCCATCGCCAGCGTCACCACCCGCGTGGTCAAATCCAAATCGCTCCCGGACCCGGCAAAGGCCAATTCGATCCCGACGAACACCATCGCTTCCGCCGACGGCAAGACCAATGGCGCCGATGGAAAGAAATCGGACGTGTCCATGAAGCCGGTGGACGTGGTTTTTATCGTGGAAGGAAACCATGTCAAGGCGGTGCCGGTGAAGATCGGCATCAGCGACGATGATTATTGGGAAATCACCGACGGCCTGAAAGAAGGCGATGAGATCGTCACTGGCGGTTATCATGCCATCAGCCACGACCTGGATGACGGCAAAAAGATTGTCAAAGGCCCTGCCATCGTCACCGCCGACAGCTCCCCATCCCCGTGAGCCTGATCCGACTCGATAAGATTTCGCGCCGTTACCAGATGGGCACGGAAACGGTGCACGCGCTGCGTGAAGTCTCCGTTGAAATCATCCGCGGCGAATACGTCGCCATCATGGGACCCAGCGGCTCCGGCAAATCCACGCTCATGAATCTTGTCGGCTGCCTCGATACCCCCACGTCCGGCGTTTATGAGCTCAACGGCAACCGCGTCAGCGAAATGAACGACAATCAACTCGCTGAAATCCGCAACCGCGAGATCGGCTTTGTCTTCCAGACCTTCAATCTGCTCCCGCGCTCGGACGCGTTGCGCAACGTGGAATTGCCGTTGATTTACGCCGGAATGTCGTTCGATGAACGGCGCAAAACCGCCTTGGACGCATTGACCAATGTCGGCCTCGGGGACAGGATCCATCACAAGCCGAACGAACTGTCCGGGGGGCAACGCCAGCGGGTGGCCGTGGCCCGCGCCCTCGTCAACAAACCGTCCCTCATCCTGGCCGATGAGCCGACCGGAAATCTCGACTCAAAGACCGGGGAAGAGATCCTCGCCCTGTTCAAGCAACTGTCCGCGCAGGGCAACACCATCATCGTGGTCACGCATGAGGAAGACGTGGCCCGCCACGCGCGGCGGATCATCCGCATCCGCGACGGCCTCATCGCCAGCGATGAGCGGACCGGATAATTGGGTATGAACTTTCTCACAGAACTTTACGAAGGGCTGTTGATCTCCTGGAGCGCCATCCGCGCGAATAAGTTGCGCTCGGTGCTGACGACCCTGGGCATCGTCATCGGGATCGTCACCGTCACGCTTATGGGCACGGCTATCGAAGGCATCAACCGTTCGTTCTTGAATAATATTTCCTCCATCGGCGCGGACGTGCTCTACGTGGAGCGTTTTAGTTGGTTCATCCAGACACGACAGGAATGGTTCACGGATATGAAACGCCCGGCCGTTTCCCTGGATGACGTGGACGCCATCCAGCGTGAAATGACGATGGCCGAGGCGGTGGCGCCCGTCGCCGAAGAGCAAACACATGTGAAATACAAGCGCCGTGGCTCCTCCAGCGCCCCCGTCATCGGCACGACGGAACAATATCAGGCGACCGGGGGCTTGACCGTTTCGGAAGGCCGCTTTTTGACCGCGGCGGAATGCGACGGGGGTCGCCCGGTCTGCGTCATCGGCTCGGTGCTGGCCACCAACCTCTTCCAGCGCGAGCCGCCCATCGGGCAGCACATTTTTGTTTCCGGCTATCCTTATGAAGTCGTGGGCGTTCTGGACAAAGTCGGCGGCTTTGCCAGCGACGTTGACGAGGCCGTGATCCTGCCGCTTCCGCAATTCAACTCACTTATCGATGACTCTCCGGATTACGAGATCCAGGTAAAGGTCAAGAACCTCGCTGGACTGCCTGATGCCAAAGAGGAACTGCGCGGTGTCTTGCATCGCGCGCGGCATATTCCGCCGGACGCACCCGACAATTTTTCCATCGACCAACAGGATGAATTTCTAAAAGTGTTCCATCAAGTGGCCGGGACCCTCGCCGTCATCGGCCTGTTCATCACGGGCTTGTCCCTGTTCGTCGGCGGCATCGGCATCATGAACATCATGTTTGTGTCGGTCGCGGAACGCACGCGTGAGATCGGCGTCCGCAAGGCCATCGGCGCCAAGCGGCGGACCATCCTGATTCAATTCCTGATGGAAGCGGCGTGTATTTGCCTCATCGGCGGCATCATCGCGCTGCTCATCGCCTGGCCGGCAACGCTGCTGGTGCGCAAAGCCATGCCGGCCACCATGTCGCCGCTCGTGGTGTGCGTTTCGTTGTTTTTCTCGGCGCTCACCGGTTTGGTCGCCGGTATTTTTCCGGCCTGGCGCGCCGCCCGCATGAACCCCGTGGATGCCTTGAGAAATGAGTAGAAACCACATCCATTTCTTTGCCGAGGTGCGCGAAAGCTTCCTCATGGCCATGGGCGCGCTGACCGCGCACAAATTGCGCTCGGCCCTGACGCTCCTGGGCGTGCTCATCGGCGTTTTTTCCATCATCGTGGTGATGACCGCCATCCGCGCCATGCAGAGCAATGTTGAGCACCAATTAAGCTCGCTCGGCAGCCAGACCTTCATGATCAGCAAATGGCCGGGGACCTATTTCGGCACGTCCAGCGGCGATTACGAGAAATACTGGCGCCGCAAAGACATCACCATGGAACAGGGAAAACGGCTCCAGGATAAAACCTCCCTGCCGGCGAACATCGGCATGGAGGCGCGCTTCTGGTCCGGTGAGATCACCACGCGCTATAAAAGCAGCGCGCCCAATGTGCGGCTTTACGGTGAAACTCCCGGCAGCCTCGTCGCCCACAATTGGAACCTCGCCGAAGGCCGGCCCCTGTTGGACGCCGATGTCGACAGTGCGCGCGATGTATGCGTGCTCGCCGCCGGATTGGCTGCGAACATTTTCCCGAACAGCTCGCCCGTGGGCGACCAGATCAAGATTGACGGCATCGATTACAACGTGGTCGGCGTGCTCGATAAACAGGGAAGCTCGCTGGGCGGCGACGAGGATAATTTCGCTGTCATCCCCCTGTCCACCGGCTTGAACCGTTACGGCCGGCGCAGCCTGCGCATCCTCGTGGAAGCGCGCGATGAGGCCAGCTACCTGGATACCCTGGAAGAAGCGCGCGGCGCCATGCGCGCCATCCGCAAAGTGCCGCCCAATCAGGACGATGATTTTGAGCTCGCCTCCAATGATTCAATGATCGCCCAGTTCGATTCCTTTACGCGCGACGTCCGCCTCGGCGCGGCCCTCATCAGTTCCATCGCCCTGCTGGCCGCCGGCGTCGGCATCATGAACATCATGCTCGTCTCCGTCACCGAACGCACCCGCGAGATCGGCGTCCGCCGCGCCATCGGCGCAAAAAAACGCAATATCATGGTCCAGTTCATCATCGAGGCCATCGTGCTTTGCGAAATCGGCGGCGTGGCCGGCGTCATCCTGGGCATCCTCGGCGGCGATGCCATGGCCTCCCTGATGAAGCTGCCCCCGGTGATTCCGTTCGATTGGGTGGTCATCGGCCTGGTGACCTGCTCGATTGTCGGGGTTATCTTTGGCACCTACCCGGCCTACAAAGCCGCCAACCTCGACCCCATCGAATCATTGCGCTACGAATAAGATTTTCTCTTCCATCTCAGGTGGCGCGAGACTTCGTCGAGGCCCATTCACTGAATGTTGAATGTTCCCCCTTCTGTCCTCTTAGTCTCACTGCCTGCAGCCTTTGTTTTCTTCTGTGATAATTCGTGAATGGGGCGGTCCCGGAAAACTATCGTCTGCCGCTCACTGCAGTTGCAACAGAAAGAAGAGCGCGGGATTACCCGGCATGATGGGGTTGGTGAACATAAAATTGCCGCTCCCATCAAATGGATTGGTGGAGAGTGGCTCCCACGTCGCGATCGGGGAAATGGCATTGGTGCTGCCCAGGACAGAATACGTTCCGTTGACCGGCCCGTTTGTGCCGCTGATGATGACATTCGTGCCGGAAAGAATGACCGCATTGATATAGGGCACGGAATTGGTGGAGATGATCCGTTTGATGACGGAGTTATTGCCGCTCTGCAGATTGCAGTAGAGCACGTCGCCGTTGGCGGGGTCGGTGCCGAACGCGCTCACGCCCGCATCGTGGAACAGTATTTGCGGGGTGCTGGCGTTCGTCCCGTCGTAAGTCATCCGCCCAAATGCCCCGCTCACGTAATCGCCGAAGATATAGGAACCGTAAAGATTGGGAAACCGGCTGCCGCGATAGACGACTCCGCCGATGATGCAGTTCCCCGGGCCGCCGAGAGACGCATGGGCATAGGCGTAAATCGGAAAAATAGGATTTAAAGGCACGGGCTGGCCGTTGGTGGAAACGCCGCTCGGTGGGGTATTCGATCCTTCCCAGGTCGACCAGCCGTAATTGCCGCCTTTGGTGATGATATCCACCTCCTCGTACTGGTCCTGACCCACGTCGCCGCAATAAAGAGTTCCCGTCGCCGGATCGAATGAATACCGCCACGGATTGCGGAGGCCGACGGCCCAAAATTCGGTCCGCAACTGGCTTGTATTGACCGGCAGATTGTCGAACGTGGTCGCGCCGACGAACGGATTGTCCGATGGGATCGCGTAATTCGTCGTCGAGGCCGATTCCGCGCTCGGATTTGGCGTCAAGTTGCCGGGCAAATTGTGCACATCAAGTCGCAGGATGCCGGAAAAAAAGTTCTCATCGATGTGCTGCGCATTATCGAGAGTATTATATTCATCGCCCTCATCGCCGACCGAGACATAGAGATAACCGTCCGGTCCGAAATGGGTGTCGCCCGCGTTGTGATTGCTGGCGCGATCATATTGCAGGATGAATCTGGTTTCGGAAGTGGTATCGCCCTGGTTGGTGTTGCTGGATGAAGTCTGGAAGCGGGACAAAATATCATGTAGGCCGCTGGTGCCATTCGTGGCCTGCCCCATGTAAAAAACGTAGAAATAACGGTTGGTGGCATATCCCGGGTCGAAAACCATGCTGAGCATTCCCTCCTCGCTGTTAAGGTCAGCCGATTCGCTGCTGTTGACCACGCTCACCCGGCTCGAGATATCCATGAAGATCGTTCGCGTCGGCGCTGTCAAATTCGTGATGACAATGATGCGCCCATGTTTTTCCACGATGAACAAACGGTTGGTTTCGCCCGGCGGCGAGGTGATGCAAACAGGATTGGAGAAGACCAGGCTTGGAAATGCGTTGGTTGGGATATAACCCCACGTGGTGAGGGCGTGCGCCGGCAAATCCATGGAAACAATGCCTCCGCCGATCAAGAGAATACCAAACCATTGTTGGAGCGACCTCATGCGCACCCAACATGGTTCGCTTCACCCAAAAAGTCAAAGGCGGAGGGGTCAATCCCGAATGTTTATCGGAGGGACGATCTATGCGAGTCCTGGGTAGTGGTACGTTTTGAAATCAGTTTGGTTCCGGCGCGGTGCTAGGCCGACTTCACGATGGAGTAACATAAACTGTCCCGTGGAACTTCGCTTATATTCGGGTGAACCATCCACCGTCGAAGCACTCCCTCGCGCTCCATGCCAACCCGCTCAAGAACACGTGCAGACGCCAAATTCTCTACATCGCATGTCGCCCAGATCCGATAAATCTGAGGCTGGTCTAGCGCCCATTGAACCACTGGTCTCAATGCCTCGATCATCAAACCCTGCCCCCACCAGCGGCGCACCAGCGCATATCCCAAGTCAACGGAGCTTCCGCACACCCGAATTTCGAGCAATCCTGCGAGGTCGCCGCTGGCCTTTAGCCACAGACACCACGGAAACGCCGCACCGTCGTCCCAAACTCGCTCGCAGCGACTCAAAAATTCGAGCGTTTCGTCAGTGCTACGATGCGGTTTCCACGTCATAAACCTCGCTACCACCGCGTCACTTGCATACTGCTCAAAGACAACCTTCGCGTCCGCGCTCGCTGCCGGTCGGGCAAGAAGCCGTTCCGTCTCCCATGTTAGTTGAGGTCGCAACATCGCTCGCATCGGGTCGGCCTAACGGCCCAAAGCTGAGCCACCTCCGATTTAAAATCAAGTCAGCAAATTCCAATTTCTTCCAAGTCCCAAACATGGTCAGCAATGCCCGATTTCATTGCGGGCGTCACGCGCCAGCCAGAAGATTTCAAGCCCAAAGTGAGATTTCAGGATTGAAAACGTA